>Ga0222715_10004311_pt1 | contig 12397 bp, 28 predicted proteins | sample C33_9DmetaG_FD_165056 | JGI IMG/M metagenome (GOLD analysis project Ga0222715, IMG submission 165056) | Estuarine water microbial communities from San Francisco Bay, California, United States - C33_9D | ecosystem: Environmental > Aquatic > Marine > Unclassified | place: USA: California...
TCACAAGAGCAGGTTTATACAGAGTTAGTAGTTGCTATATTAAATAAAACACAACCTAAAAATTGGTTTCAACGATTATTTAACCTTTAAAACAAAATAGAAATGAAAGAAGGAACATTAGTATGGATAGTAGCATCAGTAGAAGATGATGCACTACAAGTAAACTGCGACAAGGATGAGATTGTAGTAGAGCCTCACGGATATAAAGCAATGCCTTTGTATTCAGATAAAGAATGGGTAAAACCATTAACTGAAGATGAGATAAAAGCCTATAACCTTTAACACCAAAGAGAGATGAAAGAAGTAATAATTAGTTTTATAGGGTTCGTTACATTTATAGCGGCCTGTGTTTTGTTTTCTTCTTGTGAGAAAACTTGTATGCAATGGAGTTGTAATACTCATAAAGTAGATAAGAATACCACCGTGAATGATAATACTGTTGACTTATCTGAGTTGAATAATGTTGACTTATCTGAATTGGATAGTGTTGATTGTGTGGTATGGTGGGAAATTCAAAACGATACCTTAAAGGTTTGGACTGAGGAAGATGAAAGACGAGCTGATATTGAGAGATTTAATTACATTCGTTCATTAGACACAACAGGATGGGAATAAAGAAAAGTAATATTATCCCAACACTTATAGTAATGGGTTGGTTTGGCATCTTATTGATTGTAGCTACTATTATGACTAGCTGTGAGAAACATGATGATTGCAAATTATACCGATGCGGAAGCAAAGAAGTTAATGTTATCAATCATGCAGCATATTACCAATCAGATAACTGCGAATGTATTGAAAAATTTAAATAAAGATGAAAAAGTTATTAGTAATAGCGGCAATGTTTGTTGGAACAACTACATTCGCACAAGATGTTTATATTCCAAATGCCTTCACTCCTGATGGTGATATGAGGAATGATTATTGGAAACCTATATTTGATGATACATTGACGGTTTCAGATTACCTGTTAGAAGTTTATACACGTAGTGGTCAACTTATATTTGAAACAAGAGATACCAATCAATATTGGGATGGTACATGGTGGGGTTCTAATGTTAGTGAATCAACATTCGTATATCGATTGGTAATGCGTGTTGAATCTAATGATATTAATAAAGTTGGCTTTGTTGAAGTATTAAGATGAGAATATCAATAAGTAGTATATGGGGACAGGTTTATATCCTACCCTTTATTAAGTTGACACATACCCGAACACTCAATGGTGATTTAGAACTTATCATTGGTTGGTTTAAATGGGAAATCGTAATAGGAATATAAAATGAGAATTTGGCATATATCAGATACACACACTTATCATAGGTTGTTGGAAGTTCCAACCGATATTGATATGGTGATTTTTAGTGGGGATTGTTCTAATCCAAGAGACCCTTACCCAAATGAAGTTGAGGTAAGAGGTTTTATTGATTGGTATCGTACACTAAAGATTCCATATAAGATTTTTGTTGCAGGGAATCATGATACTTCTATCGAAAACCGATTAGTAACCAAAGAAGATTTTAAACGATATGATATCATCTACTTAGAAAACGAAGATGTTACCATTGAAGGAATCAAAATCTTCGGTTCACCCTACACCCCAACTTTTGGATATGGTTGGTCTTTTAACAAAGATAGAAATAAGTTAGAAAGAATTTGGAGAAACATCATTGATGAAGATGTTGATATTGTAATCAACCACGGCCCACCTAAAGGTATCTTAGATTTATCTACTGATAGAAATGGTAACATAGAAAGGTGTGGTGATAAATCTCTTCTGAATAGAGTGAAGGAAGTAAACCCAAAGTTGTGTTTGTTTGGTCATATCCATAACTGCTTAGATATCATTAATCAGGGTACAATGAAGTTGAGCGGATTAGATACAATCTTCTCTAATGGTTCAGTAGTAAAAGATGGTAGGTTTGGTACACTATCATCACATGGAAATGTTTTTGAAATTTAATTTGGATATATCAAAAATAAGTTGTATATTTGTATTAAATAAACATTGAGTATAGTATAATGAATAAACGTAAAGTAATTAACGTAACCTATCGTAAGGATAGTGAAACGTTTCCCCAATGGATGAAGTATGAGGTTGAAATCCTCAACGAAGATGGTACAACGGAATTGATTCCTGCGTATGGTAAAGACCTGCAAGATGCATTGAGTAGAGTAGTGCATGATTCTAAAGTAGAGAAGGTGGCAAAGGTAGTTGATAAAATACCTACATTTGTATGGCCTCTTATATGGATTCTATCATTAGGTGGTGTTGTATCTTACATCACTACTAATAGTAGTATCTTTGGTGATTGGATTGGGTTTGCATACATTGGTGGTATGCTGGTGGTTAGTGGTATCACTCTATCCATTTCCAATTGGTTCAATCTAAAGAATAGAGATAAATAAAATGGGTGGTCCGAGTAAGAGATTCGTTCCTGATATTGAAGAGTTAGAAAAATTAGATGAGAAGCGTATTTGGGAATTATATCATAAGGTAGAGATTTTCCTTGGCCCATCTGATAGTATTAAATACATACATAAAGTTATAGAAGAATATGGCAAAGAAAAGTAAAGAATACAATAAGGTTTGGAAAGAGTTTCAATCTGAACTTACCGATGGTGAGTTACAATCAAACTATGATGGGTTCGTTGAAAAGGTAAATGAACTTAATCCTCAGTATGAAGATATGTTTATCCATCACCAAAAGATGGAGAATGAGATATCTGAGATTAAGGATGCAATTCTTATGTCTGCTTTAAATGGCGTATCATCTGAAGGGTTGAATCGTAAGTTAAGAGATTTGATATCCGCAGCAGAAGAGTTGGAAGAACGGATGAATGTAATTTATTCTCAAATCAAATACTATGAAGATTTGATAAATAAGTATGAAGATTGGTCTGAACGTAAACTCTTTGTATGGTGGCAGGTATTCACTGCATTGGATGATACCACACCCAATTGGATTGAATGGAAGAACACATATAACAATAACATAATTTAATTATGAAGTTAGATTTTAGAACTCGTACTACCTACACAATTACACAGGTATCAGAAACCCCCATCACATTAGATAGTGAACAATTCAGAAACGCAGAACCACCATTTGGGGGTAAGACAGTTGAAGATTTTTGGGAGTACATTGTAGATAACTTATCTGATTGGGAAGCGGAAGAATACATTGAAGCAAATGAAGGTATCCTTTCTGATGAACTATTGGATTCTTTATATGAAACATTCGTAGAATATCCAACTAAGGAAATGTTTGATTCACGAACTAAGAGTGATGAGATTATTATCGAAGGTGGGGTTATCGATGAAGAGTACACTAAGTACGCAGGGTTTAACGCAGAATTTAATACAGATTACTAATGGCAAATCATATTGAAAATTATATTACAATTGAGAACTCAAATGAAGAAGTTCTTAAAGAAGTACAACGTGTATTCAAACTTGAAGAAGGTGAATGGGAAGTTGATACCGAAAGTTTAGCTAAAAGAGTCTTTGGCGATGATGCACCTGAAGAATATGATAGAGGTTGGTATTGTGAAGAATGTGGTGCTAAGTGGTTATATGGTTCTATCGAAGATGATTCCGATGAAGAACAAATAGTTCGTATCACATCAGCATGGGACCCGGCTAATGGATGGATTGAACGATTCGCTTACAACCTACGTCAAATCAAAGAAGATGTTGTGGTTCATAATACTTTTGAAGATGAGGGTTATAACTTCGCAGGAGTTTACTTTACATCTAAATACTATGATGATGTAGAATGGGTTGATATCGAAGAATATAATGTAGAAGAGTTTTGGGATAATGATGAACTCAGAGAAGAATATCATAATGATTTACATCAAGTCCTTTTAGACCACAAAGAGGCATACCAAAATACTTTGGAAGATGTAGAGAAGAATCCAGATGAGTATGTGAATTACTAATAAACATTTAACAATTATTTAACATTTAAGGTTTGGTTATTCCAAACCTTTTTTGTATCTTTGAATTGTAAAAGAAAAGATATGAGAAAAGTAGTTAATAAGAAAAAGGCATTAGACATTATCGGTGGTACTTATAAGGTTGGTTCATTGTTCGGATGGACGTATTCTGATTTAGTAAACCTTATGGGAGAACCAACACTACCAGAACCTAGCGGTGATGAGAAGGTTCAAAAAGAATGGGTGATTGTAGATGGTGATAATGTATTCACTATCTATGATTGGAAAACATATGATGTTGAATACACCATTACTGAGAACACCCAGTGGAATGTGGGTGGTAAAACATCAGCATATGAATTCATTGATAAGTTAGAATCTAAGTTGAATGCTAAAAAAGAATTAGTATAATGGGATACAATCCATTCCGATGGTACACATCAGGCAAGTATCGTAAGAAACCTCTATACTCATCTGCACCATTATTACTGAAAATTCGTAATGGTGATTTTGAATACTCACCTTTCTATAAAGAAGCTGAAGATAATCATAAGATGTACGATAAGATGTATGATGAATATATGCGTACATCTCTAATTCAGAATATCAATGATAAGAAGCATGAAGCTCACCAACACGCTAAGATGAAACGAATCAAAGCAATGAAGTTGGAAGAGAAAGGTTGGGAAGAAGAACAGACGAGATTAAATCAACTAAAGAAAGAATTGGAATCTGAGTTTGGTAAGTGTCTTTGGGATAAGTGTATGGAACGCCAACGTGGTAAAGGTACTACTGAAGATATGTACTGGTGGTATAAGAAACAATGTAAGATGGGACAAACACCATCAGAGATTGCAATTACATTAGGTAGAAAAACAACTAAAGGATTAAAGTAATATGAAGTACGACCCAAATAACGAATTAACTGAAGAACAACTAAATAAATTAGGTGAAGATGATTTTGATGCGTTTTTAGATTACTTAGACCAGAAAGCTGAACATCTAAAACAATTCACTAAACCATTAGGTGAATACCACACCAAACGATATGCAGCTGTTTCTGCGGCCCATCAGGGTAAACAACTAACCGAAAAGGAGTTTCAATCAGCAAAAAAGATTGGTAAAGAAGGTGATATGATAAATCAGCAACGTATCATTGATAAGATGGTTGAAAAGGATATGAAAGAACCTGATAAGCATGTTAAGAATGTTAAGACACATCGTTCACAATGGTTTGATTAAATTTGGAATTGTAAAATAAATTTTGTATATTTGTAAAGTTATGAGTTTAAGAGATAAAGTAAGAGAATGGGTAGAAAGTGGATATACACCCACAACCAACCCATTAGTATCAAAGAGATTGGTTCTAAAGAACCTTAACCAAATCCTAAATCTATTAGAGGATGATTGTCCTTCTATGGCAACTGAAAGAATCAAATGGTTAATTACTGATATAGAATCAGATAAACTTAAAGCAGGAGAACTATAAAGATATGAAAATAACAACATATGGTCATGCAATAATCATAATGCTAATTGGGTTATTCTTTACATCATCAACTACATTACTATCAACTTTTATTGGTGGGTTGTTGATAGGGTATTCATTAAGATTGGCCAGACGGTCGGGAAAAGAGGATTCCCAAAATAAACTATGAATTATTATTGGGATGGTAAATGTTTCTTTTGTATATTTTGGGGAACTTTAATTGCGATAGTATCACTATCTACACATAGTATTGTTAAAGAACATAAAAAAGAAAAACGTTATGAACATAACACAAGAGGGAGAGGACCATTATCAGATTCGACAAGAAGAGCAAAATATTAAATATATGATAACTGGAGTACAGCCAAAGATATTACTAACTCAAACCGAGGATGGTAACTTAAAGATGGATGATGAAATGGGTAAGCTATTATTTGGCGACCCTGAGTTCAATTGGAAATTAGTTAGAGAACGAGATGGGTTAACTAAGAAATCCAAAGAGGTAATGTGGTTAGAGTGGAATGAAGATGGAACATTCAAAGGTAAACATGATGAACCTGTCATTGGTAGAAGTTTAATTATGTCACCATTCAACCAATCATTTACTTGGCAAACAACTACTATTACAGAAATAGTTGATATTTCAGAAGATGGTTCTTATATTAAATTTAAGACACAAAATAGTAATTATGAATTGCATAAAATATAAAAATAGATATGGTGATGTGTTTACCTTTACAGAAACCGAAGATGGAAATGTTTTATGGGAAGGTAAGTTTGAATGGTATCGCTCGGGATATCCTAATGTGTATGGAGATGCTTATTGTGCTTATATAGAGGATAATAGTCCATATGGTGTTATGGAATTTGAGGCATTCAAGGAAGCAGTCCATAAATATCAGTATGGTGATGATTTTAGTTCTGGTAAGTACACTATGGGGGATAGAAAATATGCTAAACTAGTTTATTCAGATATGAATACTATTAATATGATAGACCCATCAGGTGGTCCTTATTTGAGTGCAGGATATGATTTAGGTCATTTGAGTGATGAATTTCAAGGTAAGGTTATTCAATCATTTGAAAGGGTTGAAAAAGGCTATTTAATTAAGATAAAATAATGAAAAAAAGATTATCAAGAGAAGAAAAACAACAAAAAGCAGTGGTTGATTTAATCAATCAAATGTTTATTATTGCTGGTCATAATGTTACTTATGATGACATTTTAGGTGTAGAGAATTGGTTTCAGAAATACACAATGACTGTTGAACAAGGAGAAGAGTTTAAGAAATGGGGTAAGAAGTACCTTATGAAAGAACTTCGAATGTACTCTAAACAGGCGGAACGAGAAATGTTATGGTTCAATCTACAATGGGGATTGACCTATTCTAATTGGGATGACTATCATAAACTTAACACCAAAGAGAAATGAAAAGAATATGGAATAACATTACCTGGTTCTTTCGTAGATTAAAACGAGTATGGGATTTCCTACCTATCATTTGGAAGGGGTATGATTTTGATTATTCTCATGCTATTGATTTGTTTAAGTATCAATTAGAACGTATTGCGGATTTATTAGAATCTGATAATGCGTATACAGAGAATTCTAAACTCCATGCACAGAAGATTAGAACTGCGATTCGATTAATTGATAAGGTTTACAATGAAGAATACTTAGATGGGGTAACATCCCATACGGAATTTAAAAAGATGCAAGTTAAACAAGATAAGGCTGAGAGAATCCTTTGGGAATTTATTTCACATAATATCAGATATTGGTGGGATTAGATTTGGATATATGAAACTTATGTTGTATATTTGTAAAAGTTCTTTGATATTTAAGAAGCTCGGGTGGTGGAATAGGTAGACACGTTGGACTTAAAATCCAATGGCCAGTAATGGCCGTGCGGGTTCGATTCCCGCTCCGAGTACCATAGAGGGAGTAAAAAGTAAAATCCTAGACGTAGGTATGGCCGCAACTGGTTAAATGGCACTGACGGGTGTTCATCATAAGGGTAGCCCTCTATTATGCACCCATAGCTCAATTGGATAGAGCAACGCACTTCTAATGCGTAGGTTACAGGTTCGACTCCTGTTGGGTGTACCAAAGTACTTATCACGCTTTAACGGATTGGGGTGTCCCCGGTCGAGCGTACCAGGATAAGTCTTTTGCGAGGGTAGGTAGTTGCAAATACTTACCTTCACTGGAAGATTGGCAGAGTGGTCGAATGCACTGGTCTTGAAAACCAGCATACTGAAAGGTATCGTAGGTTCGAATCCTACATCTTCCGCAAAAATATTTTAAAAAAGACTTGTATAATTAAAAAATAAGTTGTATATTTGTATTCAAATGAAATGGGATAGTGTAAATATAACCGATAAGATTCTTTACTTAAAGAAGTTAATGGAGAATACTGAAGGTGTTGATACAGGTGATATGTACATTATCCGGGCATTGGTTACAGGTTCTTTAAATACGAGAGATGTGGATGATGATTATGGGTTTGAAATTCAATCCCATCACATTGAGTTTATGAGAAAGTTATGGAATACATCTATTGAGAATCAAAGAGATGATTCGGTAGTGAATTCTATAAAAAAAGAAATGCGGGAGAGGGGTTAAGAGAAACCCATCTGACATCCAGTCAGAAGAAGTTGGGGCAGTTCCAACCTTCCGCTCTAATGCGGGAAAAGAGTTAAGAGAAACTCGCCGTACTTCCAGTACGGAGATGGTGGGGCAGTTCCACCTTCCCGCTCTAAATTAAAAAGTAATGGATTACAAGTCAATACATAAACTGATGGAAATTCAGTACCTTAAAGGTAGGTTGGATGAGTTGTACAAAGGATATGTTCCTAATAGTAATTCATCTAATAATCGATATGTAGATTCTCGTATATCAAAGTATGAGAATAAGTTGAGAGAGATAGATGATATTGCGTATCATTTGTATGAAGTAGAACGTATCAACGTTAAATTTTCTAAGGATAAATCTAAAAGAGATATGAAGGAACTCCTATCCGAAATAATGGATGTTATGAATACATCTCCATTGACACCAGATGTTCTAACTCTTATGAATAAGATTAAATTACAAATTCTTAAATATGACTAACGAAGAAGAAATTGAAGAGATTCTATATGAGGCATCCGCCTATGGACTTCGTACTGAAGTGATGGATTGGGCTAGGAAAGAGATGGAAGAGAATCCAAAACTCTCTAAGGTTGAGGCGTATCAGATTGCGTTTAACGAATGGGTAAAATGAAAATAGCACTTATAGCACACGATGGTAAGAAGGCTGATATGGTTTCATTTGTTATGAAACGATTGGAATTCTTTAAACGTACTGATGTTGATATTGTAGCAACAGGTACGACTGGTACAATGATTACTCACGCAGGAGTAGATAAAGTTCAAAAGGTTTCATCGGGCCCAATGGGTGGTGATGCTGAGATTGGTTCAATGGTAACCAGAGGTGAGATTGATGGGGTTGTATTCTTCAGAGACCCATTGGATAAACACCCACATGATGTAGATATCTCTATGTTGATGAGGTTATGTGATGTACATGATGTACCACTTGCAACTAACTACCGTTCGGCACATATTCTTATTAAATACTTTAAAGGTAAGTAATGACAGATGTTCAATTAAAACAAGTTACATTAACAAAAACAGAGACCTGTTTAACATACGTTTTAAGAAGATTGGGATTACCATCTGATTTTTGTACATACGATTCATTCCACGAACATTTCAATCAGTTCACATATTCACGATTCCACAAAAAATTAAAAGTAGGTGATATCCTACTATGGGATAAGACGAGTAGATGGGAGTGGTTGCCCTGGTCTATAAATGGTAATGGTATTATTCAATGGAAGAACGTACCCGTTGGATTTCATTTTGCAATATATGAGGGTGATGATAAATTTAGTGATTGTACCCGATTGGTAACACCACCACACCCAACACTCAGATTAAGAAAGACAATAGACCTTCAAAAGAACCCTGATTTTGTGTTACGATTGGAATCATATGATGAACTTAACATTAAAGAGAAATGAACAAATTAGATAAACAATACATAGATTTACTTCAGACCATACTAGAGCATGGTGTTGATAAGAAAGATAGGACAGATACAGGAACAAAATCAATCTTCGGTTATACTATCAGACATAACATGAAGGATGGATTCCCACTTCTTACAACTAAGAAAATGGCATTCAAAACTATGGTAACTGAGTTGTTATGGTTTCTAAAAGGAGATACCAATATTAAGTATTTGGTGGATAATGGATGTCATATTTGGGATGGTGATGCGTATAAGAATTATTTATATAATGTTATACGCGACAAGGATATTGTAAGATATTTAAAATCGTATTCGATAGACACAAAAGGAGTTCCTACTATTGAACCATACTCAAAAGATGAATTTATTGAGCGAATCAAAAACGATGATGAGTTTGCTGAAAGGTGGGGTGAATTGGGTCCTATCTATGGTAAACAATGGAGAGATTGGAGTGGTAACGACCAAATCAAAAACCTCATTGATGGATTAAAAAATAATTCCGATTCTCGTAGATTGATGGTTAACGCTTGGAATGTAGGAGAATTAGATAAGATGGTTCTTCCACCTTGCCACTACGGATTCCAATGTTACACTAAGGAAATGACTTTCGGTGAAAGAGCATTATATTGGACATCATCAATTGGTAAAGATATATCATATGCATCAAAGCTCGATGAATCTGATTTAGATGAAAAGAATGTACCTAACAGAAAGTTATCTCTAATGTGGAATCAACGTTCAGTAGATACATTCTTAGGATTACCATTCAATATAGCATCTTATGGGTTGTTATTAGAAATCATAGCAAAAGAAGTTAATATGATTCCTGATGAATTGATTGGTAATTTAGGAGATGTACATTTATATTCAAATCATATTGAACAAGCAAAAGAACAACTAACTAGAGAACCTATGAAGTTACCTAAACTAAATGAGTTACCTAATTACTTATGTATGAAAGATGATTGGGAATGTTATAAACCATCTGATTTCACTTTAGATAACTATCAATCACATTCAACAATTAAAGCACCATTATCAAACTAAAACAATAAATTATGGAAAACAAAAAATGGACAAGAGAAGAAGCGGAACAAAATAAAAACAAACTTCTTCAAGAATTACAACAAGAACCTTTTAACACATCAGGTGAAAATTTGGATTGGGTAACAAAAGAACTTAATCAACTGATTGATGAGGAAGAAAATAGGCAATCACCTTTATCAAATTAAGTTCATCGAAGAAATCTGATGGTTGGTGGTTGTGGTATAGATATTGTACTATATACTATACAATGAGAAAGATGATTCTATCAGTTGCACTTACAATCGGAATGATTGGGTCAACGTTCGCACAAATGGCAATACCAGGTGAGGTATTCGCAGGTAATCCAAACAGATTTAACGGAAGAAAAGTAACTATAAAAAACATAGTAATTAAATCTGAATCAGTAGGTACTAATCAATCACCAATATCAGGTCCTGTTAATTTAAATGTAGCACCAGGAGCAGTTGGTACACCATCTGCACCTAACGTAACTCCATGTAGAGCTCCAAGAGGATTTTCTAAAGTAGGTGTATTCTTTAAGGGTACACCCGAATTTAATGGTTGTTTCTTTATGGCCGATAACATGAAATCTCAAATGTATAGAGAGATTGGGCATGAGGATACTGAAGCACAAATCACATTTAGAGGGGATTCACGTACTGGGTATATGATTTCCTTTTACAGATTAGGTAATTAATCTAAAAGATTTAACAATTTCTTAACATTGGGGGCTTGGTAAAGTCCCCTTTTTTTATTATCTTTACATAGTAAAAGAGATAAAGATTATATAGTATGAAAAATTATCAAGCGATTTTGTTAGTGTTAGGTGGGTTCGGATTATCTATCGGAACTATGTTAGGTAAAGTTCAATCCCTAATACATTTTGCGGGTGTTCTCAATGAGATGGGATTCGCATTTATGTCATTTATGATAGGTATAATCGGATTATGTTCGATTAACTACAATAAAATTTACAAAGCATTGATTTAAAGTGTTGATAACTTGTTAATAACTTTAACATAAATTTAACATTAGAAATTTGGATATATCAGAAATATTCACTACTTTAGTACTGTAATAATGAGAAAAGATAAACATATGAGAGATAACACAAAATATTCTTCCTATTGGTTACGAGATGACCTGTTTGATGATGATTCTGATGTTGTTGATGTAGTTGAGAAGAAACAATCAAATCTTCTCGCCTTAGCATCATACAAACGGGCAGTATCAAACTTCGTTAACATCGTTACCAATGAGAACATCAAAGTGATGTTTGACCAGCGTGGTGATAATTCCTATACTGATGGTAAGACCGTTACCATTTCAGCTAAGATGGATGATAAAGAGTTTGACCCTACTGTTGGGCTGGCACTGCATGAAGGTTCTCACATTAAGTTAACCGATTTTTCATCACTAGATAAACTTCGTAATTACGATTTTCCCCAACCGATTGGGTATAGTTACCTATCGGATTTGGAAGCTAAACACTATATGAGTTATGATAGTGTTCGTAGTTGGGTTGCGGGTAACATCAAAGATTTGTTGAATGTGATTGAGGACCGTAGAATTGATTACTACATCTATTCTACTTCTCCTGGTTACAAAGGTTACTACCACGCAATGTACGATAAGTACTTCAATGCTAAGATTATCGATAAGGGACTTCAATCTTCAGAGTATCGTACTGAGGATTGGGAATCTTATATGTTCCGTATCATTAACATCACCAACTCTAATCGTGATTTGGATGCACTTCCAATGTTACGAAAAGTTTGGGAGTTGATTGATTTGAAAAACATCAACCGATTACAAAATACTCAACAGGCGTTTGAATTG
>Ga0222715_10004316_pt1 | contig 12385 bp, 10 predicted proteins | sample C33_9DmetaG_FD_165056 | JGI IMG/M metagenome (GOLD analysis project Ga0222715, IMG submission 165056) | Estuarine water microbial communities from San Francisco Bay, California, United States - C33_9D | ecosystem: Environmental > Aquatic > Marine > Unclassified | place: USA: California...
CATTTCAGTTATAAGCACAATCATTCTATTTCTTTCATTCAATTATGTAATTTCCAAAATTAATTTTAGTCTTGGAATAGATTTCACCTCTACTAAAACTTATACACTCTCTTCTGGTACTAAAAGAGTTTTAAATGAAATTGAAGAGCCATTAAAAATAAGTTTTGTTTATAGCAGAGAACTATCAAAAAATATTCCTGTTATTCAAAATTATGCAAACCAGATTCAAGGATTGCTAAACAGATATGCTGATATTGCGAATGGAAATATTGAACTAGATGTCATTGAACCTGAGGCGTACTCTGATGAGGAAGATTATGTTCGAAGATATGGAATTCAAGGCTTTCCTATTGACCAAGAAGGAACCGCACTCTATTTTGGTTTACTTGCCTCTAATACGACTGACGACATGGAGGTAATAAAATTTTTTGATCCCTCAAAAGCTGGTAGTTTAGAAAAACAATTAACTGACCTTATATATAAGCTTAATAGAACTGATAAGCCTATGATTGGATTTCTATCATGGGTAGACACAGCTCCTCCATCTCTTCCTAATGGTCAACTTGGGCAAGGTGAGTATACTATCTTAGAAGAACTAAGTTATTTTTATGATTTTGAATTTTTAGACACTAAGGCCAAGAACTTTGAAAATATAGATGTTTTGGTAGTTTATCACCCTACTACCGTTACTGAAGAAACAGAGTACGCAATAGAGCAATACATATTAAATGGAGGTAATGCTGTTATCTTTCTAGATCCGTACTTTGAACAAAATAGCTTCCTTGAAAAATCCTCCAACTTAAAAAAAGTATTAAATACTCTTAATGTAAATTACATTGATCATATTATTTTAGATGGCGCTCAGTCAACCAGACTACAAACTCAACAAAATATTTCAGATAACACCTCTCTTCAAACTATATTAAAATTAAATTGGCCAGAAATTAGAGGGCAGTTTATAAATCAGTCAGAAGAAATTGGTAATGGCCTATCTCTAATTAGACTAGTTTCTCCAGGTGGTTTTTCCAAATTAGAGGAAACATCATCAATCGATTATATACCTTTAATTTCATCTAGTAATATTACTATGGATATTGAGCGAATTATGGATGTTCAAGATCCAATAAAGCTAATAAATGAATTTAACCCATCTGGCATCACATATGATTTTGGTATCAAACTTACTGGAAAAGCTTTAAGTAGTTTCAATGATTTTGAAGGCAAATCTACAAACCACATTGAAGAGTCTAAAGACAATATTAATGTTGTTTTATTTAGCGATGCTGATTTAATCAGAAATGCTTTCTGGGCTAGAATACAAAAAATTTTAAACTCAAATGTTATTGAGGAAACCTCAGACAACAGGACATTAATCACAAATGTTTTAGACTCGATGACTGGGTATGAAGAATTCATTAATTTAAGAAATAAAGAAACTCCTTTTAGACCATTTACTGTAGTTCAAAAACTTCAGGCTGATGCAGAAGAGAAATATTTAGGTCAAGAAGAGGAGCTTCAAAATCAATTAGAGATTACTTTAAATAAAATTAAAAACCTTTCTGGGGGGAGAGATGGTGAAAACGTTAATTTATCAGAAAAACAAATTGAAGAGTTGGCGAGCTTTCAACTTGAAGTAGAGAATACTAGAAAACAATTAAGAGAAGTAAGAAGAGAATTGAGCAAAGATATTGATGCCCTTGCAAATAAAATTAATATTTTTAATACTTTTTTAATCCCTATTTTGCTCATAATTCTAATGTTCATTGTTCCTGGTCAAATAGGTATTAAGAAAAGACGAAGTAAAATATGATTTTAAAAAATTTAAAGTATTTACTTTCAATTACTGTATTCATGCTAGCATTGGCTTTGATTTTATACTCCACAGAAAAGTCTAAAAATTTAAATTTTAACTCTATACCACTTATCGAAAACTTTGATGAAATTTTAGGCGCAGTAACGTATATAGAATTTTCTAATCAAAATGAAAAAGCAATCATTGAAAAATTAAATAATCAATGGATCATGTCTACTGCTGATGGGCTGCCAGCCAATACAGATATTCTTAGTAAATTTTTTATACAGCTGAAAGAAGCAAGTATATTAGAATTAAAAACCAATAAAGATGAATTACTCTATAAATTAGCTTTAGATCCTGAAAGTAAAACTACTTTATACTTAAAATCAGAAACTGGAGAAGAACTTCTAACATTAGATATAGGAACTTTTAACTATCTAATCCCTGGTACCTATGTGAAAATGAATAACTCTAGTCAATCCTATGTCGTTTCCTCTAATTTAGGAGCTGATGTATCTAACTTCTATTGGATACCAAATGACTTAATCAATATTGGCAGCGAAAAGATTGAATCTGTCCAAATTTATGGAAAAAATATGATCAATCTTGTAAAAAACGAAGAAGGTATTTTAATACATCAAAATTTACCCCAAGGGTTTGAAGAGGTTGATGAAGATAAAATTTCTGAAGTTCTTTCATCCCTTACTGATATACAACATAACGATTACATGCTGAGAACTGACTTACCAAGATCTCCAAATATAAAAGCTAGATATACTTTTAATAATGGAACAGTTTTATCTATGAATTTTTATGATATTCCAGACAAGGGTGTTCATGCAACATTTAACTGGAATTATCTTGCGGATGATTTTCAAATATCCAAATTTATAGACCCAGATTTGAGTGGATCACAATTACAAATTAGCACTTTATCACTTCTTAATAAGTTTGCTTTCAACGTTCCCCAGCAAGTTTATGACAAATTAAATATTAAACTTAGAGAAAAGACAGAATAGTTTTTTTAGCTCAATTGAAGTGAGTAATTTCAAACTTTATTGAGTGAGAATATTTTTTTCCAGGAATGAGTAAAGTTGAGGGGAATTTTTTCATATTTGGGGAATTAGGGAATGCTTGTGTTTCTAAACATAAACCCTGAAAAGGTCTCAAAAACTTATCTTTATATTTAATATTTAAATGTTGTCCGGTATAAAACTGTACTCCTGGCTGATTAGAATAAATTTTTAATAAAATTTTATTTTTGGTTGATTTAAGTTTGGATACTAAAATTCCTTTTTTTAATACAAAATTTTCATCAAACCCCTTTTTATTTTTTTTAATTTGGTTACCAATTTTATTAAAATTTCTAAAATCAAATGGAGTATTTTTTACATCAACTAATTTGCCTGTTGGGATATTAAATTTATCATTTTTTAGATAACAATCTGCGTTGATGAATAACTCATGATCAAAAATATTTTTTTTTTGTTTTTCTAAATTCCAATAAGCATGATTAACAAGATTAATATGCGTTTTCTTTGATGTCTTAGCTATCAAATTAATAATTAAATTATTTTTATTAATTGAGTATCTGCAATTTACAGTTACCTCTCCTGGGAATCCCTCTTCTTGATCTGGAGAAATAAGTTGATAATCAATAGAATTTTTAGAAAGTTTAATAATTTTCCACAATTTTTTATCAAAACCTATCTTACCCCCGTGGAGTAAATTCTTACCTTCATTTGAAGAAAGATGGTAGTTGGTACTATCAATTTTGAACTGGGCATTTTTAATACGATTAGCATATCGACCGCAAGTTGATCCAAGATATGCTTTATTATTATGATACCTATGTATAGATCCTAGGTTTAGGATTAAATTAGTTTTCTTTTTTTTATCAAATACTTCATATAGTGTAGCTCCGATATCTAGTATTTTTACTCTAAGATATTTATTTTCAAGTATGTTTAATTTTATGTTGCTCAATGAATTTGAGTGATATTCTCTAAAACAATTTTGGTAGCTTCTTTTAGACTTGGTATAGTCATATTAATCAACTGAATTCTATCATAAATAGATTCATTTTTTTTCATTTCATTTCTTAGAGAATCCCCGAAAGTTTTTCTGAGCTCAGTCCCTATATTAAATTTACAAACATTAGTTGTTTGGGCAATTTTTCTTCTAAGACTATGATCTATGCCGCTACTACCGTGCAAAACTAAAGGTATATCAGTTAACTTTTGAATTTCCTTAATCACGTTAAGGTCTATAGAAGATGATTTGCTTGTTTGAAGGTGGACATTTCCTGCGCTTATAGCCATTGCATCACAGCCTGAGTTTGAAGCAAATTGAAATGCCTCATTAGGGTCAGTGCTTAATGAACTTGCACCCTGATCATACCCAACAAAGCCAATCTCACCTTCAACAGAAATATTATATTGATGGGCAAGATCAGCTATTTCTTTAGTTTGCAGGATATTCTCTTGAAGGGGTAGTTTAGAGCCATCAAACATTACTGAGGTAAAGCCACTATTAATTGCCTCAATACACTCTTCTTTTTTATAGCCATGATCTAAATGACAAACAACAGGTTGTGCTGATTTTTCAGCTAAGTATCTAAACATTTTACCCAAAATGGGCAAAGGTGTATTTGCTCTGCAACCCGGGCCAGCTTGAAGAATAATTGGTAAGCCTAACTCATCAGCAACTTCAGCATAACATCGGGCATCTTCCCAGCCTAGCACAACAAGACCCGCAACAGCGTAGTGTTTTTTTTTTGCCTCTTGTAGGACTTCAGCTAGAGTTGCAACAGTCATAAATTATTTATATTTAGCAATCATATCTTTGATACCAGGTATAGTTTCAATTTGATACGCATGTGTTTTTTGGAAATATTGTATTAAAGACCTTTGACTTAAACCTACTAAAATGGTGAAATAATACATCTCGTAACCAGGTGCTACAACACAAGGGTGATAGCCTTTGTTAATTCCTATAGTTGAACCATCAAATAACTGATAACCCATACCTTCTTTGTCATCTTCGTACTGCATTACTTGAACTCCAAAACCATGGCCGGGTCTAAATCGATAGTTATATACTTCATCATGGCGTGTTTCGTTTGGAATATCGTCAGTGTCATGTTTATGAGGCGGAAATCCAGACCAACCCCCTGCCCCTACTGTATATAGTTCATTAACTAATAACCTGCCAACTTGATTATGATGTTTAGCACCTAAGATATGTTTAATTTTTCGATGAGTTTTAGTGTCATCTGACCCATACTGAATAACATCCAATTCATTTTGTAAAACTAGGAAAGGTTCTAATTTTTTTTCATAAATACCCCCTGCTATAAAACATTCAGTAGACTCGGATAAACAAGTAATAATACAATCAGCATCAATAGGAACATAGCTTCCCTCGGGTTCACCATCCCAAACGTCTGTATTTCTCTTTCCTATAGCGCCTAATTTTTTACCATCTACTGTTAATTCTACTATTCCGGTAGCAGGTACAACACTAGTCTCGTGGTTGCTTAATTTATATTGATAACTCTCACCTTTTTTTAATTTGATGATATTAAAATAAACCAAAGGCACTGTTGAATTGTTAACGTCAAAAAGTGCTTTATTTTGATTATCAGAATAAGGTATATGCATCGTTTCTCATTTATTAATATATTATTAATTTATCCATTTTTTATTTTTATTTGACTTAATAGTCACTTCAATAAATTTAATATCTTTGGGACATTCTATTGAGGATACTACAGACATTAAGATAGATGAATATCCTTATTTTGAATATCAATAAAATCTTTTAATTCTTTTTCTGTGGGCATAGCACTTGAACAACCTACACGAGTGACAACTATAGCAGCACAAGCAGATCCGTTTCTAACTGCATCAGCTAACTGAACTCCTTTAATGAGTGAACTGACAAAACCTCCATTAAAAGCGTCTCCAGCACCAGTAGGTTTTAAAGCCTTTACATTAAAAATTCCAAATGGCTGCTCATTTTCTTTTGTGATAACTACAGACCCTTTTTCTCCCATTTTATAAACGATGATACTTGGTTTGTGTTGAATTAAATTTTTTGCTAAATAAAAACCATTATTTGAATTATCTGCAATATTAAACTCTAAATCATTACCGATAATTATATCCATATGATGCATTATTTTTTTATAAATTTCTGATTTTGTCTCATTTGACTCCCAGTTATAAGGTCTATAATCAAGATCGATAATTAAAGGTAATTTTAATGCGGAAGCTTTTTCTGTAGCATGAAAAACTGCACTCCTGGAAGGTTCAGACGATAGTGCCACACCTGAAATCATAACTGCGCTATATTCTTCAAAAGAAATTTTATTAATTAAATCTATATTAAGTTGAAGGTCGCATGAGTTATTTCGATAAAGGATGGATTGATTATTTTCTAAAATAGTTTCAACGACAGCAACTTGTGTTTGAAAAGTCTTGTCAATTTTTTCACAATACTTAGTTCCTATTTTAAAATGATTTAATTTATTGATTACAAACTGCCCAATAGCATCGTCAGATATACATGTTACAAGTTCGGATTGTATATTTAGCAGAGACAGTGCGACGCAAGTATTTGCTGCAGAGCCACCTAAGTGAGCTGAAAAAGTTGTTACATCAGCAATTTTAGTTCCTGGTGGTTCCGGGTAAATATCTAAACCCGCTCTTCCGATAACCAAGACTTTTTTACCAATATCAAATTTCATATGATTAGCAATATATTGGAATAAAAGAAGTTATCTAAGTAATTTTTTGACTTCTTGATCTTTAAAGAATTCTGTTTTTCTACAAGTGGTATTAATTTTTTGAGCAACTCCTGAATTTGCAGCCTTCATTGTAGATTGAATTATATCTAAGACATGAAGAGATAATTCTCCACTGCAGCGATGAGGTAAATTGTTTTCAATGCAATAAGCCATTTCTGACATACCAACACCTCTATAGTTAGCATTAGTTGGAGCTTCATTAGCTCGGCCACTATGGGTAGTTATATTTATTTTCCCTAATGGTAAATGGTCAGTTGGGTGTTCCTGCCAAACCCCTGAGTCATCACAACAAGTAAAAACAGATCCTCCAAACATATTTGGGTCAGGAACAATCATAGAGCCTTTATCACCATAAAGTTCAATATGATTTCTTTGGTGAGCGACAACGTCAAAAGACAAAGTGACTTGAATGATTGCCCCACTATGAAATTCTAAGTTAACCAAATAACTTGTTGGACACTCAACTTGAAAGCTCTGACCTTTTTTTGGCCCAATTCCAATCACTCTTTCTTTAAATACCTTAGTTGATATTCCATGAACACTTTTAGCTGGGCCAAGTAAATTTACCAGAGCAGTAAAGTAATAAGGCCCCATATCAATAATTGGGCCTCCCTCTTTTTCTGCAAACCATGGTTCTGGATTAGGGTGGTATGATTGAACGCCTGGAAAGGCAAAAATTGCATTTCCTAACCTTACATTCCCTATCATTCCTTCGTCTAAGAGTTTAATCGATGATTGAATACCTCCCCCTAAGAATGTATCAGGGGCATTACCTATACGAAGTTTTTTAGAATGCGCAGTTTCAAGAAGTTGTTGGCCCTCTTCAAAACTTACAGCTAAAGGTTTTTCACCATATACATGTTTACCATGTTCAAGAGATTTCTTAGCTACCTCAAAATGCGCTTTAGGGATGGTTAAATTTAAAATTATTTCTATTGCTGGATCCTGAAGAATTTCATCCACTGTAGTTGCTTGAATACTATAAGTATCTGCACATTTTTTTGATGCTTCTTGATTAATATCAGCGCATTTGGTTATTTTAAAATTATTAAAATAATCATGACCCCGAAAATAAGTTTCTGCAATATGCCCACAGCCAATTAAACCTACGTTGAATATCTTGTTTGCCAATTTATTTATCTAATCCACACATGTTGACATATTTTATTTCTATAAAATCATCAATGCCATATTTAGAACCTTCCCTACCAAGACCAGACTCTTTTACACCACCAAAAGGAGCTTCTGCCTTAGATGTAAGACCTGTATTTACCCCTACCATTCCATATTCTAAAGCTTCGGCTACTCTCCAAATTCTTCCAATATCTCTTGAGTAGAAATACGAAGCAAGTCCATAAGGTGAATTATTAGCTAGTTGAATAACCTCTTCTTCGTCTTTAAATTTATAAACTGGAGCAACTGGACCAAATGTTTCTTCAAATGTAATTTTAGCTTTAGGTGTCACGTTTGTAAGAACAGTAGGTTGGTAGAAATTCTTACCTAGGGCATGTTTTGCACCGCCTATTGCAACTGTGGCACCGGATTGGACTGCATCTAAAACGTGTTCTTCTACTTTATTAAGTGAATTCTCATCAATTAGTGGACCAGATGTAACTTCCTCGTCTAAACCATCTCCTACTTTCATCTTGGAAACAGCTTCAACAAATTTTTTACAAAAATCATCATATACTTTTTCTTGAACATATACTCGATTAGCACAAACACATGTTTGACCTGTATTTCTAAATTTACTTTGCATCGCACCAAGAACAGCATCATCAATATTAGCATCATCAAATACAATAAATGGAGCATGTCCTCCTAATTCCATTGAAACTTTTTTTACTGTTCCAGCACATTTTTGGAGAAGTTGTTTTCCAATTTCTGTTGATCCAGTAAAGGATAATTTTCTAACAATTGGGTTTGTTGCCAATTCATCTCCAATTTCAGATGCCTTACCAGTTATTACATTTAAAGTTCCTTTTGGGAATCCTGCTTGGTCAGCAAGTTGTGCTAAAGCAAGTGCAGAAAATGGAGTTTGGCTTGCAGGTTTGATAACCACTGGGCAGCCCACAGCTAATGCAGGAGCACATTTTCTCGTAATCATAGCATTTGGGAAATTCCATGGTGTAATTGAAGCGACCACACCAACTGGTTGTTTTAAAACTAAAATTCTTCTATCTGTTAATGGATCAGGAATTGTATCTCCATAAACTCTTTTAGCTTCTTCAGAGAACCATTCAATAAATGATGCTCCATAAACTATCTCACCTCTAGACTCATTAATTGGTTTCCCTTGTTCAATAGTCATAATCTGAGCTAATTCTTCTTTGTTTTGAATGATGAGGTCGAACCACTTTCGAAGGATATTTGATCTTTCCCTCGCAGAGATAGATCTCCATTTTGGCCAAGCATTATTTGCCGCCTCTATTGCAAGTTTTGTTTCCTCTTTGCCACATTTAGGAACAGTACCAATTTCCTTAAGAGTTGCAGGGTTATTAACTGAAATAACTTCTCCAGAAATAGAAGTTGTCCATTCGCCATTTATGTAGCATTGATCTTTAAAAAGATTGAAGTTCTTTAATTCCATGAAGTTTTATATCATAAATTTTTACAATTAAAAAAATAAGAACAATAAATTATATGCTCATTTTTTCAGGTGGTTTAGGAGGAGAAAATGGGTAACCACCAACAACTGATTGATCAAAATCAATTACAGACCCTGTCATCATTCCCGAGTCTTCAGATGCCAAGAAGGTAATAGCTTTTGCAACTTCCATTGTCCCCAATAGTCTTTTAAAAGGCTGTTCTTTTGAAGCATCCTCTAACCAATTTTCTGGTGCACCGTGAAATTTTGTTTGTATTTGATGCTCTCCATCTGAAGCCATCCATCCTATGTTAAGTTGGTTAACTCGAATGTTATTTAATAGTAAAGCAAATGCAGTATTCTTGGTCATCGTTGCAAGGGCACCTTTTGATAAACTATAAGAGGCAAGGAAAGGCTGGCCAGTTACTGCTGCTTGAGATCCGATATTTACAATTGACCCTTTAATATCTTGCTCAATCATTATTTTTATAACTTCTTGAGTTAGAAAAAATGGTCCTTTAACATTAATATTAATCATTCGATCAAATAACTCTTCAGAAGTCTCCACAATATTACCTCTGTCAGTTAAACCAGCAGCATTAACAAGGATATCAACTTTGCCAAATTTATTTTTAGTATGAGCAACTGCTTGCCTACATTGAGAAACAATACCTACATCGGTTTTAACAAACTCTACAAAACAACCGGTATTCTTTGAAATTTCTTCAGCAATTTTTTTTCCTTTTTCTTCACTACGACCAATCGTAATGATTCCCTTTGCTCCCATTTCTGCAAAGTTTCTTGCAACAGCTGCTCCTAAACCCTGACTACCTCCTGTTACAATAGCAATTTTTCCATCTATTCTATTCATTTTTATAGTCCTCTATTTCATATCCGTACTGATTTAAACATGATACAAGTTCGGCATTTCCAATTCTTGCATACTCCAAAGGATTTGCCTTCGCTGGGTCTTGTTCTGCTTCGACTACAAACCAGCCCTCATAACGATTTTCTGCTAAAGTTTTTACTACTTCTTTAAAGTCAATACTACCATCTCCAGGAACTGTAAAATCTCCTTTTAATACCGCATCTAAAAAACTTTCTTTTGACCGATCTAAATTATTGACAATTTCAGCTCGAATATCTTTTGCATGAAAGTGAGTTATTCTTTTTGCATATTTCTTAATTACGTTGATTGAATTTCCACCTGCGAAAGTCATGTGACCAGTATCAAAAAGCAAATTTACCGCTTCACCAGTATTATTCATTAGAGCGTCTAATTCTTCTTCGGTTTCTATAGCCGTTCCCATGTGGTGATGAAAGGAAATTGGCATTCCAAAATCAGCACAATACTCTGCAAATGCTGTTAATTTTTTTCCATAATTTTTGAAATCTTCAGGGTGAATTTTTCTTTTAGTCTTAAGTGGGGCATTTCTAATATTTTGAATTGTTCCAGCAGTCTCGCCGTAAACCATACAAGGGGCTTTTAAATCTCTAAACAAGGTTAGCTGTTCAAGAGCTTGATCTTTTTCTTTTTCGACTTCATTATCCAGTACTGTTCCTGAGTACCAGCCTGAACATAAATATAATTGATGTTTTTTTAAAATTGGACCAAGTTCTTTTGATTTTTTTGGAAACTTTCCACCTGTTTCTATACCTGAGAAGCCTGCCATTCTTGCTTCGGATAAGCACGTTTCAAGTGTTGTCTCTCCTCCTAATTCTGGTAGATCATCATTCGACCAGGCAATAGGAGCAATTCCTAATTTTGCTTTCATAGAAAATACCCTCTCTAATTTCGAAAGTGGATAATACTTATAATAAAATTAAAATGAATTGTTTTTTATTTATTTTTAAAAATTCTAGTTTATAAGTCTGCTAATGAAAAAACTAAATATTGCCGTTTTAGGATGTGGGCGCATTGGTCAGATGCATGCTCTAAATGTAGCTAACCATTCTATGACCCAACTAGCCTGTGTCTATGATGTTAACGCTGAATTTGCTAATAAAGTCGCAAAAGATTTAAATGTACCTGCTGTCGCTAATGAAAGTGAAATTTTTGCAAATCCTGAAATTGACGCAATTTTAGTTGCATCCCCAACCAGCACTCATATAGATTTCATTGAAAAATCTGTTGCTGCGAATAAACCCGTGCTTTGTGAAAAACCAATTGACTTAGATTTACAAAGAGTAAATGAGTGCGCAGAGAGACTAAAAGGTAATACTGTCCCAATTCAATTAGGTTTTAATAGAAGATTTGACCCAGGCCACTGCGCTGCAAAAAAGACGTTACTTGACGGTACGATTGGTGATTTACATCAATGTATTATAACATCGCGCGACCCCGGACTTCCAAGTTGGGATTATTTAAAAGTATCTGGAGGTTTATTTCGCGACATGACTATTCATGATTTTGATTTAGCAAGATTTATGCTTGGAGAAGAACCAGTAAAATTATTTGCATCAGCAAAAGCACTCGTTGAACCTAAAATTGGATCAGAACTAAAAGACTTTGATACTATTATGGTTATAATGGAAACAGCTTCAGGGAAACAATGTCATATTAACAATTCACGATCTGCGTCTTATGGCTATGATCAACGTGTAGAATTATTTGGGAGTAAAGGGATGGCTATCAGTGATAATAGAAAATCACATGAACTCAAAAAGTTTTCTGGAGGAGGTGTTGAGTTGGCCGAACCTTATTTGAACTTTTTTATTGAGAGGTATCAGGAAGCTTACATGAACGAGATCACTGCTTTTGTAGAAGTAGTAATCAATAAAAAAAAACCAACTGTTGATTTTGAAGATGGAAGAAAAGCTCTACTTTTAGCAGAAACTGCCTATAAATCGGTGAAAAGTGGAAAGTTTGAAGAGATTAATAATTAAAACGAATGAATTAATTATTAATTACTATTTGTTATAATTATATATTCAACTAAGTTTCTACACTTATGATTACTAATAAGGTTAGATCTAAATGGGGTAATAAGGAACCAGTATTAAATTGTTTTTTATCTATTCCTAATTCCTTCACAGCAGAGATTATGGCTGAACAGGGGTATGATGCACTTACCATTGACTACCAACACGGGATGATTGGGTTCAATGACCTCCTTACAATGATGCAGAGTATTCGTCATAGTGGTGTAACACCAATATGCAGAGTATCTGGTTTAGATCATGCGGTTATATC
>Ga0222715_10004318_pt1 | contig 12385 bp, 9 predicted proteins | sample C33_9DmetaG_FD_165056 | JGI IMG/M metagenome (GOLD analysis project Ga0222715, IMG submission 165056) | Estuarine water microbial communities from San Francisco Bay, California, United States - C33_9D | ecosystem: Environmental > Aquatic > Marine > Unclassified | place: USA: California...
TTCCAATCGCTCGTTGCCGGCTTTTTCATCCTCTTCCTTGCGGCAGGCTGGGCCTACGGCAAAGGCGCCGGCGTGGTTAAAGACCACCGCGATATCGTTAAGATGATGAGCGAAGCGATGGCTGATCTAGGTTACTACTTGGTCCTTGCCTTCGCAGCGGCGCATTTTGTTGCAATGTTCAATTGGTCGAACCTAGGACTGATTTTCGCCATCAATGGCGCAGAGTTCCTCGAAAGTTCGAATCTGCCAGATCCGTTATTGCTTACACTAATCATTGTTTTGTGCGCATTCATTAACCTCTTTGTTGGCTCGGCTAGCGCTAAATGGGCCTTGCTTGCCCCTGTCGTGGTGCCCATGCTGATGCTGGTTGGAATCAGCCCCGAGATGAGTACAGCCGCCTATCGCGTTGGCGATGGGGCAACCAATATAATCACCCCGCTTATGCCTTATTTCCCGCTAATACTTATTTTCTGCCAGCGCTGGCAACGCGAGTTTGGGCTAGGAAGCCTCGCTGCGACTATGCTGCCCTACTCAGCACTGCTGCTGCTTTCAGGCATTATATTAACCGTTTTATGGGTAGTGCTTGGCTTACCACTCGGCCCCGGCGCCGGGGTTGAATTTAGCTTGTAATTGAAAAAAAACTGATGCGATATTACGAACGCTAGACAATGTTCGCGTCAATAAATTCTGAGGAAGGAGACAAGAATTTAATGAACACCATGGCCATGAAAAAGAACATACGAACCATGCCAAAGGCAATCACCCTAGCTCTAAGCCTATTCACGCTGTTAGCCTTATCTCAGTCTCTCTACTCGCAGGAAATTGATTATCCTGAGGAGTTTGCCGCGCCAATCCCGCTTATGGAAGAAATACTCGGCGACTTCCATTTCCCAATCTCCTCGAATTCGGAGCTCGCTCAGGCGTTTTTCGATCAGGGCATGCAAATGATGTATGCCTTCGCAAAGTTAGAATCCGCGCGCTCGTTTCGTGAAGCGCAAATCGCTGACCCGAATTGTGCAATTTGCTTTTGGGGAGAAGCGTGGAGTTGGGGCAGCTATCTCAATGGGGCAATGACTACAGCCGAGGCGCCTCGTGCGCTTGCCGCTCTTAACAAAGCGCTCGCCCTGATTGATAACGCAAGCGACAAAGAAGCTGACCTAATCCATGCATTGCAATCGCGCTATGTCGAGAATTATGACCCCGCGGCAAGACGCGTACAGGATCAAGCCTACGCGGATACCCTGGCAGGATTGGCGCGCAAATATCCTGACGACTTAAACATTGCCACGCTCTTTGCAGACGCATTGTTTCTGCTCGAAGAACGACGGGGTTACCGCAGGTTGGAGGACCCGAATGTCATCAGACTCCATGGCATACTAGAAAGCGTTCTCGCGCGCGACATCACGCATCCCGGGGCCTGCCACCTCTATGTCCATGCTACCGAATCGACCCCAACCCCCGAGCTCGCAGCGCCCTGCGCTGAGCTACTAGGTACCGCCATCCCCGGTGCAAGTCATATCAACCATATGCCGAGCCATACATGGAACGAGATGGGGCTCTGGGAGAAGGCAGTTAGGGCCAATACTATCGCATGGCATTCTGACCAGAAGGCCGCTATCGGACGCGGCGTGGCGATCTATCCGACGCATAACCTCACGATGCTCTACTATGCAGCAGCAATGGGCGGCGCGAGCGCTTCCTCGATTCAGGCTGCGAAAGACCTTGCTAAGCTTAACGGGAATAGCGCGATGTATGCGATGAGTCTGGTGCGTTTCGGTCGCTATGAGGAAGCGCTCGCGTTAGATAACGAGCCTAGTGGCGATGTAAATCGCAGTATGTATTCGTTCTCGCAAGGCTATTCGGCACTCAAACAGGGGGATACCGCGCGAGCGCGCGAAACGCTCGCCGAACTGCTAGACCTCACTGAAACCACCACCGCGCGCTTTCGATTTCACGACGGCAAAAATATTATTGGCGCACTGGCGGGCATTCTCGAGGGTCAACTGGAGTGGGACGCAGGCAACCTAGAAGGCGCTGCCGAAGCCTTTCGGCGAGCAACGCGTTACTACGACAGCCTGAATTACGATGAACCAGAGCCGCTACCCTTCTCTCCGCGACATTGGCTAGGCGCTGCCTATATTGCACTTGGTGCCTATGACGCAGCTCTCGTGGAATACGAACTCGATATGGATGACCATCCAAACAATGTATGGTCGCTTCATGGTGCGGCGACGGCGTTAGACTATTTAGGTAGGGACACCTCCGAGGTAGACAAGGCGCTGCAGTCAGCAATGGAATTTGCAGATGTTTGGCTACTCGACTCTCGCTTGTAGACGCGCCTCGCCCGTAAAGAATCATCTGCCACGTGACTAACGCGGCAGATGACTCAACGCCTTTGATGCGCTAGGCAGAGTTACGGGAAGCATTCACGTTGCCAAACAGGCTACGCATGACCATCTTCTCGTAAAGCGTATGGAGTCTCGCCTCCTCCGATTCGTCCGAAGCGCTCTCTGCAACAACGCCCTCGAGCTCCTGCGCACGGGTTAATGCATATTGCTGAATAACGAGCAATGGCAGAACCAGTTTTTGCCGCAGTGCGATACTCAGCCTGCTCGTAGGGTTATCCTCGAGAAGAATGGACTGATTCGAAATCTTAAGCGCCATCTCAACGCTCAATTCGAATTCTGCGTGAACCTGTTGCCAAAACTCCCCGAACCGAGGATGCCTTCCCATGTACGCGGTGAGTTCAAAATTTGATTTGCTCATGCTCTGCATACTGTTGTCTACGAGCGCTTTAAAGAATTTCGAATTCTGATAAAGCGCTTTGCATTCATCTAATCGACCCGCTTTTTCAAGCTCACGTAAGGCTGTGCCGAGACCATAGTAGCCGGGGACATTCTGTTTTAATTGCGCCCAAGCGCCAACGAAAGGAATAGCACGGAGATCCTCAAACTTAAGCCCCTCTGCTCCGCCTCGTTTCGTTGGACGACTGCCAATGTTGGTACGCCCGTAGTATTTGAGCGTACTCATCTCCTCGAGGTAGGGAATAAAGAGTGGATGTGTTTTGAAGGCCTTATAACGATCGTAACTGATGCTCGCAAGCTCCTGCATCAAGTTCCGCTGCGCTTCATTCAGTTCGCGTTCGGGTCTGTCGTAGAGATTGTTCTCAAGGCCCGCTGCGAGAAGCTGCCGGAGATTGTGCGTCGCAGCTTCGGAATTCCCATAGTAAGAGCTGACCGTCTGCCCCTGCACGGTTAATTGAATCTGATTACTTTCGATATTCTTACCAAGAGCGGCATAAAATTCGTATGTGCTGCCACCGCCTCTTGCGGGCGGACCACCGCGACCATCAAAGAAGGCGACTTCGACTCCTACTGCGCGAGAGACGGCTGTCAGATCTTCTTTCGCGCGATAGATGGCCCAGTTGGCCATAAGATAACCACCGTCCTTCGTGCCATCTGAAAAACCCAACATCACAGTTTGTCGATCGCTACGCCGCGCCAGATGTGCGCGATACTCAGCGAAAGAATACAGGCTAGTCATGCTAGGTCCGGCCTGTGCGAGATCGTCGATAGTTTCGAACAAGGGCGCGATATCAACCGTATGACTCTCTGCCTTCCAGCCCACTAAATGCGACAAAGCCTTTACACGTGCGATATCAATTGCACCACGGCAATTACTAATAATGTAACGGTGACATCCAGTTTCGCCATTGCGCTGTTGTATAGTCGCTATAGCGCGCAGGGATTCCAAGGTATCGAGTTCGAGAGCATCGGGCACCAGGGATTCATTAAACTCCAGCGGAGTTTCAGGCGTCTTCGTCGCGAGCAAGGCAGTAATTTGAGAAGCTTCGTCTAGCGTATCGAAATCGGCCGGAAAATAATCCGGGTAGAGAGAGCGTGCAGTGTTAAAACTGCGGTGGATTACTCGGGAATCCTGCCGAATGTCGAGATTGGCAAAATGAAATCCGAAGGCGCTAACTTTGTGCTTGAACGATTCAAGCTGCTCTACGTAAAGGCCTTGGTAAGACTCTTTAACCGTTTGTTCAATTGTATCTATCACCTCGATCATGCCAGTTAGAGTCAAGTCGGTTGTACAAGGCTTAGTAATTTCGCGATAAAGCTTTCTCTCTAACTCATCTAAGCACTTATAGACTCCCTTAAAACTAAGTCTACGCTTCAACTCGCGCACACCGCTGTGGTAGCAGCTCATAATCAATGAGCGAAGTTTATCGGCGACTTGAAGTGTCACATTCACATTGACGAAAGGATTACCATCTCGGTCGCCGCCCGGCCAGAAACCGACGCTTAGCAGCTTATTTGGCGAATCTATTCGATCGGAAAGCTGCGGACCGATACTGTCCATGATGCCGCCAATCGCATCGTAGAAAATATTAACCAGATACCAACTCAGGTTAGTTGCCTCATCAAAAGGCGTTGGTTTTTCGCTATTGAAAAAAGGTGTATTACCAAGCTGCTGCAACAGATCGCGTGAGGTAGCGATATCCTGCTTCTTAATGGCCGCGGCAAGGTCGGTAATAATAGCCAGCACCTGTCCCGGATAAAATTGCGTTGGATGAGCAGTAAGAATGACTTTACTGCCAAAATTCTCAAGCACCTTATCGAACTGCTCTTGGAGACCATCCGCCTTCACGCGTTCTATTAATTGTCTGAGCACATTTTTAGTTTCGGTTTTATGGACGATCGGATAAGCAGCATCTTCAAGCGCATCGACCAAAACAACCTGTCTCTCGACATACTTAATGACCCTAAAAAGAAAGTGAATCCTGCCTTTTTCGTCAAGATGCGACCGGTGCGTGGTAAAAAAATCTTCAAGAATTTGCGCTGGGTCCTCGCCTTGACTCAACCCCTTCTGCGCCCGCGCTTCGAGCAGTGGCAGCAGCATTCCTGTTTGTTCGATCTCATCGAGAGGAAGCGTCAAGAAAAGCCCGTTGTATAGCTGATAATTAAGATCAACAAGATTCTCGTAGTCTTTATTACTCGGTATCTTGGCTGGCAAACTCAATCCTTCGTTACTGCTCATACTGCTCCATTACTTCTTTCGTATTTTAATATTCAAGCACAGCCGATAGAGACTTTGCGTTCGCAGCCTCTGCTGGGGTACGCTTCATCCATCTCAATGTTACTGCATCTATTTTCTGTCAAGAGACCTTATATGCTCAAGATCGGCTCTTCATTACCAATGGTCGGACTAGCTACTGCACTCGTTTCCCTACCGGCGTTCGGCGCCGAACAAATCCCGATCCCACTCTGGGATACAGTCATGCTCATCATAGTCTTTCTCACACTCACCTCGAGTGCGGCATTGTCACTCGCAGCCTGGCGCCAATGGCGCAATGGTTGGCGACTAGTCGCCGCCTTCCCCATCGCCTTGCTCGTATTGTGGAGTGGCTGGATTGTTGGCGCCCGAACAATTGACTCGGAGGCGCACACGCTTTGGTCGTTTGAGCTCTTCGCTTGGTCGCTTTTAAATTTGCTTTACATGGTTACCGCACTGACCGCCAAACGCGCGTTCGAAAAAGCAGACCAATCTTCCTAGACAGTAACCTTGTCGTGGTAGGTCTCGTATCCTCCATCTATACTGAAAGTCGCTTCGAATCCCTGCTCTGCTAAATAGGCAGCGGCACTCTGACTCGAGTTCCCGTGGTAGCAATACACGAGCACAGGTTTAGTTTGATCAGCGTTCTGCACGAATTCGCCTACGTTACTGCCGCTGAGATGTACCGCGTTCTCAACATGACCAGCCTCGTAGGACTGCTCATCGCGCACATCAACAATATGCACGCCGTCGACACCGTACTCACAAAGCATGGCTTGGAACTCATGCCAGCCGATGCGATTAAAATTCATCATAGTTGAATCCCTTACCTTCCTCAGAGCAAGACCAATCCGCTTGCAAAAAAGGCTACCGCTGCCAGACCCGCACTCAATAGTGCATACGGAAGCTGCGTGCGCACATGATCGATATGATCCGTAGCCGCTGCCATCGAAGCGACCACCGTAGTGTCACTAATTGGAGATGCGTGATCCCCAAAAACCGCGCCGGAAAGCACCGCGGCAAGAAACACGGATGCGTTGAAGTCTAAGGCTCCGACGATCTGCATAGCTAGGGGTATCATGATAGCGAAGGTGCCCCAACTTGAGCCAATAGAGAAAGCGATAAACGCTGATAGCAAAAACAAGAGCGGCAACAGAGCCGCACTCGGAATAGTTTCTTGGGCTAATTGAGCAACGTAAACGCCCGTGCCGAGCGCATTCGCAACATCGCCAAGCGCGAGGGAGAAAAGTAGGATCATCGCCACAGGCAACAAGCCACCAGCGCCCTTTAGAAAAAGCTGCATCAGAGTTTCGAGCGTTGCGCGGCCGCTAGCCAAGGCGATTGTCCAAGCGACAGCTAAGGCAACGAGGATAGCCCAAAGAACCGAAGTAGACCCAGAACCCGCGGTCAGATCGCCACCGCCGGTAATAAAAAGTCCTAGCGGCATACTTAACACGAGCGCGAGCACAGGGAGTAGCATCAGCATCGCCGAGTCCCCTGGTTGCCTGCCCTGCTCCGCATCAATCAGACTTGGATCCACCATAGGGGTGGCATTAGGCCAAAGCAAAACACCCTTCGCGGTACGCTGCTGCGCGCTTCGCATTGGACCAATGTCAAGCCCAAAGAAGATAACAACCGCACAGACCAGTACGGCAGAAATTGCGTAAAAGTTAAGGAATATCGCTCCGATAAAAACATCAATCGGACTATCGACGCCGCTAGACGCAAGCAGGCTGACGATCACCGCGCCCCAAGCATTGAGCGGAATTAATACACAAATCGGCGCAGAGGTCGCATCGATAATATAGGCGAGTTTCTCTCTCGAAACGCGATACCGATCGAAAAGTGGTCTTGAGATAGCACCGGCAATCAAAAGCGTAATGTTAGATTCAATAAACACGACAACGCCGGTGACAAAGGCGAGCCACTGCGCTCTTTCGGGGCCCGTAACCCACTTTTTTTCCTGCAGCAGAGCGATAAATCCCCTCACTCCGCCCAGTTTTTCGATTGTCGCAATAAGACCGCCAATGACCAATGTAAACACCAAGACGCGAGTATCGCCGGGGTCTGTGAATACGGTGATAACAGAGTCGATAGCCGGAGCGACCGCAGCAAGCGGATTACCCGAACCGAGTAGCCACGCGCCAATCCATAGCCCAACGCTTAAGGAAAGAATCACCTGCCGCGTCGCTATCGCGAGCCCAATCGCCAAAAGCGGCGGTATGACAGATGTCCAGACGGGATCTTGCATGGCTAATCCTTTTTATCAGGCGGCAAAAGATAGCACGGTTTCAGTAAACTGTCAGAAGACCTGACGTCGCTCTAATTACACTAAGGCGCAAGGAATCTAGCCCGCACCCTCTCACGAGCAATGCTGTAGTTCGTAGTTGGTCATTCTCAGAGCTTATGTGATACTGACTTTTCGCGTCTGTCTAAAAACAAGGGAGCATACCCGCATGACTGAAGCTGCAAGCACAATCGATCAAGCCAAAGAGTTACGTCGCGAAAGCATTATTGCCTCCTATTCAAAACCCTTCTACCGCTACCTCGTTCTTGGCATCCTCACAACGGTCTATATTTCCAACTTCGTAGACAGGCAGGTTATCAATGTCTTAGCTGCCTACATCATCGAGGATCTGCAGTTAAGTGATGGTCAATTCGGCGCGCTCTCAGGTATCGCCTTTGCCCTTATCTACACTGTCTTAGGAATTCCCATCGCTCGCCTGGCAGACCTCAGCAATCGCCGCAATGTCATCGCTATCTCGGTCGCGACATGGAGCCTGATGACAGCCGCCTGTGGCTTCGCGCAAAATTTTGGCCAGCTGTTCTTGGCGCGTGTGGGGGTCGGAATCGGCGAAGCCGGTGGCTCTCCTCCGGCACACTCAATCGTGTCGGACATCTTTCCCGCGGCTCAGCGCGCCACGGCGCTCTCAATTTACTCCCTCGGCGTCTACGGCGGCATTCTTGTCGGCACCGTGGGAGGCGCCTATTTAGTTCAGTATTTCGATTGGCGCACGGCGTTTATCGTGGTGGGGCTGCCAGGACTCTTTCTCGCCCTGATTGTCCGCTTCGTGATTAAAGAGCCACCGCGCGGTATGTCAGAGAAGCGACGCGACATTGCGCCCCCAGGATTCTTTCGAGTAATGAAAATCCTCGCCTCGCGCAGATCGTTCAGACATCTGAGCTTCGCCTGTGCATTGCACGCCTTTGTCACCTATGGCATGGGCAATTTCATGCCGCTGTTTCTCGGGCGCATACACGAGATGCCTATCATCGATATTGGCCTTTACTACGGACTCATTGCCGGCATTGGCGGGCTCGCCGGCACGTTCTTCGGAGGCTGGTATTCAGACAGAAAGTCCAACAAGCACAACGATATGCGGTGGTATTTGTGGATTCCATTCATCTCAACGGTGGCTGCTATTCCGCTAGCACTCATTACTTTCATCGTCATGCCCGATGGCTACAGTGCGGTATTCTTCTATTTTTTACCCGTGTTCTGCGGCGGCTTTTATCTTGCACCCTGCATCGCGGCAACGCATTTCCTCGTCGGCATACGAATGCGCGCAATGGCGTCGGCAATCCTTCTGTTTGTCTTAAACCTGATAGGTCTCGGGCTCGGCCCGATGGTTACCGGCTTTGTGAGCGACTGGCTGACTCCCACCTTCGGCACTGATGCGCTTCGCTATGCGATGTCATTGACTGTCCTGGTGAATATCTGGTGCGCCCTCCACTACTATTGGGCTACCAAAACCATTCGAGACGATATTGCACTCGCTGCAGAGTAGCCAAAAAACAACCATTGATTTTAAACAAGAACCAAGAGAGCGAGAGTATTAGCATGAGCAACGCAACACTAAACCAACTGCCGGGCCGTCTCGGTGACCCATCTAAGAGCCTTGGAACCGATCCTCGCACCGACCCGCGACTCGCCGCGGCGTTAACGCAGTTAGGGCTAGCGGGTCAAGCTGCCGAGCCTCCGGTCAACGCTAACAGCGAGGTGGCAGACTGTATCGCCTACTCCACAGCAGCAGAACAAGCGTGGCAAACGCTGTTCGCGATGCTCGGCAGTCAAGGCGAACCGTCAAATCCCGTCGATATGCGCGAAGAAACCATCAAAGGCCGTGGGGGCAATGAGATTAAACTCTACATTCATAGTCCGGCGGGTCATACCTCCGACAGCGACCCGCTTCCCTGTGTCGTTCACACACATGGTGGCGGCATGGTCATCCTGACTGCGGCTGATGCGAACTACAGCCGCTGGCGCAGCGAACTCGCCGCAACTGGCTTAGTCGTCGTAGGTGTCGAATTTCGCAATGCTGCTGGCGCGCTCGGGAATCATCCCTTTCCCGCAGGGCTACACGATTGTGCAGACGCAGCTAAATGGGCTGCCTCTAACCGCGAAGCACTCGGCATCTCAACATTGATCATGAGTGGCGAATCGGGTGGCGGAAACCTGTCGCTAGCGACAACGATGCTCGCGAAGAAAGAAGGCTGGCTCGAGGAAATCGCGGGCGTCTATGCGCAGTGCCCCTATATCTCTGGACTCTATGCATCCAAGCCCGAAGAGCTTCCTTCGCTGCTTGAAAATGACGCCTATTTTCTCGACATGAAGACCATGGGTGCGATGGTCAAACCCTACGATCCAACTGGCGAGAACGCGAGCAACCCACTCGCTTGGCCTTATCATGCGAGCCTCGAAGACCTCGCAGGATTACCTCCACATGTGATTTCGGTCAATGAACTAGATCCGTTGAGAGACGAAGGGCTAGCGCATTACCGCAAACTGCTCAAAGCCGGTGTATCGACCGTTGGGCGCACTGTGCACGGCACATGTCATGCGGCTGACTGTTCGTTTGTAGACGTTATTCCTGATGTCTATTTCGCTACGGTCCGCGACATCTCGGCCTTCGCTTATTCTCGAGCATAAATCATTCGGCAAGCGGTTTTTTCCATGGAGGAGTATCAATGCTAAACGACGAACTGCGGACACTGGCTCCGAGCAAACTAAAAGCAAGGCTATTGGCTGTTCTCTGTTTAATTGCCAGTTTGGCGATTAGCGCCAGCGCGGTGGCACAGACTTTACCCCGATCGAGCCCTGCCAGCGTAGGCATGTCGAGTGAACGGCTCGAGCGCTTACCCGCCGCCATGCAGCGCTACATCGACGCCAACCAACTCGCCGGTACTGTCACGCTTATCGCCCGCGATGGCAAAGTTGTTCATTTCGAATCCCGTGGCTGGCGCGATAAAGATAGCGACACCCCCATGAGCGAAGACACTATCTTCTTCATCATGTCGATGACCAAGCCTATCGTTTCTACCGCGCTTATGATGCTCTACGAAGAGGGGTTGTTTTTGCTAACCGACCCGGTGAGCAAATGGATACCCGAAATTGCCGACAAGCAAGTGCTCGTACAGGACGATGCAGGGGTTCATCGGATGACGCCACGACAGCCGATCACTGTGCGCGATGTGTTGGCACACACCACCGGGCTAGATCCGGCACGCGAATTATTAACCGAAGACGAACAAAAACTCCTCGGTCGCGAAAGCAGTCTTGAGGCGACTTTGATTAAGCGCGCGCCGCTCCCACTTGCCTTTCACCCAAGCGAAGACTGGCAGTACGGCAGCTCCACCGATTATGTCGCGCTGTTAGTCGAGCGAATCTCAGGCGAGCCGCTTCAGAAATTTTTGCAGGAACGGATTTTTGACCCTCTTGAGATGAATGACACGTCCTATGTGGTTCCGCCAGAGAAGCGAGATCGCGTAGCAACCGTGTATTCGCCAACGGGACCCAATAAGACAATCGAGGTATACCGCACACCCGACTACAGCAGCGTGCCATTCTTCGGCAGTGATTATTACGGCGGCGTGGCGGGTATATTTTCGACAGCCAGCGACTACTGGCGATTTAGTCAGATGCTGCTTAACGGCGGCAAGCTAGGCCGGACTCAACTGCTGAGTCCTAAAACGATAAACCTGATGATCTCTAATCACAGCAAGGATCATGATATTTACATTCGCGGACCCGGCTATAATTTCGGACTAGGCTTCGGAATATTAAATGACGCAGGCATTGCTAGAGACCCGATTACGCCGGGTTCTTTTACTTGGGGTGGCGCCTGGGGAACAATATTTTGGGTCGACCCAATCGAGAATATGATCGGGATAATGATGACGCAGATCAGCTCTTATTCGCATCTCAACGTGCGGCAGGATGTCGGCGTAACCGCAGTACAAGCCATTACTGAGAGTTACAGCAACAAGCCCTATTCTGTTCAGGGCTATTCGGTGCTCAACCCCCAGTAGGCCCGCCTTCTTAGGAAAGCGCTTTGAGCCCAGTCTTGAAGCGCTTGGCGTTCTCGACATAATGTGTCGCCGAATCGATGAGCGCCTGCTTGCGCGCCTCATCTAATTCGCCGCGGATTTTCCCCGGCGCTCCCATCACGACGGCGCCGTCGGGCACGACCATACCCTCTGTGATTAGCGCATTGGCAGCGATTAGACAGCCCTTACCTATCACGGCGCCATTCAACACAACCGCGTTAATACCGATGAGGCTACCAGCACCAATCGTACAGCCATGCAGCATGACTTTATGCCCAATAGTGACATCGCTGCCTATGACAAGCGGAAAACCCTTGTCTGCATGGAGCACCGAGCAGTCCTGCACATTGCTCCGCTCGCCTATCGTTATCGTCTCAGTATCACCACGCACTACCGCGCCGAACCACACGCTTGCGTCTTTCTCAAGGATCACATTGCCAAGCACTGTTGCTGAATCAGCGACGTAGAAATCGTCGCCGTGGGTTTGGGGTGAAATGCTATCAAGGTTGTAAAGCAAAAGTGTGTCCTCTTCGGAATAAGTTATGCTCGTTTTGTCTGCAAAGTGTACCCAAAGGCTGGCCTATTGCGAAGCCAGAACTTTCGGACACGGGGATCAATGAATCGAATCAACTCGAGGCAATGGGTAGACAATCATCGTCAAACCTACTATTTTCGAGAGCAAGGTCAAGTAACGTTACGCCAGCAAAATGCACTAGATATCGCAATCTGCGTTAGACAGAGACCCAATCGCGAGGAAAGAAAACCAAGTTGATGAAAAGTCAATAACAAGATAATGAAGAGAGCAAAGAGTCCATGAACAGCAGACGAGAATTTCTAAAGTACTTAGCCGCAAGCCCACTCCTAACCGAATACGCAGCCTTCGCACAGGAAGTCGAAGAAACGCTCGGTGCGCGTCTGACCAACCCCTCCGAAGTAATAAACGTGTTCGAGATGGAAGCGCTCGCGCGAGAGAAAATACCGCCCGCTCACTTTGGCTACC
>Ga0222715_10004320_pt1 | contig 12380 bp, 7 predicted proteins | sample C33_9DmetaG_FD_165056 | JGI IMG/M metagenome (GOLD analysis project Ga0222715, IMG submission 165056) | Estuarine water microbial communities from San Francisco Bay, California, United States - C33_9D | ecosystem: Environmental > Aquatic > Marine > Unclassified | place: USA: California...
GCCGGTCAGTGGCATCTTATGAATGGTCGACGCTGCCAGGCAACGTGCGCTGGTTCGCGAACGGAAGTTGATGTTCAAGGCCCCGCCGGTCCGCTGTGGAGTTGCGATTCCGATGACTTGCTCTGTCCTCAGGATAACACGCAGAACGAGTTGCAAACAATCCTCGACGCAATCAAGAACAGCGGTCAAGTGCACGCAAACTGTCCGAAAACGGATCCTTGTTTGGTGGTGCCGCCGCCGTGCTATTACGTCAGCATCGAGTGCATCCCGCAAGCAGTGCTCGACTACACCCTGAATAATACATCAACCAGAGTAAAAGAGGAAGGCGTCGACTACGAGTATCTGCACGACCCTCTGAAGAAAGACGACATAACGCAAGTTAAGTTGGTCAGCGGGAGGTGGCCGCTCGGCAACGGGTTGCGATGGCCATATCATCGTGGCCTTGAAATGACTCCAGTCACGGGACGCGATGGTAACGCCTATTATAAGACTTGTACGTACTCGCTCACACGAGCTGGAAGGGCTGGTGGTATGCCATACGGATTCGCATTATCGGATTCCAACAACAATCACGTCTATGACTCTGGTCACAGGTTTGGTGTGGAGATGTGGCAACGAACGTACGGAGAAACAGTTGCTCCCACACTCAATTCGACGTGCACGGGACGTCACGCGGGCGACTGGAAAAATCGAGTCGTCTACGACACGCCCAATCTTATGTCGCAAACATACGTTTTTGGGAGCTGCGCTCAACAGTGCGCCGCGGTTCTCGGGTTAGTTCCTGGCCAAGAAATCGTCGCTCCTTACAAATTGAGCACGGGCGTGCTGAGAGAGCGTCTCACTGAGGCGCGCGCGTTGGGAAAAAGCGCCGCCGAGCAAAACTTGGTGACCTCTGAAGTGCTCAAGCAACGGGCGCAATCGTCCGCAGCGCTGGGATTACCCGGGAGCGGGTCAGTGTTGAAAGATTCCCCCGGCATGCGTGCGGGCAGCATCAACCCCTCCGATTCCACGCGTCACGCGTCAGTCGGCGAAGCCGACCGAAGCGTCAAAGGCGGCGCCTCGTTCGCCGTCCCGCATGTCCTCGCCTCGGTCTCCGTTCTCGCCCTCATCGGTTTGCTCGCGCGTTATGACGCTATCATGAATTACGCTCGCAACGTACGCGAGCGTCGCACCGAAGATGGCCTCGCCGAGCGCGCTGCTCTCCTCGCCGTCTGAGTCCGCATTGAGAGCGCCGAGCGCGCCGTGCGGTGCTCCTATGACTCCGTGAGCTAGACTCCTCCAAGATCCATAGATCACATATGTACAATATCATCATCGATATAAAAATCAAAGCAATTATTGTTGTTACACGAAGAAATCGCCGCCGCTGGCTGCGCTAAAACAAGACTACTATACTGAAGAAAACTATTTAACAATCATGGTGGCTTGGCCGGTGTTGCCGAAGTCGTGGGCGCCGTTGCGGATGTGGCATACGCCGCCGAAGCCGCTTGCTTTTTGCCCACCTTCCAAAACGCCCACGCGAGTTGACTCTTGAGGAGCAACAATTGTAAAGGCAACAATGAAATGGCCACTGAATCTCCGAGGCGCTCGCGCATGCGAGTGAACACGCCGCGCTTTATCGTTTGCACGTCGCTCAAGTCTGTCGAGGATGATGCTGAAGACGACGTCTGTAATCCTTCGTTTGCCGCAGCGGCGATAAACTTGAAGCGGTTCACCGGACTTCCAAGTTGTTCATTGATAAAGCGCAACAAGTTGTTCGCTTTGAGCACGAGTAACAAGTCTCGCGGAAGTTTCTCAAACAATTGCGATTGGTCCTCCAACTTCACGCCGAGAATTTGACGCATCACCATGCGTTTCCCCGCTGGCGACAACGAGTCCATCGTACTCGTGTGCGTCGACTGCTCCGCGTCATTCGGCTTCACCAGCGGGTCTTCGATGACTTGCGTTGGCATGAGCGCGAGGATGAGTTTGAAAAATTGAGACATGTCAGGATTGACGCCGAGCGACGCCGTGGCGTTTCGTAACGCGGCGTCGTCTGAACGAATCAACGCCAACCAAACGTTGGCCCATTTCATGCGTAAATCGTCATCCAGCGTACGGTACACACCATGATCGAGCAAAATGACGCGCCCCGTGCGGTCAACGAGAATATTGCCTGGATGCGGGTCCACGTGAACAAAGCCGTGGACAAATGTCATCTTGGCAAACATCTTTTGTACGCGTCCGGCGACGTCGCCGATGTCCACGCCGTTGCGACGCAAACTATCGACGTCATCGATACGGTCGCCTTGGCACCACTCCATGGTCAGCACCCGCCTCGAGCTTAAATGTCTATGTACGCGAGGGATGTGCAATTCGTCGTCGCTAAACTCTTTCGACAGCATCTTAGCCGCTTTCGACGCGTTGGCCGCCTCGGCTCGAAAATCGAGCTCCTCCGCCATGTGCCGCCGCGTCTCATCCGCAAGCCATTGAAATCGCAACCCCGGTATGAGCGCACTGAGCAACGAATAAAACATCTCGATCGTCGCCAAATCGCCCTTCAAGAACCTCGCCACCGGTCGCTGCTGTATCTTAACGGCCACGTCCTCGCCAGCCAACGTCTTTGCCCTATACACCTGCGCCAACGACGCGCTCGCTATCGGCACGCGATTAAACTCCGCAAACGCCTCATCAATCGTCACCCCACCAAACTCCTCCTCAAACGTCATCGCATCCTCCGCAAACGCCCGAGCGCCCGAGTCATCCATTAAAACCTTCAACACATCCCGCAGGGGCGCGGGAGACACCGGTTGCGCCGCCACGTGCTGCCCCGCCTTGACGTAAATCCCACCTTGGGCGCGCGCCAAGTCTCGCATGCGCACCGCCACGTCGTGCCACAATATCTGTCGACTCGCGCGCACCGCGTCGTCGTCATCCAACGAGCGAATGCGCGCGCGATGGTTCAGATAATCAAAGTACATCGGACCGAAATGCGACGAAGCGGTGGCGAAACGCCGCGCGCTGTCGAGGTGAAACCGCCACGGGGCGTCATCGCTCGACGTGGCTGCGATCGTCGCCGCCGCCGTCGCCGTCGACGCCACGACCGCGGTTGACGCGCGACGGAACATGGGCCGCGCCAGCGTGTGACGTCATTCGTAGCCTCTTTTCGCGTGCGTGCACTTTTTCATGTTCGGCGCGCTCGCGCGACCGGTTCGCGTCGTTCGCGCGCCGGTGACGCGCACGACGCGCGTATTTTCGTCGTCGACGCTCGCGCCGGGCGATGCGCGCGGTCCGCGCACGCTGGAGGGCGCGAGAGCGCTGTGTAAGTTGGCCATGGTGTGCTACTGGGACGTCGGACAACGCGGGTTTTTCGACGACGCGCGCGAGGGCGGCGAGGGCGATGCGGGCGTGAATTTCGCCACGCCGTTTGGTTTTGAACCGCTCATTGGCGACGGGCGTGGGTTGCGGGATGATGTCGTGCGAGCGATGCCTGGGTTTCGCGCGCTCGAGTGGTTGGACGGGACGACGTCGGCGACGACGCGCGCGGGCGTGTTTCGCTTACTCGACGGCGCGGCGCGGGATTGGGTGATTGTTGCGTTTAGGGGCACGACGCCTAGTCCGTTGCGTGGGTTGTTTCGCGAGTCGCAAATCAATGGGCGCGCTGGCCAGACGACATGGGCGGCGGGCGAGGTGAGCGGTCGCGTGCATTCGGGCTACGCCGAAGCGTACGCTCGCGTTAAAAGCGATATAGAAGACGCCGTTCGGCGCGAAATGGATGCCACGGGCACGGCGAACACAAAAGTGGTGATAAGTGGACATAGTTTAGGTGGTGCTCTCGCGACGCTGTGCGCGGCGAGCTTGGCGAAGGAGTTTAAGGCAAACGTCATCGAGTGCGTGACATTTGGGCAGCCGAGAGTGGGCGACGGAGATTTCGCAGCATCTCTCGACGCGCAATCGTTACATTACGCGCGCGTCGTGCACGGTGGTGATTTGTTCGCGCGCGTGCCGACATCAGGATTTTGGTTGCCAACGTCGAATGAAGGACGATTTGGGGTGGAATACGCGCACGCGGGATCGATGTTTTGGACGGATTGCGGTTTGGGCGAGCGGCGGCACGCCTACGTGCCCAAAGGTCAAGGCGATCCGGATGGATTCTCCACCGACACGCGCATGGTGAATCCCGTGCGCGTGGCTAACGATCACTCTGGGTACGCGAGGTTTCTCGATGATCCCTCTATCGAAGCGTACTGGCCTGAAAGTGGAATGATTTAGCCGCGCGTTGTATAATAAAAGTGTCAAATTGTTGTTGTTGTTGTTACAGCACTGCATGAAAAAATAATACCGCGCGCAAAATAAGAATGCACGTATAATGTTACGCGTCGTCGTCGTCGTCGTCGTCGTCGTCGTCGTCGTCGTCGTCGCTCGATTGCGTGCGCCGACGCGGGAGCTCACGTTTGTCTGAAAGCGGAGGCACCACGGGCGACACCACGACGCCTACGGTTTCAAACACGCGCAGCGCGTTACGCATGGCGGTGCTCACGTCGCGGCTCGACTGTTCAATCTTTCCCACCACCTCAGCAATGTCACGCCCAGACGATGGGTTTTGCAACTGCGTCGTCAGAAGTTTCGCTCGCTCTGTCGTTTCGCGCGCGACTTGCACCGCGTCGGCGATGGCATTTTTCCTCTCATTCTTCTCTTCTTGCGTCAACCCCACGTCAAAGGCGTCGTCAAAATCTCCAGACGTCAGTGCTCCAACGCTTTGCATCACCAATCCCAACTCCATCGATAAACGTCGCACGTACTCGCTCGCGTCGTCGCTCAAATTTGCAATGTCCCGCGCCGGGTCGGGCAAATCGCCAATCTTTGTTCTAAATTCATTCACCAACGCATCGACGTTAAACGCATCCAAACGCGTCAGCGCCTCCCTCATCTCTTGTGCCAATAACTCCACCTCATTCGCGCTCGTCTCCATCGCATCCAGCGTCGCCGGCAATTCTGCCAACGTCGCGCGAGACAACGCTTCAACTTCCAACGCCGCGCGCTCCGCCGCCACCGCGGCCGCGTCCATCGACGCACACGCGCGCTCCATCGCGCGCAACGTCGGAGCGACAACTGTGACGAGCGTCGCCGTCGTCATCGCCACGCTCGTCATCGTCAGCGCGCCGAGCGCGGCGTATGGATTCATGCGCGCGAGCGGCGACAGCGGCGGCGGCGGTGCCTCCGCGGTGGTTACCGACGCCGTGCGCGCCACCTTGGGAGGCGCGAGCGACGACAGCGGCGACGCCGCGCGCGTCACCGTGCGGCGATGGCCGCGGCGGTGGCGCGAGGGCGGGGACGACGGGCGCGCGCGCGCGGTGAGAGCGCGCATGGTGCGCCGAGGTGTGCGGCGCGACGCGGAGCGGGACGGAGCGTTGATGGTATTACACAATGGTGAGCATTTCTGCAATGGATGTGAGCTTGACGCGAGGTTTCCCGCGAGATTCACCGAGCGCGCGTTCGTGGATGTCTAATTTTGCCCAGTCGCGAGCGTTGATGACGCGCACGGCGCGTTTGGCGAGCGCGGCGTCGACGCCGGATGCCGTCGGCTCTCGCGGAGGCGACCGCGCGAAATCGCTCGCCATTTTTGCGACGGTTTCTTCGGCGCACGTGAGATTGGTACCGATGATCCCCGTGGGGCCGCGTTTGAGCCAGCCCGTGACGTAGAGCCCGGGGATTTGTTTTGCTGTGGATTTGTCCGGGCTCGTCAGGACGGCGCCGTACTCATTTGGTACGACGCGCTCGCGTTCGTCAAATGGAAGAACAATTTGACTCGTGCTTTCGTCATTCACCGAAACCACGATTGGTTCGGCGCGATAGCCTACTGATCGCAATGCCATAGCGGTATTTACAGTCTCTGTTTCCCCAGAAGAGATCGCCTTTCGCGCGCCGGCGGCGCCGACGAGTTCGTTGCGCCCGAGCTTCATGGAACGCAAATTACCATTAGAGTCACCACCAAACTCCAGCGGGCTCGTTTTAAATCTGAAATTAAGCACCTTTGAAGCGTTTGTTTTCGGGGATTGATGTGCCTTTAACAGCACGTCATATGCGCGGCGCCGCGGTCGACTCGCGGCGAGGTCGGCTTCGTCTTCAGGCGCCAATCCAAATTCTTCGTCGTCAATCACCACACGCACATCTGGCAAGCCCAACACCTCGCGTAGCTCTTTAGGCGAAAATGACGCCTGCGCAACGCCCCGTCGACCGATGACGGATACTTTTTCTACGGGATGGCGTCTTAAAACATCCAACGCGTGCTCGCAAATGTCTGTCTTGGCCAACTCACTCTTATCGCGCAGCAATATACGCGCGCAATCTATGGCTACATTGCCCACACCAATCACTGCAACGTGTGGTTTTGGTGTTGACGCTAACGCACGCACCACGGCGTTGTGTGTGGCACTCTCAGGACCGTGCTCGGGATCGCCGTTGAACCACGCCACGAACTCGCGCGCGCTCATCACCCCCTCTAGCTCGGCTTCTCCAGGTACATCTAAAGTCCTATCCCCGCTCGAACCGTAGGCTAAAATCACACCGTGATAGCCATCGTATAATTCTCCCACCGACACGTCACGACCGAGTTGTACGTTGCCGTAGAAGCGAATATCGTCTCGCGTCGTCAACGTCTCGTGAAACTTATTCGTCACCAACTTTGTCTCCGCGTGGTCCGGCGCGACGCCGAATCGCACCAAGCCAAAAGGCGTTGGATACCGATCGAATACATCCACTACAGATCCGTCAAACGTCTTCGTGAGCGCGAGCGCGGCGTACATGCCCGCGGGACCGCTCCCAACGACGGCGAACCGACGCGACGAAGACGCCTCCGTCGCGTACGCCCTACACCACGCCGCAGTGTGTGTCGACGGAACGACATCGCGCAGGAGCGCGTGTAATAGTTTTGTCCGTACCATGCGTTTCAGAGTATCGCCTGCCTCTAGACGTGTCGCGCGGCGCACACTGAGGTACCTGAAAGAATCTCGAATTGCTTTTTGCGCCGGCGTCGCCGGCTAAGAAACGCGCGCCGTCATCAAACATTAAGCACAAAACATCAATCACAACGTTAAAATGTACCGCTAGTACGCGGCGGTGACGCGTTTGTAATTCGTACACGTAAAGAAAAATCGTAATTGACACTCGCGAGCGCTTTTTCCAGCATCAAACGGCGAGCGTCCTCATGATAATCATAATCGACATCGTCAACGCCTTCATCGTACATATCCATAGCCGCAAGGCGGTTCGCATGCGACTTAAGAATAGTATTTAATCGCGCCCAAATCCTTGCAATCCGCCTTGCGCCATTTCACATCCACCACGCCTCGATGCCGAATCGCAATCGCGTCAAACGCTAAATACGACAAATCCAAATGCCTCGCCGAACCCGGTCCTTCCCCGGTGCAGCACCACCGTTGATTCGACGGATTCGAGTGATGACACGGACACGAATCCGTAATCATCACCGTCACTGACTTCGCCCCTGAATCCACGCACCCGGCCCACGGTCCGAGCAACGACTCGCTCAACCCGCGTTGTCGTCCGGCGACGCACATCACCTCGAAGCATTGCCCGCAGAGATTCGTCAACCCGTAATCGTACCCGCCGTCCGTGTTAATCGCGCTGACGTAATGCGACGGGATGTTCCGCCCGAGCTTGCACGAACCGGTGTAGATGCTCATGCCGTCCGGGCCGGGGCCGTCGGGTCCACCGTACCACGTCGCGGTGCCGATGCGCCACCCATCGTCCGCCGCGACGCACGCCGCGACGCACGCCGCGACGGCGGACATCGCGAGCGCGCTGTATGTGCGCGTCGGGCGCGTCGTCTGAGTCGGGCGCGGCATGTGCGGCGAGAAATGAGGTGGATGGATGGTGCGTGTCTGTTCGCGTTCTCTCGCGCGCGGAGACGCGAACGGTCGCGCGTACAATACATACTACAATACTAGGATGGTTGTGGATGGTGGCCACGCGCACGGTGCGGTGAGGCGCGGGCGTGTGCGTGTACGGCGCTAGGAGCGACGGGTGGAGCGTCGACGGAGCGACGGCGCCGGGGTGGTTTTGGTGGATGGTTTCGCGGCGGTCGATTTGGATCGAGATTTGGACGACGACGTCGAAGAAGAAGACGAAGACGAGGTGTTTTTCGCCCCACCGAGGGCGTAGGCTACGCCACCAATGACAACCATAGCCGCACTCAACGCCCCTTGCGCGTTCAAGCACTGTCGACTGTCGTTCGCGCAAAAGAAGACGTGCGAAAACGTAATCACTCCGACGGATCGAATCGCGTTGGACAACGCCAGTTGCGTCGCCCCAGCGCGCGTCACGATGGCCATCATCATCTTCACCATAAACGCACGACTGAGCATGTTACCAATCAGCACTTTGGCCACCTCGCGCGTGTCTCGCTCGCGCGCGTTGTAATACGACCACACTAATCCGTCGACGTCGCGCGCGGTGCGCGACATCGTATACGCCGCAAACGCCGCGAGACCGCTGCATCCCATCAACATCGTCTGCGCGTTTCCACTGAGCGGTGTGGCAGATTTTGACAAATATTCCATCGTCAATCCTCGAAACCCATAAAATACCGTGGCGGCGATGGCGATGACGACGCCGCGCGCGTCAACCGTCGCGTCGCTCGTCAACGCGTCGCCCGCCTTGACCGCCAACCCCCCGAGCACGATTGCAATCGCCGTAATCTGTCTCGACGTAAACGTGCGCGATAGAAACACACTAGACAACAGCGCGCTGAATGGAATGAGTAATCCAGAGAGCGTTTGATACAGCGGACCGCCCAACGCGCGCATCGCTTCAAACGCGCACGTGAGCCCGCACAAATCAAACACCGGCAACGCCAACGCCACGCGCGGAAACCCCGCGCGCGACGTCGACGACGACGTCGGTGTCCCCATCGTCGCCCTCACCCGCCGCTCGCGCGCGTACGACACGAACGACGACACGGCATCCGCGCAATAGATCATCCCAGTTAAAGGCTGCGCGCTCGGTGCGACGAGTTTCATGTTCAGCACCTCCTGCGCGGTGAGAAAGTAGCACACGCCAAAGGCGACGTGGAGCGCCATGATGGGTATGACGCCCGCCGGCGCGCGCGATGCGGCGCGCATCGCTCGTCGCGTGCGTCGGTGAATGGAGCGTCGGTCGACAGAGGACGGCTGCAGACACTGACGCAGGTGGTTCAACGACGACATGGCGCCGCGTCGCGCGGCGAATGCCGACGACGACGACGACGACGACGATGCGTTTACCTTTGCCCCTGGGTTTACCTTTGATGGTTTCGACGACGACGACGACGACGGGCGCGGGGCGGCGGGGCGGTCGAAAACAATTGTTCGCGGTGGCGGCGGCGGACGCCAAGCGCCGTGGGATTTTTCAAGCGCACACGCCGAGGCGGCGCGTGAACTCGCGGCGAAGCGCATGACGAGCGTGGATGAGAAGATTTCTCGCGCGCGGGAGTCCGCGGTGGGGAAGACGCGCGGTGGGAAGGGGAAGAAGGCGGCGAGGGAGGAGGAGGATGTCGGGTACGGGAGCGCGAGCGAGGACGCGCCGTTACCGGGCGAAGAAGACGACGATGACGATGAGAGTGACGACGATGAGATCGATGATGATGAGGATGATGACGATGATGATGAGGATTCGGAGGGGGATTCGGATTCGGACGATGTCGATAGCGAGGCGGGTGAGTCGTCGGACGAGGACGAAGAGGACGAGGACGAAGAAGTGGAAGAAGAGGAAGACAAAGAGAAGGCGGCGGTGGCGGCTAGGACGGGAAAGAAGAATGAGACCAAGAAGAATGATCCTACTCTTGACTTCGATTCCTCGGATTCTGAATCGGATGGTGGGTTTCAAGAGCGCGCGGTGGTGAGCGGCGTCAAGGGCGATACGACGTTTGACGCGAAAGCGTTTGAGGAGTTGCACTTGTCTCGACCTCTCACGCGCGCGTGCGAGGTTTTAGGTTACAAAAAGCCGACTCCAATTCAAGCAGCGGTGATCCCAATCGCAATGACCGGGCGCGACGTCTGTGGACGCGCGGTGACGGGGAGCGGGAAAACCGCGGCGTTTATGTTGCCGCAATTGGAGCGCATGTTACATCGAGGTCCTCGACCACCGGCGGCGACGCATATTTTAGTGCTCGTACCCACTCGGGAATTAGCGGTTCAGGTACATCAAATGACTGAGCGTTTGGCACAATTTACCACCATTCGCGCGGCGCTCGTTGTCGGTGGCTTGTCTGCAAATGTGCAAGCCGCGGCGTTGCGAACGCGACCCGAAGTCGTCGTCGCTACGCCCGGTCGAATCATCGATCACGTGCGTAACACGCACTCGTTCGGCTTGGAAGATTTAGCCACACTAATTTTAGACGAAGCCGACCGGCTTTTAGAGATGGGGTTCTTGGAAGAAATCAAGGAGATTGTTCGACAATGTCCGAAGAAGCGCCAAACGCTCCTGTTTAGCGCCACGCTCACGGCGGGCGTCGAAGCTTTGGCGAGCCTTTCCATGAAGAACCCTGCGCGACTGTCAGCGGATACGCTCGGTACAACGCCAGGTTCGCTCACGGAAGAAATTTTGAAGCTCAAGCCAAACCAGAGCGCGCAAAAGGAGGCATTTTTGATGGCCATTGTGAGCCGCTCGTACGACAAGTCGACGATTATTTTTTCCAAAACCAAACAGGAAGCGCACCGTTTGAAAATCATCTTTGGCTTGTCCGACATCAAAGCTGGGGAATTGCACGGTGATATGACTCAGACGCAACGTTTGGCGGCGCTGGATAATTTCAGAACTGGTCGCATCACGCACTTGATTGCCACCGACGTCGCCGCCCGCGGCTTGGACATTCCATCCGTCGACGCCGTGATTTCATTCGACGCGCCAAAGACTTTGGCCAGTTACCTCCATCGCGTCGGTCGTACCGCGCGTGCGGGAAAGAAGGGTACCGCGTTGACCTTTATGGAAGAGAGCGATCGTAAGTTAGTCAAGACCATAGCAAAGAGAGGGGCGAATTTAAAGGCGCGCATCGTTCCCGGGAACATTGTCGCCGAATGGCACAAAAAAATTGAAAACTTGGAGGATCAAATTGTTCAAGTCAACTACGAAGAACGCACGGAGCGACAATTACAAAAAGCAGAGATGGAAGCCACAAAAGCTGAAAACATGATTGCGCACGCGGCTGAAATTCACTCGCGTCCGGCGAAAACGTGGTTTCAAACAGAACGAGAAAAGCGCGCGACGCAAAAAGACGCCCTCAAAGCCGCCGACGCCGCGGAGACGGATTTAATCGACGGCAAGAGTCGCGGCAGAGCCGCTCGTCGCAGCACCAAGCGAGATCGTGACGCGCGCGGTCCAGATAAACTCCCAGACAGCAAGCGAGCGCGACGTAAACTCGCGCAGCAACAACTATACGCTAAAGAATACGGCGGCGAGGACGGTCCCGGCGCGCGCGGCGGCTTCAACGTCACCAAGGGTGTCCGAAGCGTGAAATCCATCGAACGCGAAGCCCGACTCACGGGCGGTGTCGCCAGCAAAGTCGTCCGCATGGTCAAAAACGCCACCGACCCCAAAGCAAAACAACGTCGCGCGGCGCAACGAAACAACGCAGACAACGACGACGACGACGACGACGAAGGCCGATTTCAACGCTCGGGCCGAGGCGCCGATTTCAAGGGCTCGTTCAAAGGACGCCCGGCGTCGAGCGACAAGCCGTTCAAATCCGCCAAGGGTAAATTCAAATCCGCCTCAAAGTACAAGCGCAAGAAGAAATAATACGCATAGTCACACGTATGCGCGCGCATCCTACCGCGCCCTCGACGACGGCGGAGGCGGGCGTTTACGCGACCCGTGTAATACGACGCCGACGTTCAGTGTCTGTCCCCGAAGTGGGTCTCATCGTGATGTGATCCACGCCCTCGCGCGCCACTCTGCACCACACGACGCGCGCGTCACCGCACACACGCACGCGCCCGCACGTCGCTGCGTGCGCTGCGCGCCACGATGACGACGACGTCCGCGTCCATGGCGTCGCGAACGACCGGCGCGAACACCCATGGGGCGTCAAAACGATCACCGATGCACACGCCGTGGCGGGCGAATGCACGCCGACTGCGCACGCAGGCGCGGAGTAAACCACCGAAACGCGACACGGGCATCGCGAAGGAGGATGAGATATTCGATTCACGCGCGCATGAGAGCGCGGAGGGTGTGGGTGAGGCGACGGAGGCGCGAGGGAGAGGGCGCGCGAGGACGACGACGACGCGCAAGCGAGGCGTGGACCGAGGCGAGGGCGGGTATCAGAGTCGTTGGAGCACGACGAAGAGTGATGACGACGATGGGAGGTCTGGGTCGAGTGAGACGCGATGGGAGAAGTGTGA
>Ga0222715_10004321_pt1 | contig 12380 bp, 7 predicted proteins | sample C33_9DmetaG_FD_165056 | JGI IMG/M metagenome (GOLD analysis project Ga0222715, IMG submission 165056) | Estuarine water microbial communities from San Francisco Bay, California, United States - C33_9D | ecosystem: Environmental > Aquatic > Marine > Unclassified | place: USA: California...
GATTGAACGTAGCAACAACTGCCAAGCCGGCGTGCAAAAGTCCCCGATTCGTCCGTACTTGACGCGCATCATGGGTGGCTCAGTCGACGCCGTGCGCGCACTCGCCGAAGCGATGGATACGTTTATGAATGAATTCGTGCCGTTGCGCAAGCCGGATGATTCGTACCACTTTTCAATCAATGACGATGGTATCGTTGAAAACGCAGTGACGAAACAACCAGGATGTGTGTGCCCGTCGGATGAAGAAGTATTGAGCGAAATGGCGCACCGCGACGAGTACGCAAATTTATTCGCCATGCGCGACGCCAACGCTCAGGGAAAACTTCGCGGGGCGTCGTGCGGATGGGTGCAGTGGAAATCCGGTTTGCGCTCGGAAGATTAATTAACGTGTAAAGTGTAGCGATGTTATAGCGATGATGATGACGATAATAATCAGAGATTGTTATTACCGTGCCGTGCCGTATTATCCCGTATTTTGCATTCCCGCCGCGATGCCCTTCATCGTAATCTTCAACACGTCGTTCACCGCGCCCTTGTAATTGTAATCCTGGAATGGATACCCTTCGAGCATGGGAATCTTTTGAAGCTTTTCCATACCCTTGGATTCATCAATTTCCATAGCTCGCGCCGCTTCCAAGTAGCGTACTTGGCAAATGTTGAGCGGCGTAATGTAGTGCGAACGCTTCATCAACTTGTACGCCAACTTTGCGTGGTACTCAACGGTGTTTTGATCTTCACTCTTTTCGGGCTTGGAGAGCAAACCGACGTGTTCAGACACGGCGAGAATGCTATCAATGCTTTCTTGAAGCTCGCTTCTCAAGCTTGCACCAAAAGTGTGCAACGCCGGGTCGACGAGAATGCGCTCGTAATACTGCACCACGACTGGATCCGCCTTGGCGAGCACCATCTCCACGAGATCGATGGTAACTTCAAAGAACGGCCAGTTGGTGTACATGTCGCGAAGGGTTTGCAGCTCACCTTCGTCGATGAGTCTCTTGAACGACGCAGAAATACCGAGCCACACAGGGAGGTGGAATCGAGATTGCGTCCAGGCAAAAATCCAAGGAATGGCGCGCAACGCCGTGACGCCGGCGTTTGGTTTACGCTTTGCTGGACGAGAGCCGATATTCAACGACCCGAGCTCAGCACCGGGCGTGGCTTGACCGAAATACCCAACAAACTCGGGAGTGTTGAACACTGTCTTTCTGTAGTGCGCGCACGAGTAATCGCTCATCTTGTCCATCACCGCTCGCCATTCAGGTTTGGGGTGGGACGGAGGACGCAAGGTGTGCTCGAGCACCGCCGCCGTGTACAAATCAAGCGTGTGGAAACAGTTCTCAGCTTGACCGAAATCCGTTTCGATGACCTCACCTTGAATCGTGACTCTAATGGAACCATTCACCGTGCCGGGCGGCTGAGATAACATGGCGATGTGCGCCGGACCGCCGCCGCGGCCGACGGTGCCCCCGCGACCGTGGAACAACGTCAAAGCGACGCCAAACTCTTTACCCGCCTCAACAACTCTTTCTTGACCATCGTATAACGCCCAGGCCGCGGCCATACGACCGGCGTCTTTACCGCTATCGGAGTATCCGATCATCACTTCTTGATGACCGTTGATGTGTTCGTGGTACAGCGGCACAGAGAAGAGTTGACGCAACACGCGCGGAGCGTCGTTCAAGTCGTCGAGGCGCTCAAACAACGGCGCAACGCGCAACAAGTCTTGCTTTCGGCAGCCGCATTCGCGCTGTAACAAGGTCACGGCGAGTACATCACTCGCACTCGTCGCCATAGAGATCACGTACGTGCCCAAAGAACCAGGGCACGTTTGTTGTAAATGCGCAACCATTTTGCACGTGTCCAACACTTCGCGAACGTCATCAGAGCACTCGAGATCGGTGGGGATGAGCGGGCGCTTGCTCTCCAACTCGCTCGTCAACCATGCAATCCTACGATCTTCGTCCCATTCCAAGTACGAGCCAAGGCCAATGAACTTCGTAATCGCATCTAAAGCTTCGGCGTGACGGTCGGATTCTTGACGAATGTCCAACTTCACCAACCCCAGACCAAAGCAGCTGACTTGACGAATGACATCCAACAGATAGGCGTTTGCGATTTGCCCGTCACCAATCTCGATCAATGAGTCGTAGCACGCAACGAGAGGCTCGAACAACTCCTCTTTGTGACGAATGATGGACGTGTCATCCATGTCGATGCTCACCGTGGGGTCGGCCATGCACGCTTGCAACGCCTCGCGCGTGTTGTACAACTTGTCGCGAAGTTCAGCCAAGATGACACGATACGGTTCGTGAACGGGGATAGCCTTCCAGAAATCATCATAGTTTCTGCGCTTGCGTTCTTCGAAAATGGCGTTGTTGTCATCCGTGGAAGAGCTGAGAATTTTCTCAGCGCGATCCTTCAGCGCGTCGGTGCAGCGCCACATGGAGAGGTTGAAAATCAAACGCTGAATGGCGTCGAACAAAAGATTGGTACCTTGCACGCGGGCGAGCAACACGACATCGCGCGTGCACGTAGACGTTACGTACGGGTTTCCGTCTCGATCGCCACCCATCCACGAACCAAACGTCACGATGGACTTGTCCAGAGGCAAACGCGGGCAGTTGTTGGCCAACAACGACGTGTCCACGCGACGCATAAACGTCGGGATACCGTCCCAGATGGTTTGTTGAAAGTACGTCAAACCCGCGCGCATTTCGTCTTGCGGCGTCGGTGGCGTACGTCGAATTTCATCCGTTCTCCACGCCGCCGCCATATTTGACCGAATTTCATCCAAAACCTCCGCGCGTTCGTATCGCGACAATCGAAAACGTTGGAGCTGCAACAACTTTTCGCGAATCTTCCCAAATGATTTCAACATTGACCGTCTGAGCGCTTGCGTGGGGTGCGCCGTCAGCACCAAGTCAACGTGTTGCTTCGAAAGCGCGTCGTAGATTTCCTCCTTCGTTTTCCCCACACGTAACAACTGCTTGATTGCGCCGTTTGTCGTCTTGGACGGTCCTCGAGGAATATCGTGCAACCGCTTATGGCGCTCCTCCATCGCGTTGGCCACCTGCTCGGAAATATTGTGCAAGTTGAGCAGATTCGAATACGCCGACGCAAATTGCAACGACTCATCCACAGGCATGCCATCAATCAACTTCTTCATCGTTTCAAAATCCCCGCTCTCGTGCGTCTCGTTAAACTTTTGACTCGACTCAAACACCGCCTCGAGCTTTTTCAAAAACCCCTCCCCTTCCGTCTCTTGCACCACACCAAAGAACATCGTGCGCAACACCTCATCACACTCCTCAATCACCGCATCCGCATTAAACGCCTTCGACTCACCCGTACCCGATAAGTACGAAGACGCCCGCACGAGCTCATCCAACTCGGCGCCGTCTTCGCTCTGAAACATCGACCCCGTGCGCCTATGGTGCTTGGTTGGCGACTTTTTAAACAACGACGGAAACATCTTCCGCGCTCGACGCGCCGCCGCGGCGTCACTCCCGTCTCTACCCCGCGAACGCGAACCCACGCGCACGCACACACACGGACCGAAAGAGGAACCAATCAATCAAATCAATCCTCGTCGTGCCAACCCGACAGTCGATCGGTCGCCGCGCTTTCGTGTGACGCCTTCGCGCACCCTCGCGCGAGTCTGCCTCGCGCGACGACGCGGACAAATACGACGCACGCAAAGACGACGACGCGGCTCGACGACGACGCGGCTCGACGACGACGACGACGACCGAGGTGTGTGGACGCCGCAGCGCGCGAGAGAGAGGCGGTTGCGACGAAACCCTCGTCACTCCCGGGTGTTTTGCGTTGGGGTTGAGGCTTTGGCAGCGCACGCGGGCGCGACAGATTGCGACGCCGCCGCCGACGACGACGACGACGACGACGACGACGAGGGGAAGCATGGGTGTGCGCGTGATGACCATCGCGCGCGGGACGGCGACGACGACGGCGCGAGGGCGAGGGCGAGGGATGCGCGCGACGAAGAACGCTTTGAACGCACCCTCGCCGCCGTCGCGAGGGTGCGCTGCGGCGGCCGTCGGCGGACGCCGCGCGGGGACGAGATCGCGGGCGACGAGCGGTGAGGGCGGCGCGAAGCTTTGGGGTGGTCGGTTTAGCGAGGCGCAGGATCCGCTCATGGAAAAGTTTAACGAGAGCTTGAGTTTTGATCGACGAATGTGGCGCGAGGATGCGGATGGGAGCGTGGGGTACGCGCGGGCGTTGGCGCGCGCCGGGGTGATTACCGACGAGGAACGGGATGCGATCGTGCAAGGGTTAGGGTTGGTGAGTGCAGAGTGGGCGAGCGGGACGTTCGTGGCCAAGGCTGGGGATGAAGACATACATACCGCGAATGAGCGACGATTGACGGAGCTCATCGGCGAAGTCGCGGGCAAGTTGCACACGGGGCGGTCGCGGAACGATCAAGTGGCGACGGATACTCGCATGTGGTTGCGCGCGCAGTTGCTTGAGATTCGTAAGCATTTGCGCACGTTGATTGAGATTGCGGTCGACCGCGCGGAGCGTGAGGTGGATGTCGTCATGCCCGGGTTTACGCACTTGCAAAGCGCGCAAACCGTGCGCTGGTCGCACTGGTTGTTGTCGCACGCCGCCGCGTGGCAGCGTGATGATCAGCGATTAGGGGACTTGCTCGAGCGCGTGAATGTGATGCCACTCGGAAGTGGGGCGCTCGCCGGGAACCCTTTCGGGATTGATCGTCAGTTGTTGGCTAAAGATTTGGGTTTCGCCGGCGTGTGCCCAAACTCGATGGACGCCGTGAGCGACCGCGACTACATCGCCGAGACGAGCTTTTGGGCATCAATGGTCAGCACGCACCTGTCGCGATGGAGTGAGGATTTAATCATCTATTGCTCCCAGCAGTTTGGTATGGTGAAAATGTCCGACGCCTACTCCACCGGCTCGTCGTTGATGCCGCAAAAGAAGAATCCAGACGCTCTCGAGTTGTTGCGCGGCAAGAGCGGTACGCAAATCGGTTCGTTAATGGCGGTGTTGGCCACCATCAAGGGCACACCCACGACGTACAACAAAGATTTACAAGAAGTGTGGCACTCCATGTACTACACCGTGGACAACATGAGCGATTCGTTACAAATCGCCGCCGGATGTTTAGCCACGGCGCGCATTTACCCCGACGCCATGGAGCGCGGTTTGTGCGCCGAAATGCTCGCCACAGACCTCGCGGAATACCTCGTGCGCAAAGGTGTGCCTTTCAGAGAAACCCACCACATCTCCGGTGCCGCTGTCAAGCTCGCTGAAGACCGCGAAGTGCCTCTTTCATCGCTCACCGTCGACGATTTGAAGCCCCTGTGCGACAAATTTGACGCCGACGTCGTCGAGGTGTGGTCGTATGAAAAATCCGCCGAAAGCCGCGACACCGAAGGCGGCACGTCGCGTCGATCGGTCTTAGAGCAGTGTGCGAAATTACGTGCCTACCTCAGCGCGCATTAAAAATTATAGCAATCAATTTAATCGAACATCGAGCGAGACTGACCGACGGCGCACGAGTAACCACCTCACACCCCAGCTCGCGAACGCGATGCGTCGGCGTCATCGCGCCCCATCGCGCCGCATCGCACCCGTCGTCGTCGCGCTCGCGGCGGCATGCGTCGGCACCACGCACGCGCTGACAACCGACGTCGATTTCGATCCGCGCTACGTCGTACACGTGTTACATTCGCCAACTGATTCGAGCCCGATCACCAAGCACCGAGTGATTGACATGACTGCCGCGAATGGGGCGTCGTATAAATGCGTCGTGCCGGATGGTAGCGACGAAAGTGATGAGGGTGGCGCGGTGCTCGCGTCGGCGCTGGCGGATGCGCTCGACGAGGACGAGGATTCGACGGGAAGAGCGGAGCGCGAGAGCGCGGCGGCGGCGCGGCGGGACGTCGACGAGCTCCTCTCGCCCTTACGCGGTCGGTGTTTCTTCCACGCCAATGGTGATTGGTGGACGTATGAGTTTTGTCACGAAAAGCACGTCGAACAGTTCCATCGCGAGGGGACGACGAGGGTGAATGCGTATGACTTGGGGAGATACGACGCTCGAGCGACGGCGGAGCTCGACGTCGAGAGCGGCTCAAACGCCTCTAAAAACGACGTCGTCTCGATCGCTTCGGCGGATGCGATCGATGATGCGAGTGAGGATAAATACCATGCGCATGCGTTCACGCACGGCACCAAGTGCGGTGATGTAGGCGCGCAATTCGACGACGTCGAACGCTCGAGTGAGGTGCGTTTCGTGTGCTCTGAGGACGGCGCCGAAGGCGTCGCGAGCGTGGACGAACCAGCGACGTGCAAGTACGTCTTCACCTTCCGCACGCCACTGGCGTGTAAATCCAGAATGCTGCGTCCAAAGCAACCCGATGTCGAAGCCATCGTATGCTCGCGCGTGGATGTCGCTTCAACAGACGACCAGGCCGAAACGGAAGCCGAAACGGAAGCCACAGATGCGCGCGTCGAAGACGCCAGGCGCGGCGCGCGCGACGAGCTCTGACGCCCACGCACGCATATTTAACCCTCTAGACCCACACATAGTCACACGCACACCCCGTAGCCGCAGGACGTAGTCATTTGTAAAATACTCTGAAAAGCCTCTCGCCGCCGCGAACGCGCGCCAGTGAGTGACGCCTCCGTGTCGCACGCGTCGCACGACTGCGCGTGGTGCGACCGCGCCGTCGGACGACCAGGACCCTAAAACGGAACATTTCGCACACACCGCGTCGCGTACGCCGCGCGCGTCGTCCACGTTGTCGACGAATAGGCGCACAAGATGCAGCGCAGCGGCGCACACGATGACGCCGTCTCATCGCCGTCTTCGCCGTGCGCGACGACGATGTCGCGCGTATCGAGCGTGCAGTCGTGCGACACAATTGTGTACGACGACGACAGTCGCGCACGCGGCGCGCACGCGGCATCGCGCGCGACGGAACACGCGTCATCGTTTCAGATGAAGGCGTCGCGAGCCGCGCCACCGCTGGAACGCGCGGCGAGAGATTTACTACGCGCTGGACGCTTTCAGGACGCCATGGCTGCGCTGGAGCACGCGACGCATGTGATTGATGCCGCGCGTGACGGCGCCGAGCGCGCGAGATGCGCCAACGCGCGAGTGATGGCGCTGAGAGGTGAGTGTTTTGAAGGCTTGGGGATGCGCGGGGATGCCGAAACCATGTTTGCGCGCGCGGTTCGCGAGGATGATGCGAACGCTGACGCGTGGTGCGGGCTGGCGCGACTGGCACACGGTGAAGGGAGGTTTTATGACGCTATGGAGCGATACCGCGCGGGTGTGCGAGGGTATGAGTGCGCTGGGGAATACGAGAGGGCGCGCGATGCGAGACGCGCGCTCGCGGCGGCGTGGACCGAAGTCGGCGCGGCTCGCAAGGCGCGTGGAGATATCGATGGCGCTATTCGTACGTACGGCGAAATTATCGATGAGATGGGTGATAAAGACGCATTTGCAGCGTCAGCGACGTTTTACAATTTGGGCGTTGCGCTCGTGGAGGTTGGGCGATTGGACGAAGCCGAATCCGCCTACGAGCGAGCGATTGCTTCGGACCCTACGCTCGCTTTGGCGTATTGCAATCTTGGCGTTGTGTACAAGATGAAGAATCGTTTAGACGACGCAGTTGAGGCGTACGAGAAGTGTTTGCGGTACGCTCCCGATTTTGAGCTGTGTTTGAAAAATTTGTCGCTTGTGTTGACAGATCAAGGAACGGCGATAAAGTCGCAGAATTTACAAGGCGCGATTGCGACGTACGAACGAGCGCTGTCGTACGACACTTTAAACGTCGAGGCATATTACAACCTCGGCGTGGCACTCGCAGAGGCTGAAGAATTCGATCGCGCGCTCATTGCGTACGAAAATGCGGGAAGATTACGACCGCAGTGTGCGGAGATTTGGAACAACGCGGGTGTCTTGTACAAGGAGCGCGGCAACGACGCGCGAGCGATGGAATATTACCATCGCGCGATTGCGTGCAACCCAAATTTCGCACAGCCGCTGAATAACTTAGGGGTGTTATACACCATGGCTGGTCAGGCTCAGCTCGCCCTCGAGGCATTGCAGCGTGCTGTGACTGTGGCGCCGACGTACGCCGTCGCGCACAATAATTTGGGTGTCTTGCTTCGCGACACTGGCGACATTGAATACGCTTTCACATCGTACCGCGATTGCGTACGTCATTCCCCGAACGACAGGCACGCGGAGCAAAATTATTTGCTTGCGCTGAACTACGTACGCTCGGGTGAAGATACCGAAGTGTGTGAAGCACACTCGGCGTGGGGAAATCGGTTCGCAAAGCTCGCGGGACCGCCGTTGAAACCGCGACGAGCAATCAAGTCCGATAGCGGCGCTGGAACTCCAGGACGTCGTCGTTTGGTTATTGGATACGTATCGCCTGACATGTACACGCACTCTGTGAGTTACTTTGCGCACGCGCCATTGCGCTCGCACGACAAGTCAAGCGTAAAATGCATCGTCTACAACGTGTCAAAATTCAACGACGCGCAAACCAAACGTTTGCAAAAGTCCACGCTCGAGAGCGGCGGTGAATGGCGAGATTGCGCCACATTGAACGAAAGAGAACTCGCCGAATGCATCAGGGGCGATTCAGTGGACATTCTGATTGAATTGACTGGGCACACGGCGAATAACCGTCTCGAGACGCTCGCGCTCGAACCGGCGCCGGTGCAAATTACGTGGATTGGATACCCAAACAGCACGGGCGTTCGCTCCATTGGATACAGAATCACCGACGAATTGTGCGATCCATTGAACACCACACAAACGTTTACGGAGCAACTCATACGCATGCCTGCACCGTATTCATTCTTGTGTTACACGCCAAACCCGGAGGCGCCAGAGCGCGTGGCGGACGCCCCGTGTTTGAGTCAAGGACACGTCACGTTTGGATGCTTTAATACATTGGCCAAGGTCACCGCAGACGTTCGCGCGTGCTGGGCGCGCGTCTTACTTGCCACGCCCATGAGCCGGTTGATCTTTAAATCGAAAGCATTTGCGTGTGAAGTCATTCGCAACCGCTTCTTGTATCAAATGGCTCAACTTGGCGTCGAGTCGTGGAGAATCGATTGCTTGCCTTTGGAATCGGCGACGATGTCGCATTTAGCCATGTACGATCGCGTCGATATCGCACTCGATACGTTTCCGTACGGTGGCACGACGACGACGTGTGAAGCGGTGCACATGGGCGTACCCGTGGTGACGCTGTCGGGGTCGTGTCACGCGCAAAACGTGGGCAAATCGTTAATGACGACGATTGGACTGAAAGAGTGCGTTGCGAGCGACGAGAATGAATACGTTCGCATCGCGTCAACGCTCGCCAGCGATGTCCAACGAATCTCCGAGATTCGAACGACATTGCGTCGGGATATGCTACGCTCGCCGCTGTGCGACGCCGAAGGATTCACGCGCGCGCTCGAGGACATTTACCGAAACCTTTGGCAGCGATGGTGCGACGACAAGGCGCGAGAAGATGACGAAAGTGACGATGACGACGAAGAAGAAGAAGAAGAAGACCTTGACAACGCCGTGGAAAACTCTAAGGGCAACGACGATGATTGTTGCTCTGCAGACGAAAACACCCGTAGCGGATCGCCGAGTGATCGCTCCAAGGATGACTCAAACAACGACACCGATGAAGTTTGGAGTCAAACGGAATACGCAGAAAGCGGCGACGTGACGAGCAAATTGATCGACACATTAGAAATATGAATTGATACGTAGCACAGTTGCACATTGAATAATTATATTAGCTCATCTTCATTGACAGACATTTAAGCTCTAGCGTTGCTCTAAAGGTGGAAGGAATTGAAAAAATTTAGATGGAGAAAGCACCGTCTTCGACCGCCGGGCCGGCGCCGCCGCCCGGCACGCGCTTCTTCAAATCTCTCTTCGGGATTTCAGTGATGACGGCTTGCGTCGTGAGCACCATACCTGCAATGGAGCACGAGTTCATCACGCCAGAACGAGTCACCTTCTTGGGGTCAATGACACCCATTTCGATGAGATCGCCGTACGTGTCGTTCATCGCGTTGTACCCAAAGTTCCAAACATTGTTCATAATGCGATCGCACACCACATCACCCTCCACGCCGGCGTTGTTGCCGATGAGACGGCAAGGAGCCAAAAGCGCCTTTTGCACAATATCGGCACCCAAGCGCTCCTCCGGATCGGTGAGCGTCACCTTGAACTCATCAATCAACTTGCTCAAGTGCACCAAAGCGGCGCCACCACCCGGCACGATGCCTTCCTCAACGGCGGCAAAAGTAGCGTTCTTCGCATCTTCGATGCGAAGTTTGCGTTCTTCTAATTCGGTCTCAGTCGCAGCACCAACCTTGATGACGGCGACACCACCCGCGAGCTTAGCGATGCGTTCGGAAATCTTTTGAGTGTCGTACACAGAATCCGTTTCCGAGAGTTCTTGCTTGAGCTGCGCCACGCGAAGGTCAATGTCCTCCTTGGAGGCACCGTCAGCAATCAACGTGGTGGTGTTTTGAGCGATGGAGACCTTTCTGGCGTAGCCAAGGCAATCCATGTTGGCGCGAGACACGCTCAAGCCGAGGTCCTTGGCGATGTATTGCGCGCCAGTGACAATGGCGATGTCTTGGAGCAACGCCTTGCGGCGCTCACCAAAGCCCGGCGCCTTGATGGCGACAACCTTGAGGACGCCACGAACCTTGTTCACGACCAACGTCGCGAGGGCTTCGCCGACAATGTCTTCGGCGATGATGAGCAATGGCGGGGAGCCGTTTTGGGACACTTCTTCCAAAAGCGGCACGAGGTCCTTGACTTGCTCAATCTTTTCGTCGCAAATCAACACGCGGCAGCCTTCGTATTCAACCATCAAACGCTCAGTGTCGTTGACGAATTGCGGGGAAATGTAACCGCGGTCGATTTCCATACCCTCTTCGACTTCAACAATGGTTTCCAAACCGCTGCCGTTTTCAATCGAAAGCACGCCATCCGGGCCAACCTTTTCAATCGCGTCGGCGATCATGTCGCCGATTTCGTCATTGTTACCCGCGGAAATGGAGGCGACGGCGCGAATGTCAGCCGGACCCTTGATCGGAATCGCGAGCTCATCGAGCTTCTTGGTGCACCAAAGCGCAGTCTTATCGATACCACGCTTGACGTTCACCGGGTTAGCGCCAGCGGCGACGGATTGCAAGCCAAACTTGATCATTTCCCGCGCGAGCACCGACGCCGTCGTGGTGCCGTCGCCCGCCGAGTCATTCGTACGACCGGCAACCTCCTTGATCAACTGCGCACCGGCGTTTTCCACCGGATCGAGAAGCTCAATCGCGCGCGCAATAGTCACACCATCATTAATCACCTGCGGCATACCAAACTTTTCCTCGAGCACGACGTTACGTCCACGCGGACCGAGCGTCACGCCCACGGCGTCGGCGAGCTTGTCGATACCCTTTTGAAGCTTACGTCTCGATTCCAAATCAAACGTAATCTTCCTCGCTTCAGCGCGCACGTGCGCGCATCTTCGGCTACGCCCAGCGGCATTCGTCGTCGTAGGACGAGGCGCAAGCGCCCGACCCGTCGTCTGTGTATATCAATCACGCGAAGACGTACGCGCGCGTATAGGTTAGTCTCTCGGCGTCGGCGCGTCTTCGCGACTCGGGTACCTCGCGCCGCGCCGCGACGACGATAGGACGACGACAGGACGATACAGCGACGATAGGACGATACATCGACATCGACGGTGATCGCACACCCATCACCACCACGAGCACCCCACGAACGCCGCGTCCCTCAGCCTCCCGAGGCATCATCATCGATAGCAGGTCGTAGGGCACCAGCCGCCGGGACCCCTCCCATCGGCCCTCGTCATCCACCGCGGGGCGTCGTCGTCGTCGTCGTCGTCGTCGCGCACGCACGAACGCGATGCGCGATATACCAATCGATATAGATATCGTTCAACACCCCCCGCGCGCGCGTCGCGCGCCCGGCGTCACGCGCCCACGCGTCTTCGCCACCCATCATCATCATCGCGCGTCTTCTTTCGTCACCCACCCATGGTCGTCGGTCGTCGGTCGTCGGTCGTCGTCGTCGCGTGCGAACGCGCTCGAACGCGCGCGCGCGCGCACGGGCGAAAAAAATCCTTCAATCAACCACGCACCGTTCGTGAAGTCAACGCGCCGTACATGTCCTCGTCGTCGTCGTCGTCGTCGTGTGTCGCGCGACGCCGTCGATGAATCCATCATCGTCCACGACGGGCGCCGGGCGACCGCGACAGGGGTCGGTCGTGCGCGACCTCCATCGACCGTCGATGGTCATCGACTCGATCGATATCGATATCGATATCGATCGACTCGATATC
>Ga0222715_10004322_pt1 | contig 12374 bp, 12 predicted proteins | sample C33_9DmetaG_FD_165056 | JGI IMG/M metagenome (GOLD analysis project Ga0222715, IMG submission 165056) | Estuarine water microbial communities from San Francisco Bay, California, United States - C33_9D | ecosystem: Environmental > Aquatic > Marine > Unclassified | place: USA: California...
TGTGCAAGTTGGGCGCGTACGGCGTCAGCGGGTCGCCGTCGATGCTCGCTGAGAGTATTCACTCTGTCGCTGACATCGTGAATCAGATGCTGCTGCAAGTTGGGATTACAAACAGTAATCGTAAGCCCGATGCGACGTTCAATTATGGATATCGCCGCGAAAGATTTGTGTATTCGTTGATTTCTGCGGTTGGTATTTTTTTCCTTGGCGCTGGGTTTAGCGTCATGCACGGCATACACGGGATTATGGACCCAGTACCTTCAGAGAACGTGTGGATCGGTATCACGGTTCTAAGTGCGTCTGCGCTCCTGGAGGCGTATTCACTGAAGGTGGCGTATGCGTCCTTGCGCGACAATGCCAAGGCGCAGGGCATGACGATGCGAGAGTTCGTAGCTTCAGGAAAAGATCCCACGAGCGTAAGTGTCGTGGCCGAAGATGCTGCTGCGGTTTTGGGTTGCGGAATTGCCGGCACTGCGTTGTTTTTAGCGGATACCACGGGGAACCCGATGTACGATGCTATGGGCTCGATTGCCGTTGGTGGGTTGCTTGGCGTTACGGCGATGTACCTCATCAACAGTAACCGGTTGCTTTTACTCGGCCGCTCACTGGGAGCTGATAAAATGCAAACAATCACCGAGCATATGCGCAGGGATCCCGTCGTCGAGGAGGTGTATTTTGCAAAGAGCGAGGAGCTTGGCGCGGGGACGTACCGATTTTCCGCCGAAGTGGAGTTTAGTGGAAAGCAGATTGTGGAACGATATTTGGCAAAAAATAAGCGCCGAGCCGCGCTGCACTCGCAATTTAGCGAAGCTACGATTCGCGGCGATGGCGCTATGATGGACGCTGCGCTTAGCCATTATGGAGAGGAAATAGTTCAAGCCGTCGGCGACGAGGTTGACCGCATGGAAAAGGAAATCGTCAAGCTCGAGCCATCAATCCATTACGTCGACATTGAAACCAACTAGACGTCGGTACTTGTATCGCGTGATCATACCAGAACTTCTAGCGTGTACTTTATTCACAAATCGCACTCGTGTAACATTAAATAAGAATGGCCAAATTTAATTCGTACGCGCGCTTTGAATTCGCGAGCGAGGACAGTATCGGTGCGCGCCAGTCAAACTCAGCTGCTTAGTGTACGACGCGTGCCTTGATCAAACTGAACTTGGTGCGCAATGTCAGAAGACGTGCACATAAGCAACGCAGCGCGCGATGCGACGCAAGACGCGTCGATTGAAAGTCTGTTCACGTCGCTATTCGAGTCGTGGGGAACTCGAATCGCCGCGCTGGAACTTTTTGAGCGAGAGATTTCGACGACGCGGGAGACGATGCTGACGTCGGACGAAGCAGACGATGTCGTGACCGCAATTATTGCGAGATCATCGAGTGATGAAACGTGCGGCATAGAGAGTAGTGAAGGTTCTTCGTCCGTCGCGGTGTCCTCAAGCGAGAGTCCCCGGACCTCGCGCGAGCCCATCCAGCGGTCGGTTCCATTGATCATTCCAGTCATCGTCGAGGATAGCCGCGACGCCGAAGACGTCGACAGCGAGTACGCTACGAGTGCCGACGGCAGCGACGACGCAGAGAAAACGCTTCGCGCACATCTTGAGAAAATCGTAGAAGAATCCACAAAACGCCGACATCGACGAGTCCTCGTCAAAGAGGAGCGTCGCCGTACCATTGACGCGGCTCGAGAACGAAGAGACGCCGGGCGTATAATCTCGCGTGCAATGAAACGTTGGCATGACCATCGCGTGCACGCTTGCTTAGTTGTGCAAGCGCATTATCGCGGATGGGTTGCGCGAACATTATCTACGTCGCTGCGGCGAAAGCGTCAAATTGTTGCGCGTATGGCACAAACGTGGCGCGCCGCATGCGTCCGTGCGCGACGGATCCGTGCCGCGACACGCATTCAAACATTATGGCGTGTCTATACCGCGCGTCGATTGTTGCGTCAAGCAGCCATACGGCGCGCTCGCGTACAACAAAAAGTTGAAGAAATTACCCGCCGCTATTTGGAGAGACGCGAACGGTCACGGCGAGAACATCGCGCCACGCAGATTCAGCGCGCATGGCGTACCTACATACGGGCCAAACGAGTGTCTGTATCTACCAGCGCCGCGTTATGCATACAGCGCATCTGGCGCGGCGCACGTGCGAGACGTTCAGTGCTCCAGTATCGACGAGCGTTGGCTCGTAGGGACGCGGCGGCTTTCTCGCTCGACAGCGCGGATGAAAGTGATTTCATAGATTCCATCGATGACGACGGCGACTTCTTGGACGACGTGTTTTCAATTGCAGAGAATATGGCGGTGACAGCAGTCGACCTTGCGAAAACGAGCAAGTCGTCGACGCGCACGAGAGATCCGGGGCACAGCGTCGAAAAAGGAGACGAAGAAATCGTCGGCGCGCGGTATTACATCCGCCGGCGCAAACAATTTATTCGCACGCAAAAGAAACGGCAGCGCACGGAAGATCTCAAATCTAACCCAAGTTCGCGACTCGCGAGGTTTCAGAAGAGCTCTGCCGCCACTCGAGCGAGTAAATACTAGCGAGCTTTTTATTCAGTTTCAGAGCCGAGGCAACACGCCACAACGCGATGCTCGCACACGTGCGGACGCCCGCGTTCGTCGCTCATGCGGTGCCGCATAGCGTTGCGCGCACGCGCACGATTACCGCCGCCGTAGTCGACCGCCGAGGCGTGCTTTTCGGCGCTGCGCTCGTCGCGCTCACGTCTTCGGCGCCCGCTCGCGCGTCGGCGCCCGCCGAAGGTCTACGTCCGCTGGACGAATACCTCGCGCGTTTAGATGGATGCATACAGCAGCTCGAAACATTGGCGACTGGTTTTGAGTCTGGTGACGCGTTTACGCCGAAAGACTACGCTCGCGCGCGTCAGTCGTTGCACGTCGACGAGCTCGGGCGGTTCTGGGTAACCGCGCGAGGGTGCGACAAGTACCTTTACGGGAACGCTCGAAGTCCTTTCGCGCGCGAAAAGGAGGATATGTGGAAGCTCATTCCTGAAAAGTCTGGTCTCGGGGCGAATTTGGTGCCAAATTTTGATAACGCCGACGATAAGCTGTGTCTCATCTATTCGTGCGTGAACGACCCAACAGCGCCGGCATCCATCGATACGTTGTACGCGTTAAAGCTCTTCGACGAGGGCTTGCGCATTGGCTCGAAGGGCGATAAAGTCACTCCAGAAGGATTAGGATTCGTTGCGCGAGACGTGCTCGAAAAGCTCGTCACGTACCGGCAACTGGTTGCCGACAAGGCGGACGCGAGCATGGTTGACACGACGTGGGCGAACCCGGCTTCTACGTCCTGGGGCGGCGTCGGCATTTGATTCTTTATATTATTATATTACAGCGTGCGCGCGAGTTGTTGTGACATATTAGGTCTCTATCTCTCTAAAACTTCCGCAACGAAAACGTCGCGGTGAGCGGGCCGTGGTCGCTACAATAATCATCCGGCCACTCCCCACGAATCATAACGTCCGGCAAACTCGCACGCTCGATGCGCAAATCACCGTCATCCCACATGTCTTGATCCCAACTTTCAGTCAGGGGCAAAATCACACGGTCGCTTGCGGAACAACTCATATAATCTGAAATGTCCATACTATCGGACGGATCGGCGAGGCAAGCGGCCATGCCTTTTATGTCCATGCGCTCCACAAACTCGCCAAAATCCACCAAGCCGTTGCCATCCTTATCCAACGATTCATACAGCGCCTCAAGCTCAGCCGGCAGAAGCCCGGGACTCTTTTCCCCGCATAAGCCGATGTCATTCGCGAATTCTGCGAATTCATCCCGCGACAGCGTCCCGTCGCCGTTTTCATCAAACGCCGCAAACGCCGACACGTCATCCACCAAGCCTTTCTCGACAATTTTTGCGCGCACCATCGCGAACACAGCGTCCTTCCAGCTCACTCCAATGGGCGTGATTTGACTGGATGGATTGAGTAAGAACATGTGATCGACGCCGACGAGTTCGCCGTGATGGTTCTTATGCGACACCCATGCCTTCCGCTTCGCCGCATCAATCGTGCTATCCAACGCGCTAACAAACCCTTGTGAGGTTAAAAAGCGAAACACCCGACCATTATTCGTGCCGTTGAAATCCCCAGTGATCACAATAGGAAGTTTACGTCCACGCAACGCAGGCTCGTTGAACATTTCGTGCAAAAATCCCAAAATCTTAAACGACTCTCGCAACCGTATCAGCGACGAGTTTTCATTGTGCGGAAACAACAAGTGCGTGTTCACGACGATCATCTCAACCCCAGCCTTCTTTAAACGAACCGCCGTCGCCACGCGATCGCCACAATCGTTAAACAACACATCTCTCGCGTCCAATATCTCGACGTCGCGCTTTGTCGCCGTGAGCAACCCGTCGCACCGTCCCGACGTTCTCTTCGTCACGTGCATCGCCTCGTACCCGCATTCTCGTAACCTCTCGCGCCATAACGACGCAATACCTTCCGATGCGTGCCAGAACTCTTGCACGCACACGACGTCGGCGTCGCGCGAGGCGATTTCCGCGAGCGTCGCCTCGGCGCGCGCCTCAGCCGCAGCCATATCCTCGCTCTCGCGCCCGTTCGCCCCGCCGTTCGACGCGCGTTTGTACTCTGGACACAACACATTAAACGTCATGATCGTTATCGCATCCGCGCCGTTCGACGACGGCGGCGAGGACGGCGCCGCGGACGCGATGCAGCGCCATCGTCGCGCTGCTAATGTCACCGATGACGCCAACGTCGACGTCGACGCCGACGTCGTCGTCGTCGTCGTCCGTCGGTGCGCGCGCGTCGCGACGACGACGCCCCGTCGCGCACGTGCGCCCTCGCGACCGCGCGCATCGCATCGCGCGACTCGGTGCGCGACGTGCGGCGCGCGCGCAGCCATGTCGAGGGCGCGCGTCGCAATGACGACACATCTGCGCGCGCGCACCCGCGTCGCCGTCGCACGCCAACTCGCACCGCAACTCGCGCCGCATCGCGAGCACCAGACATGATTCGCGCGCCCGCGCGCGCGCTCGCGCCCGCGCGCGCGGCGGATGGCGCGAGAGACGCGCGCGCGAGAGAGACGCGCGTCGCAGCCGCCACACGCGGTGCGCGCTCTGGCGCCGCGATTCGCGCGCGCACGGCGCCGCGGACGCGCGCGAGCGCGGGTGACGACGACGACGATGACGTTGATGTGCCTTTTGAACCGTCGTACGTGCCGCGCGCGCCGGGCGTGCGCGACGGCGCGTGGGCCAAGGTGGATGCGGATGCGGTGGTGGCGAGCATTAGAGACGCCGACGCGACGGCGAGAAACGCCGGGAAAGTCATGGATGGTGAGCCGTTCAGCCTGCTCGGGCTGACGTCGAGTGAATTGAAGCAATTTGCCATCGATCGTGGGTTGCCGGCGTTTCGAGGGAAGCAGATTGCGGACCATTTGTACGCCGGGGGCGGGGCGAGCGCGCGGAGCGTCGACGACTTTACGACGTTGTCGAAAAAAGTACGCGAGGAATTAAAGGCGCAGAACGTGCAAGTTGGACGGGCGACGTTGCATCACGTGGCGGAGTCTACGGATGGAACGACAAAGTTGTTGTTGCGATTGTCGGATAATCGCGTGGTGGAGACGGTTGGGATTCCGGCCAAGGAGTACGGGAAGAGTCGCCTGACGTGCTGCGTGTCGAGTCAAGTTGGATGTCCGATGCGATGCACGTTCTGCGCCACGGGCAAGGGTGGATTTGCGCGTAATTTGGCGCCGCACGAGATCGTCGATCAAGTGCTCGCGATTGAGGCGCACTTTGGCGAACGCGTGTCAAACGTAGTGTTCATGGGCATGGGAGAACCTCTATTAAACGTGCCTAACGTGCTCAAGGCGCATAAGGCTTTGAACGAGGAAATCGGCATTGGCGCCAGACATATTACTATTTCTACCGTGGGCGTACGCGGATCGATCGAGAAGCTCGCGCACGCACAGTTGCAGTCTGTGCTTGCCGTGAGTTTGCACGCGCCGAATCAGGCGTTGCGTGAAACCATCATTCCGAGCGCCAAGGTGTACCCGATGGAGGACTTACTACGCGACTGCGAACAATATTTTATCGCAACCGGACGACGGGTGACGTTCGAATACACCTTGCTCGGTGGCGTGAACGACCAACCGGAGCACGCGAAGGAGCTCGGGCGTTTGTTGTATGCGAGAAATTTGGCGTCGCACGTCAACTTGATTCCGTACAATCCCGTGGACGAGTCTGATTTCAAACGTCCGACTAGAGCGACGATCACCGAATTTAAAGACATTCTTGAAGGCTTAAATGTGCCCGCATCGGTGCGCGTGACGAAGGGCTTGGACGCCGCTGCGGCGTGCGGTCAGTTGCGCAACGAATTCCAAAAGAACGCCATCGAAGGCGACTTGAAACCCGCAACGGTGTGAAGATCTCATGCTCGCAGTGCAAATCAAAGGAACGGTTAAATATGTTGTACAACATTGTCAATACAAGGCGTGTGTCTCTACTTTTTTTTATCAAAACTATTTCTTGCGTCCAAACCAACCGCGGAGCATTTGGCCGAAACCTTTCGCCATCGGGTGCTTGAAATACACGCTCTCGTACCCTTCCGCGGCGCAGTCCCACTGCTTGCCAAACGTATGCACGCGTTTCGTAGGCGCACCATTCGCATCCACGAGCTCGCCGCCCGCGTGCGTCCACGCCAAAATCGATCCGTACAAGTTGTAATACTTGACGTCGACGTCGTCGTCTCGCGTCGACGCAGACTTGGCCAGCTTTTCCGCAAACGCCCCCGAACGATACCCAATCGTACAATAACACACGCAATCGTGCGCTCCCATACTATCACGATTCGCTTCGTACTCCTCCACGCTCATCGCGTTCGGTAATCGACTCGTTTCGCGTTCCTCCTCGCCTCGCACATCCACGAGCGCCAGCGCGCGCCCTTCTACCCCGTCGCCCCCATCGCGCACGCGCTTCAACACCTCACTCGCCGTGACGTACTCCACGTCAAACTTGTCCCGAAACTCCTCGCACATCGCCGTCAGCGATGACATCTTCCCCGGCGAAGACGAAGACGATGACGCCATGCCGCGCACCACCGCGCCACCGCCGCGTCGCGCACCACCGCGCGCACACGCGCGCGCGCGCGCGATGCCGCGTTCGCCGCCGCGTTCGCCGCCGCGTTCGCCGCCGCCGCCGTCGCGCGCGCTCGAACGACCGCCGTGCGTCGCCGATTGAGGCGCCGATCAGCGTCAACTGGAACCCTACGCGTCACATTCGCGCACGCGACTCGCGCACGCACGCCACGACCACGCGGCGCGCGCACACGACACACCTGGCCCGTGACGCGATCGTCACGTTCGTCCGCGCACAGTTCGCCGACGCGCACGCGTGAGCGCGCAGACGGGAGATAACGACGACGACGATGACCTCGATTCAGGGTTGCGCAGTCGCGACGGTGACGGCGACGCCGACGCCGGTGCGGGCGTCCAAGGCGCGAGCGGCGGCGCGAGCGGTGCGATCGCATGGCGTGCATCGCGCCGCGCGCGGGACGACGACGACGCGGGCGATGCCCGTGGGTGAGCCCGTGGTGTGCGAGCAGCACTTTTTGCGATTGGATGACTTCACGAAGGAGGAGCTGTGGGCGCTCATCGAACGCGCGGCGAGTGAAAAGAAGCGTTTACAAAGCGGTGATCGATCGTTTAAACCCTTTGCGGGGAAGACGATGGCGATGATTTTCGCCAAGCAGAGTTTACGGACGCGCGTAAGCTTTGAGACTGGGTTTAAGTTGCTCGGCGGGAGCGCGATTTACTTGGGACCGGATGATATATCCATCGGCAAACGCGAGGCGACCAAGGATATTTCGAGAGTTTTATCGAGATATAACGATATTATCATGGCGAGATTGTTCTCGCATAATGATATAGAAGAGTTAGCGCATAATGCGAGTGTGCCCGTGATTAATGGATTGACGGATTACAATCACCCGTGTCAAATTTTAGCGGACGCGCTTACGATATACGAGTGCCTCGGCAAATTGGAAGGTATCAAGATTGTGTACGTGGGTGACGGTAACAACATCGTACACTCGTGGTTGAACTTGGCGCGTGTCATTCCCATGCACTTCGTGTGTGCGTGCCCGGAAGAATACACCCCTGATGAGAAGACTTTGGAAGAAGCGCGCGCCGCCGGGATTTCCACGATTGAAATTTCGCACGACCCGGATGAAGCTGTCAAGGGCGCCGACGTCATCTATTCAGACGTCTGGGCCTCCATGGGCCAGAAACACGAAGCTGAACAGCGCAAACGTGATTTCCAAGGCTTCCAAGTCGATGGCGACATGATGCGTGCGACACCGAATGCCATCTTTATGCACTGCTTACCCGCCGAACGCGGTTTGGAGTGCACGGATGAAGTGCTCGAGGCAGATTATTCCGTCGTGTTCCAACAAGCCGAAAATCGCATGCACGCCCAAAATGCCGTCATGCTCAAGCTGTTAAATTGCTAACATAACTAATCTGCGTTGTTGTTCAGGGATGCGGGTTGTGATATTTATCTATTCGTGTCGTAAAATAAAAAGAAAAGTTTCTCCCCTCGCTGCCACACACCGCGCCTCGCGTCGCGACCGCGCAACTTCCGCCATGTCTGACGTTGACGTTCGGCAGCTCCTAGAACAAGTCACACAAGGTGCGCCTCGCCTCATCGTCACTCGTTCGTCGTCCCTCGTCGCGTGTTTCGAACTCTAAACGTAACGAGAATGCCGTCTGACAGCGAGTGTTCTTCCTCGTTCGTAGCCGTCAAGCACGAGCGCGAGCTCAGTGCCACGTGTCGGGAATACGACGAACAGTACGACGAACTCCAATGTCTCGTACGGTCGTTACCGGACAAACCCGTGCACGAAGTCATGGTGCCGTGCACAAAGTTTGCGATGTTTGAAGGCGAGCTCTTGGGCGGCGACGCTTTATTCGTCGGCGTCGGCGCGGAGTATATCGTCGAGTGCGACACTGAACAGACGTGCGCAATCATTCAACGGCGACGAGAATTATTGCAACAGAAGATTCGAGATGCAGATCACAACGCGGCGGCGATGGAGTCTAGATTACTCGCGGTGGACGCGCTCGAGGCGAGCGGAAGCGGCGCCGGCGGACTGCCGACGGTTCTCGAAGACGAGGAGCTCATAACCGATGGGCGAGCGCGCATCGCACGTAAAGGCGATGGAAGCGTAGAAATAACAGAGGTATACGAATTAGAAGAAGATATCGCGGCAATTTCGACGCTCGGGTCGAGCACAGCGAATGAGCGTTACGACGCCGACGTCGTGCGTGGCGACTTGGACGACTTCATTTCGAGGTTAGAGGCGATGGAGATGAGTGAAACCGGCAAAAGTGTGGTCGAGGAAGACAATTATAGTGAAAACGACGACATCGATGCCGACGATAGCGACGTGGATATCGATGGCGGCGAACCTCCAGATATTACGTGCCCAGAGGACTTTCCCAAGTATGAGCGATGGAAAGCAAAACGCGACGCAAAGACGACGGAGCTCAAGGCGGCGGCAGAGGAGGCTCGTAGACGCGCCGAAGAAGAACGCGAGAGGAATGAACGAGAGTATGAACGTAAGAATCCACCTTTAAAGGCAGAGGTCATCGAGCGCGCGCCAGGAGAGCAGGTCAAAGATCATAACGCTCCGGATGAAATGCGTCCGATGTCCCTGTACCAACGCAAAAAACTCGGTTTATTGTGAGAGAGCGACGCTTTAGTAGCCACGTCCGAGCGGCGTTTGTAAAATGGATGATATATGCGTATGTGACACTATTGTTACAGCAGCGCTCAAACTATTCGAAACGGTCAAACTCTCTGTCGAGTACTTCGCTCAATGTGGCAAAGGAGAAGGAATGCGTCATCGCGGGCGCCGACTTCGAAGCAAATTGCATCACGCTCCTCGGTGAATCGTTGATTCCTAAGCAATGGTCAGGCAACGCGCTCGACGCGACATCAAACTTAACCGCATGCTTGCGAGCATAGTTCATCGCGTGCTGACCCGCCGGGCTCGCGATGAATTCCGGCGTGCCGCGGTTGTCATGATTCGCAAACTCGGTGTTCTCCGTGTGCGCCATAATACCATCGCCTTTAATCATCGATCCGAGCCACGTTTTGTGCTTTGATACCGTCGACCACATGCGGCGGTTCATACGCATTTCCGTGAGCAACCAATCGGTGGTTTCGTCGTTCAAATGTTTTCTCAACACGCCTTCGAGCGCGACGCCGCCACCCTTGCCTTCGGGACCCTTGGCAAAACGCAGCTTTTGTACCGTCGTAGAGTCGATAAACGCCGTGAGCGTCTTGTATAATCCATTAAAAATCTTCGGCGCTTCGACGAAAACCATTAATTCCAGGCGTTCGGGGTACGAACGCGCGAATAAACTCAAACATTTATACGCCACGCTCGGGTTCATGTTGCCCACGCCAAACTTGTGAAAGTCGCAAATCCAAATATATTGATCATTTGGATACGGCGGCAAAAACTTCTCCAACAACTCCAAAACCTGCACACAATGTTCCACATTACCAGCCGGACGCCTATCCATCGCCAATCCTATATCCGAGTACACCAACGCCCGTCCGCGCTTGTCGAACCCGACGTGCTGCATGTAGTGCGACCCCAAACTCTTCCCAAAACACTTCGTACAACACGACCTCTCGGGCTTCGCCTGCACCCGCCACTCCATCGTCGTACGCAATCGTTTCTTCGCAGCCTTTACATCGCCCTTATCCGCGCGTAAGAACCGCTCCGCCGTCGCATACGTGCACCACGCGCGCGCGTCCGCGCACGTCGCGACCACATCCTCCACGCTCGCCAAAACCTCTCGAACATCCCGCGCATCGAGCGCATCGAAATGCCGCGCGTGCGTCATCGACCCATCCGCGGCGAGCGCCGAGGACGTCGAACCCACCGCGAGCGCGTTCGCAGCCTCCTCGGCTGCCGCCGCGCGCGTCCGCGCCGGCATCGCCGACCGGTGGATAGCTCGCGGATTGGCTTGACGTTCGCGCGTGCGCGTCGCTGGGCGTGCGCAATCCGAACGCGCGCCGCGATTTCAGAGCGAACCGACCGCACACGCGCGCGATGTCTCGGTCGTCGTCGCCGCGCACCCACGCGCGTCGCGCGCTGGCGCCGAGGCGCCGCACGACGACGCGCGTCGCGTCGCCGACCGCGCGCACTATGCGGTCGGTCGGACACGCGGTCGGTCGGACGCCCCACGCCCCGTCGCATGTCACGTGCACCACAACACACCACACATCGGTCCAAAACGCACGACAGTACGATATCATCCACCCCCGGGGCGGTGTATATCGATCCCCAGACCACCGTCATAAATACTATAGATGGGTTTCGAGAGGCACATAGTACGGTATACGCCCCCTCCCGTATCGTCATCCACACCCCCCACATCGACGCGAGGACGGCGACGCGAGGTGCACGTGGCGCACGACGCGCGCGTCACTGAAGTACACGCACTCTTCCCTCACCACCATGTCTGCTATCAAGGTACGTCGACGACGACGACGACGACGACGCGCGTATTTACGCGCACCGTCGCGATCGCGCGCGATCTCGAGAGCGCGCGCGCGCGACGCGCATCGGGGCGACGCGCACCATCGGGGCGATGCGCGCGATCGCGACCCTCTCTCGCGCTCGCGCGCGCGCGGACGATACGGGACTGACGACGACGACGCGCGGCGCACGACATCGCACAGACTGTTGAATTCACCGGCTTGAAGTCCGCCAAGTCCATGGCGGGCGGTGCCCAATCCCAAGGCTTCCGCCAAGCCGTGACCCCGCGCGCGGCGTCCAAGGTGCGCGCGACGCCCCACGGCCGACGATGCGAACGCGAACGCGATCGCGAATGCGAATGCGCGACGACGACGACGACGACGACGACGATGCGTGCGCGGCGACTGACGGCGCACACACGTGTGGTACGAAATTTTAGGCGTCCGTGGCTGTCGTCACTGAAGCCAAGATCAAGGTCGCCATCAACGGTTTCGGCCGCATCGGTGCGTGCGCGATGCGATCGCGAATGATTACCTTATCCCACGTGGATGATGCGCGATGCGATGCGCGCGCGCGTGGGTGACGACGACGGGCGCGTTCGAGCGCGTTCGAGCGTGAATGTGATGGGTGAATAGTGTTTCTATGCGTTGCCGTCGTCCGCGGTGGCGTTCGTGGGTGCGCGCGCGCGGTGCGCGCGGTGGAGCTCGTCGCGCGCGGTGCGCCTCTCGTGTGTGGATAGGGGTGCGCTCGGGTGACTGACGGTTGATTGTCGCGTTCGCGCGCGCGAATGTATAGGCCGTAACTTTGTCCGCTGCTGGAAGTC
>Ga0222715_10004323_pt1 | contig 12372 bp, 17 predicted proteins | sample C33_9DmetaG_FD_165056 | JGI IMG/M metagenome (GOLD analysis project Ga0222715, IMG submission 165056) | Estuarine water microbial communities from San Francisco Bay, California, United States - C33_9D | ecosystem: Environmental > Aquatic > Marine > Unclassified | place: USA: California...
CAATGCCCAACCAACAAATCGAGCTGTCATTGATAACTCCTCATTCCCTGCAACTTCGCTACGATACCAATGCCAGATTAATTGACGAACACGCGAGAAATCTCCTTCCTTGCGCGCAAGCGTGATTGGAACTAATGCAGTTCTCTCTCCACGCTCGCTCGCATGCGCTGTAATCCACCAATAGTTTTTGTCTATTTGTCCAAATCTTCTCATCTTTCTCCTGCGCAAGCGTGCTTGCTTTCCAGAGAGTCAAACCCCCTCAAGGGGTTTGCTCTCCTTATTACCATTATTATGGTAATGGATATATGGGCATCTCCTACCCTAGTGTTGACCCTCTCGTTCCCTAGTATGTCCCTTAGGTTCCCTAGTATGTCCCTAAAGTTCCCAACGATTTTATTTAAATCAGTCGTCATTTTCTTTAATTTTTGGTAAATACACCTCAATAAATGCCTCACACTTTGGGCATGATAAATTGGTAACGATGTCAAATTCTTCGCTTTCATCTCCAATATCATGGTCGCCACCCCATATTACTTTTGTTCCACAATGCCAACAGTTCATAGTTTTCTCCTTTTAAAATTGATCATATAAATTCATAGGATTTTGTAATTCTTCTAATGGCTCTAACACTCCGTCTTTCCTAAATAATGTCTTGGTAGTATAGTCAACATTGCCAGAATTAGATTTGACTAAGGCGGCTTTTACCACGCTCATTCTTTCATAGGTCACGCGCTGTTCCTCGCATATCCTTTCACAATCCTCCACGCTCGCAAGCCACATAGCAATCGCCCACCGCACGCTGTCAGTAATACTACTTGCTCCCCTTATCTCGGCTCGGTGGCTCATAGCATCATCACTATCATTAGCTAACGCACCTTTATTAAGATGATGAATCGTAAGCGTTGCACAACCAAGACGAGCTGATATGTTAGCGCAATAACTTCCCCAGAGTTGGCCAGCTTCATTACTGCTTGATACATTACCTGTTGTAAATGCTTGTAATGGGTCGAAACATACTAACTTTAAATCTGGTATGGCTTTTAATTCTTCTACTAACTCTTGTGCTATAGGGGTAATACCTTCTTCTCTTAACAGTATCATTGGTTCTTTTTGTTCTGGGACAGGAAATACATAGACTTCATAAGAGGAGTTAAATCGCTTGCCCTTAGGGTCGAGCAAGTCAAGTCGCCTATGTATTTCCATTAGATCATCTTCCGCGCAGAATATAACTGTGTTGCCACGCTCTTTTACATCTTTCCCCCACCACCTGCCTCCGCACGCCACAGATAATGCTAACTGTATGACACTTAACGACTTACCCACACCACCAACTGCGGCAAGTATTCCAGGTTTACCAATAGGAATAAGTCCGTCAACTAAAAACTTTTGTGGCTCTGGCTTACCAACAAGATTACGAATCGCATACTTTTGTATGCCTAGCTTATGTTCAATTAGTTCAGCTCTAACTTTATCTAAACCATATTTTAAATACAGGTCGTTATAGTCTCCGACTTCACTAGGTAATCGCACCGCACTATTAACTACAGCACTCGCGCACTCTTGCGCCTTCTTCTCTCCCACTCCACTCTCATCATTATCAAGTGCAAGAATAAATCTAGCACCTGTCAGCTTGCGTAAATTAGAGGCTGCATCCAACAAGAAGTTGGCACTAAAAACGCAAGCTACAGGAATCTGGGTAGCTTCATAGACTGAAGCGGCAGTTGAGTAGCCTTCAACTAAAATTAATTTTTCTATATTGTTTAAATCTTGTAAGGTCGTACCGATTAAAAATACATTACCTTTGATTTCTGAGGCGGAAGCGAATCTTTTTTCTCCCTTTTTATCTATGTACTGTAGAGAACGAATCTGTCCTGTAGTATTATATACAGGAACAATTAATCTACCATTTAATTGCTTCAACCCATAACTTTTAACTTTTTTATTCGTGAGATATTCATGGTCGATGGCTTCGTGGCAAATCTTAAACTTTTCCTGCATTTCAACTGCAACTTCATCTTGTCTTTGTTGCCTTTCTTTACGAGACTTAGCACTAGCCTCTTCCATTTGTTTTTGTAATTCTTGTCTATCTACAATACTAAGTTGGTTAGTATCTATGCTTGACCACTTGCCCTCAAAACCAGTTTTCCAATTACCATAAGTGCAGAACATGTGTCCGCCTACCTTGTTGATAGCATAGTACCCAGACTTTTGACCGCCTGTATCTGGTTTACCGCCTATTGCTTTTACTGGTACTCGTATTATCTCGCCAGTAATTTCTAAGAAGTCTACAAGCAACCCCTGTGCTTGCATCTCGTTTATTAAATCATGTGTACTCTTACCTGTACTAAAACCAAGGTCGTTATAGAGTATGTCCTTTTTCAGGTACTTTGTTAAATCCATTTGCAGCTCTCTCATCATCTAACTGCGCTTGCACATTCGCCCAGTTTAGATATTCCCTAACAATAGTTGTGAAGATTCTTTTCCTGTTATCCCTATCCCATTTGTGCAATGGTTTTTGATCTTCCTTTCCTGCTAGTTCTAAATAAATATCTTTGGTTTGTGCTATGGAATATTCAATCCCTGTATCATTCAGTTGTGCTTTGTTGGGTAGTCTTTCTCCCTCCCCAATCTTTTTTAAATGAGCCATACAGCACGCTCCAAGCCAAAATTCTCCATCCTTTCTTAAAAACGGCCCAGCTGGTGCTTTACAATATGCACACAGCGTAGGCCTATTATTACCATCAAAATTAAAATGGTGCGTCATCATCATCAACAGTGGTTGTTCCCATTGCTGCTAAATCAGATTCCGATGGTCCTGTTTTGATACTATCGTCAACAGGCTCTGGCTTTTTATCAGTAGGTTGCCAAGTCTTACCCCAATCTTCATTAATCTTTAGATAACCATTGTCATCTTTGACTAACTCAGCTGATACACTTTTGCCCATAAAGGCAGTAGATGTATCTTTTGGTGGTTCTTTTAGTCCCATCGCTTGCGCCATAAGTAGCATTGACTTAACGCCACTATCCACATACTTAGGATTATCGTGACCAACAGTAAATGTATGATTCAATCTGATGCTACTACCATCAATCTCAAAATACATCTTGCACCCACGCCATCCGTTTCTACCCTCTACCAACGCTTCTTCTTCGCCTTGCCAATGCAGAACATGTCTACCTGGCTCAACTGCCGACTTGCCTTCGTTAGAGGCATCTACATTAAAATTTGTTAAATCCATTTTTTACTCCTTGTTAAATCCAACATTTATATTCTGAACAATCCTCTTGCGATTCCCCACAATGACGACAAAATCCATCTTCATCGTATTGTGGTTGATCATCATCACAAAAGTGTTCGTTAAGTTCTTTAGTATCAATCACTTCAACATCTCCTCACGGATTGCGTTCCAGTCCATTGGCAACTCATCTGGTAAGTTGTATCTGTTTTTTGCAAGATACGCTGGGTCGTTGTTTGGATAAATAATTCTATCTCCAGATACGGTTTTAGTAGTCATACCACTTTTACCCTGCACCTTAATAGTACCTAACTTCTTAGCTGCAAAAAAACACGCATCTGAATGTTCCAACAATAAAGCCGAAGCTTTTTTATGAAGTTTAAGAGAGTATCTGTCGTAAGCTTCGATTCGTGGATCTTCCACTTTTCTTACCTCACTATGACATATCTGGAATATCATCATTCCTTTATCTCTTAGTTTATTAAGTTTTTCTATGTACTGACCCCAGTACCTCAATGTTTCGGCATAGCCTTTTCCATAGGAAGGTTGATCAATGGAAGCCCAGTTGTTATCTGCACAAACCTTTTCCCAAAGCAATCTCTCAAACCAGTCCAAAGAATCAATACAAACAGTTTTGTATTCATGTTTTTCAACGGCAAGCTCATCAAGATTTTCCATGACATCCGCATAAGTTTTACACGGTATGTTATCCATTTGTATCTTACCTAGACCATCCTCGACATCCAACATAATTGGATTTTTTGTCTGCGATGCTAAGTATGTTTTACCTACAGCTGCCTCACCATGAACTATTATCCTTGGTGGTTTTTGTACGGATTTTTTTCTTATATCAGCTAATGACATTATTGCACCTCAATCTTTTTTTCTTCTGTTGGCTCTAATATGTTTCGCATATCAGCTTCAAAGGAAGTTAATAATCTATTTAAGTTATCAACAGTTTCATTAGCATTTAAAATTATGTTGTCTCTGTTTTGCTTTTCTTTTTGATAACGAATATATAATTCTTTTGCATTATCTGGCATATCGTTGACAACATACTCTTTGCCATCTTCTTCAAACTTAATTTTAAGTTCTTCAGCTTCTGGCTTATTTTCTTCACTCATTAGTTTCTCCTTTATTATATTGTTTATATAAATCGCAGATGCTTCTTGCGTTACAAAAGCGACAATGATCCCCATAAACATATACAGGGTTTTCCTCCAAGCATGCATCCACGCACGGCTGTAAGAAATCGTAGGCCCAATCCACCAGAAACTCTGCGGTGGTGTTCCATGTCTTGATAGGTCCGCCACCCCATGTTGCGCGTGGCTGGACAATTGTAATCTCTACTTCAGTATCTTCATTGCCATAACGAGATAATGCACCTACTGCATATATCATGGCTTGTTTGTTGTGTTCAGGACTCACAGGATATTTACCTGTCTTCAAATCTATAACGCACATTTTATGTGGAGTGATTATTAATGCGTCTGCATAACCATATAAATCTTCTGATATTTCTTGGCATCTAACTTTTTGTTCTACTAATAATTTGCCGTTTAATCTTTTTGCTCTCTCTTGCACATATTCCACATAAATCTTTGCGCAATCAATCATGTCTTGGTCGACTGTTATTTCAAAATCTTCTACATATTCTTTTTTACCAAGCCAATAATCTTCAAGTGTTACATCAACCAAGAATCCCTTTAAGAGTTGTTCTGTCATGTTGTGAATTAAAGTACCAACAGCGGCAGGTAATCCAACTTGATAATCAACCTTTGCTGCAAGCGTAGGCATACCTGGACAATTAGTCCATTTTTCAGCAGCTGATGGGCTAAGTTTGGCGTGTTTCATGTGATACCCTTGCTTCTGCTTCTGCTTTTATGATTTCGTCAATATCATATACAATTTTACCATTTAGGTTTAAATAGTCTGGCCCTGTTTTTTTTGCGCGCCAGCCCTCTATGGTTCTTGGAGATCTTCTCCATCTTTGAGCGAGTTGCTTAGTATCTAAAAAGATTTTATCTTTTTCCATTTAATCTCCCTTTTTGTTTTGATTTGTTATAATATATATGTAAATGTACTTGAATACAACAGTTAATTACAAAAAAGGAGTGAAAATATGTCGATAGACGATATAAGAAAAGAAGAATGGGATCAAGCTGGCAAAAACAGCAAAAATAAAATTGCTGATATTAAACCAGACATGGTAAATAGGCCAGAGCATTACCAGGGAATAGTGGAATGTATAACTTTAATTAGAGACAGATTAGGATCTAAAGGATATGCAGCTTATTTAGAAGGTAACATTTGGAAATATTTATATAGACATAAGGATAAAGAAGAGAACATTCAGGACTTAAAAAAATGTCAATGGTATTTAAACGAGTTAGTTAAATATTACGAGGAGTTGTAAGGACTTACCAAGGAGGTAGCTATGAATTTATATGAGTTTGATGATCGTATTCTAAGTGAAAGAAACGGAAGAAAGCCTATATATGTGAACAAACATCTTGCTAAAAAGTTTAAGGATTTTTGTGAGAGCCAACAGAAATCACCACATAAAGTGGCTGAGTATCTAATATCTTTAGGTATGAACTCTGTTAAGTATTACGAAGAACCTAAAGTGTCTGTTGACATCGAAGCTCTTTAAATAGGTTTTCTACATTTTTAAGCGAGTCCATCGCTTGCATCTCTTTGTCTTTAATGGTCATCTGTTTTTTTCCGTCTGCAAAAGTAAAGACAACTTTTTGTGGACCTAAAGCAACCAAAGCATAAACATCTATTGCATTTTTTTCGTATTGCCTGCTTTTACTAAAAGCACCACGTCTAAAATCAAACTGCCATGAGATTCTATGTGTTTGTATTTTTGATTGTGTTTTAACCTGGCACTTGTATAGCGTATGGTCAACATCAAAGATAATGTCTGCCTCCGCGCTGTGTGGAACTATCATTACAGTATCTGCGTGTAAAGAAAGTAGCGAGGCTACTAAGTATTCTCCAGATCGGCCAACTCTTTCTGATTGGCGTGACATGAGGTTATTTTAATCCTTCGGTAATTTTACTTTCTTTAATATAATCTTTTAACTGTTCTTGTCTATCTTGCAATATTTCAAGATATTTTTCTTGCAATCTTTTTCTTTCTTCTGGAGTTAAATTTTTATCCTTCAAGACTTTAGTTCTTCTAGCTTTTATTCTTGAAATCTCATTACGCATAAATTTAATATTGGTTGCTCTGCTTTGTTCTGGGTCAATTGGATATATATTTGTACCAACTAATCTTAAAATTGCTTGTGTCTTAGTTACCTTTGGATCTCCAAATTTATTTACATCTTTATTAATTGATTGTAAAAGTTTCCCAGCAAAACCAATATCTGTTAGCCATGTTGGGGCCGCCATTCTATAAGCATATAACATCATATCTGCTAATTGTTTTGCCTCTGGATCATATTCGTTAATTATTTCTCTTTTTGTAAATGGGTCTATATTGGTTTGTATAGCGCTAATTATTTGTGGCAATGGTCCGCCAAACACACCAGACTTAGATAAAGCTTCTTGCAACTCTAATTCTTTTACATCTTTAGCCATACCTGTAAACATTGCATAAGGTAAAAAATAACTAAAATCTAATACTTGCCATTTATCATTCTCATCTTTTATGGGTAATATTAAAGCGTTACCATTATCTCTTATCCATTCAGGCATAGATTGTTTTATTGTTTTAATATCTTCTGATGTAATTCCTTGATATTGTTTTACTATTTCGTGCATACCATAAGGTATGGCTAAATAAGGTACATATCTTTCTGGATATCTAATAGCTGTTTCTAATAAGTTTGGTAAAACTTTATAATAATAAGTTAAAAAAGGTATGCCAACTGGTGCATTTCTTAAATATCTTACTGATGGTGGAACTAAAGAATAATCAAATAATGTTTCTTGCGCCCTTAAAGCAGCAGTTGCTTCATCTGCACCTTTAGACATTTCATCAATAATTTTTGCTGTCTTACCAACTATTTCCATTTTTTGATAAGCATTAGTTCCTATCTCTGATATAGCACCACCAATATATTTTATTCTATCTATAATATTACCCGTTTCTTTTGCTTTTGCTTTTAGATATGCCTTATTAATATCTATCATTTCCTGTCTTGAAAATGTTGAATCTAATATTCCATATTTTTTTGCTATCTCTGTATAAGGGCCATTCTTCCTCATATCATTTAAAGCTTGACTCAATCTTGTTGGTATTTTTCTTAAAGGCACGCCAGAAAGATTTAACAAAATAACATTAGATGTAAAATTACGAGCTTGAGATGGTGGGTTTAAAGCAACCTTACTCATTTTCCACAATTTAGTTGCTTGGGTTATCATTCCAGAGTCACCTAATATAGATTTTGCAAAGTTATCTTTTGGATTTATAAAATCACCAGCCGATATCAAATCATCATATATTTCTTTTCTTATATATGAACCTCTTAAAGAACCATATTGTTTAGCGTCTGGAACTTGTTTATATAATCGAAGGTCTGATTTTTTAACATTAAGATTAGCTTGGTTTATTAACGCATCCATTGACTCTACAATTTTTTTGTCTTCTTTGGGTCTTATTTTTTTAATTATCTCATTTGCAATCCTATTCTTTTCTTCAGCCATCCAAACAGGACTAACATTTTTACCCTGAAAATCAATTAAACCAGATTGTATTGTCCATTTAGGATCTTCTGCTATTTTTTCAAACAAACTATATTTAACAATATCAGACATAGGATCTTCTATCGCTTTTGAACCCTGTAAAGATATATCTTTTACTTCACCCAAAAATTCTACGGTTGCATCATCAAGGTCTTTTCTTGATTTTGTATAATCCATTCTTCCCCTTTTGTCTAAATATTTAAGATACATTTTTGGAAGATATGATTCTTTATTTATATCAACCACATCCTTGGAAAGAATATTTGCTTTTACCAAAGATTCACCCACAAAGTCTATAGACTCTCTTAACTCTTTTGCCTGTGACCTTACAACAGGGTTTTGTATGCTTTTAAGATTAGTTTTTTTTGTTAAGTATTGTCTTACAGCAAAATTATCTTCAGGACTTAATCTTGCAAAAGTATCATAAACATCTCTTGTAACATCTCTAACCTTTTGCAATTTACCAGTTGCCAAACCACGCAATGTTAAATATCTGTCTTGGTCAGGCAATGTTTTAAGAGGTTTATATTTAATAAAAGGTCTTTTAAGAAAATCTATTGTTTGTGTTGCAACCTTTTGATAATTTTTTCCTAATAAACCAGACGCTATTACTTCAGCAGAAACTTCTGTATCTGGTATAGGTTCTGCTATTTCTTGTAGCTTTTGTGTAAGCGGTGCTTCTTGTTGTGTACTTGGTTTTAAAGTTTGTTCAGCCTCTCTTGTTATTTCTTTTTGTATTATTGGCTGTGTTTCTTTTTCTATTTGTTCGACATCAACATTTTCTTTTTGTAATGTTGGTTCTTCTCTTTGTGCTATTTGATTTAATTTTGATCTAGCAGCTATGTTAGTTCCAATTCCACCTATAATACCACCCAATCCAGCACCAGCTGTTGCACCTACAGTTGCTGCTTTTGCAGATTCTCCTAAATCAAAATCTTCTTGTACTCCAGCATTTATTCTTGCAGTTTGTCTTAAAGCATTATCAGCTGTTGCATAAACAGCACCTTCCATTGAACCTATTTTTGCACCCTGTTTTAAACCAGCTTTAGTTCCTTGTTTTACACCCTCTTTAATAGCTTGTTTTACAGCCTGTGCGCCAGCAGTACCAACACCTAATGTTCCAAGACCAACATAAGTTGTTGGGTCTGTGGCTAAACCTTTCAACAATCTACCTGCTCCAGACCAACTAGCAGATTTTTTATCATACATATCCATAAGGGTAATAAAGTCTTGCTTTTGTTTATCTGTAGCATCTTTTAATTGGGTTGCTTCAACGGTCATTTGAGGCAAGTTATAATTAAACCTACCCATATAATCTAAACCATATTCAGCATAATCTTGGTCTGTTTCTAAATCTGGTGCATCTACACCCTCATTCCATTTATAAATAGATTTAGATGCTTCAATCCATTTAGGATCTTTTTTAACAACTTCTTCTGTTAATTTTACTTGTTGAGGTAGGGTTTCTTGAACAGGAGCTATTTGTATTTTTTGCTCGTTATATTCTGAAAATATATTATCTAACTGTTCTTTTGTCGGAGGTTGTTCACCAGTAATCTTTAGAGTTACTCCGTCTTTATTTGTGATTGTGTAAGTGGGCATATTAACCCTCTGTTATTGTATAACCTGGTATTTCAAAAGTAATAGGCCTATCTTGTTCAACCTCTATTTCTTCAGTTTTTCCATAAAAACTATCTAATATTTTTATTTGTTGTTCTATATCTTCTTTAGAATATGGCTCACCAGTTAAAGGATTAACTTGTTTTATTAAATTTGCAACAACTTCATTTCGCAATTGCTCTTTGCTTTTACCTTGTCTTATACCAATTAAAGCAGCTCTTGCTATTTGTATTTCTTCTGGTGTTCCTGTTTTTTCTATTTCTTGATAAGCACGAAGATTTTTTTGAGCAGCAGTTAATTGTTCTTCTTTTGGCTGTCTAGCCTTTTGTCTCTCTATAGCTCTCATAGCAACATCTCTACCACCAAGAGCATCACTTAACATTAATAACATTTCTCCAATACCTTTATTTCTAGCGGCTAATCTTTGTGTGTTATATATGTTTAACTCTTCTGGCGTTGCCTGAGATAATTGATCTGGAGTTGCCTGTCTAAATCCACCAACTCTAGCAAAAAAATTACCAGCCTTTGTATAATTTTGTAATGCAACAGGATTTTCTAAAATTTGTTTTTCTTCTTTTTTTGTAAGCAGATTTGTTTTTTGCTTTGGTTCTGATATTAAAGGTTTCATTAATGTTTTCATATCATCAGTTTTACCAGTAACAATATCGGAAGATGGTTTTATATCCGTTAATCTGTTTGCTAGTTCTTTTGGTTCAGATGTTAATAGGCTTGTTGAATCAGAGGGCAATATTTCTGGTATATTTACATCTTTAGTAATATCTCTTAATTCTTGTCTTTTTCTTGGTGTGCTAACTGATGTGCCTCGCAACATATCCATAAGCTCTGAAAAAGTATATCTAGCTTCTATATTTCTATCTCTTCTTGCCATTTATATATCTCCAAATACTTTATTATCCTGTTGGATTAAAAAATCCACCACTTGCAAGAGAACCACCAATTCCAGCAACCGCACCTAAAACATCACCAAATCCAGTTTTTTTACTTCCAGTTGTAGTTGTACTAATTAATGGTGTACCCAATCCTGCTTGTAATAAACTAATTTGCTGTTGTGGATAGGCCAATGCTCTACCAAACTCGCCTCTTTGTGCATCGATTGCTCTTTGCTGTAATGCTTGCTGTTGTGTTCCTGCTGCTCCTAGCAATCCCAATTGTTGTAATTGCTGTCCTTGTAAACCACCTAGCAAGCCTGCTTGTTGTTGTCTTGCTCTTAACTCAAGCTCTGGTGCAAACATTTGCATTTGTTGTTGTCTAGCCACATCACGCTCTGCTGCTTGTTGCGCCTGCTCAAAACCTCTTTGCCTTCCCTCTACAGCAGTTCTTTGCATTGCTTCTGCGTAAGGTCTTTGTGATTCAGACTCTATTATTGCTGATCTTGAACCACCGAAAGCTCCTGCTCTGATTGCTCTATCCTGCGCACTACCACGAGCTATGTCAGCTTGTCGCTGTATGTCGCCCATTGCTAGGTCTATAACTTGTTGCTGATATGGAGATTGATAAGCACCTATATCTTGACCGAGTAAAGATGCGGCTTGACCAGTCATAGGTCTTTGTTCTTGCGCCAATCCTTGTAAGGCTTTAGTAGGGTCATAACCCATTCCTGTTTCAAATAGTCCTCTAGTAGCTTGGAACTGTCGTAATTGATCTGGTGAAAAACCAGCAACCATTGGTCCTGTATAGGGTAAGAATGGTTGTTGTGCTATACCTTTAGCCTTGGTAAAAAGCTCTTGAAATTGTGCTTGTTGCCATGCTGGTAATTCTTGCGATGTTTCTGTTCTAGTTTTTCCTTTACTCATAAGTCTTTTCTAATTAAATATTCTGTTTCAAATCCTAGATGTTTTATCTTTCTAATCCATCCTTTTCTACCGCCACCGTATAATCTTTTAATGCCTGCGGCTTTTGCAAATGCTTCTATTGATGGTAGCATTTCTTCTAATTCTTCGTAATCACCACCACAAAATAATAAATTCATTGCTTTAACTTGTGGATATATTACAAATTCTGTTATGTATGCAGACTTTTTGCCTGGCCATAAATGGAATATACCATGTCTTATTTTATCTTCTATATCGTCAATTGTATAGGAATCTTGATACTTTACAGCTTTTGCTATGTAAGGCTTACACCTTTCCCATTCAATTTCCCAAGGATCTTTCTTCGCTTGGTTTATATCAATTACTTTATTAGTCGCCTCTTGCATATTCAACTACACTAGCTGTTACATTAATATTTGCATGGTTTACTTGTATTTTAAGTATTTCACCTGCTGTTAAAATTAAACTTTTAGATAACATTTCTTGGGTTTCATACGCTGCAATATTATGTGATTTCCAAACATAATGATTGGTTGCACCAGAAGTTATAACAATATCTATATTTGTTTGCTGGTTTCCGTCATCACCAACCAATAAAGACTCTACTATTGCAAAGTCAAAATCCCCACCAGAAGGTGCTGTATATATAGTTTCTAAAGACGCTGTACCGCTTACATCTAATTTAGCGTTTACAGCTCTTTGTATATACTGTCTTTGTGAGGATAGATCCATTATCTCCTGCCTCTTGGTCTAATATTTAATCTTATATTACCAACTTGAAAGTCTTGTGTTGTGCTACCTGTTACAGTCATTTGTACTTGTCTTGCTGTAAACCTAGCATCGGTATATCCATCGCTTTCAAAGGTAAAACTACCAAAGTCTGTCTCGCTACCTAATGGGGTAAACTTACCTTTAAAACTTATTGTTACACCTGGTAATGTGTTTGCTTCTTCATCTGGAATAATCTGATTACATTGCACATAGTTATC
>Ga0222715_10004324_pt1 | contig 12370 bp, 19 predicted proteins | sample C33_9DmetaG_FD_165056 | JGI IMG/M metagenome (GOLD analysis project Ga0222715, IMG submission 165056) | Estuarine water microbial communities from San Francisco Bay, California, United States - C33_9D | ecosystem: Environmental > Aquatic > Marine > Unclassified | place: USA: California...
GAAGGCACTGCCTGCTGTGGTTAACAGCGCATTGACAGCACTTGGTGTTCTGACTGCCGAGGGTGTTTCAGGTGGCTTAGAGCAGGTTGGTGTAAACGCTGCGGTTATCAAGGCTTTGGAGGATCAGGGTATTGACCCAGCGGATTTTGACAAGGGGTACTTAGATAAAGCTATTACGTCAGCGATAATGGAAGTTGTTGGTAGCAAACCAGCGGCTGTGGCATCTATGGTTGGATCTTCGTCGCAGGATTCGTCGGCGGAATCTGTCACGAATACGACAGGCACTGAGGGCGGGTATGCATATGATGATCTCAATGGTGCCTTAACTAATCTTGGCGGGGATACGCAAACAGGCACAATCACTCAAGATAAGTTTTATGATGCGTTTGGTAACGAGTTTAGCACTGCTGCGGAGGCTTCGGCGTCGGACATTGAGCTTGGTGCTGTGGGAAGTGAGCAACTTCTGGGTGGTGACCCCGACGAGTTACAAACCGAGGGTTTTAACAATCAAGGTATTGGTGACTTAACGAAGACGAACACGCAGCTTGTTAATACGATTAACACGCAGACGGTTACGGATACGGATGGTCTGACTTACACTGTTGATACTGCGGTTGACGCAAACGGCAATACTTCGGTTTCGGTTACGAATAACGAAACGGGCGATTCCACTACGACGGCTGTTGGTACTGGGACATTGAACTCGGTAAACGTGGGTTCAGGTAAAAGTATTATTGTTGACACTTCGAATACAACAGAAACGAATGCAGTGGACACCACCGTTCTTGAGAGCGGAAGCAGTGTAACTATAACTGGCACAGGCGACACTGGCGCTTTAATTAATTTAGGCACTGGCGGCACAGACACAACCACTGGCGGCACAGACACAACCACTGGTACAGACACAACCACTGGTACAGACACAACCACTGGTACAGACACAACCACTGGTACAGACACAACCACTGGTACAGACACAACCACTGGCGCTTTAACTACTTTAGGTACAACCACTGGCACTGGTACAGACACAGACACAACCACTGGCACTGGTACAGACACAGACACAACCACTGGCACTGGTACAGACACAGACACAACCACTGGCACTGACACAGACACAACCACTGGCACTGACACAGACACAACCACTGGTACAGACACAGACACAACCACTGGTACAGACACAGACACAACCACTGGTACAGACACAGACACAACCACTGGTACAGACACAGACACAACCACTGGTACAGACACAGACACAACCACTGGCACAGACGTAAAAGCTGACGGCATTGTGGATGTAGGGACCGCTGCTGATGCGATTGTTGACGCTGCAACGACAACGACAGTAGAGCAACCCGTTGTTTATACTGATACTGATACTGATACTGATACTGATACTGATACAGATACTGATATGCCACTAGACCCAGTTAAAGACAGCATCATAAATGAAGATACTTATGCGCAAAGGGATATTTACGGCGACTTCCAGCGGCGGAGAAGGGGCGGCTCTGGAATTGGAGCGCCACAATACATGCGTAGATATATGAGCGGACGAATTGTAGATGAGATGGTGAGGCGCGTTGAAAATGCTGATGGAACTGTGTCTTATGTAACTCCAGACGGCAGGTATTTAAATCCGAAAGACTTTATCAATACCGCCGCGCTTGGTGACATAGAACAAATCAAAATTGGGACAGAGCGGTATAAAGAATGAGTTACAACCACCAATCTAACCACTGCGGAAAATATAACGTAGCAATCCTGTCGAAAATTAACTATAAAAAACAAAAAAACCCATAGGAGGCCGCAATGCCTGACATCACACAAAACCCCGACTACCAATTAGTTATGAAGTTCCTTCAAAACATTCGCCCCGGCGATATGGATCAGGAATCCTCAGAGCAATTAATGATGATTGGCCAGCGCATTCAAGCTGGTGGCGCACTTAGTGATCGTGAGCGCGAGATGTTTGAAGCAGTTGTTGGCGCAACGGAAAGGTTTCCTACTGAGCAAATGGGTTCGTTCCCACAGGGCGGTACAAACCCAGATCTTATGAGGGACACTGGCACTGCAATGACCGACGAAAAGCGTCTGTCATACCAAGTTGATGGCGGCATGGAGCAAATGACGCCAAGTCAAATGACGGCTATGCAAGAATCTGGTGCGATCACTCGCGCCCCGTCCAACGTCATGAACATGGATGATGCAGTCGCAGCAGGTATTGTTAACCCAACACGCCCAGTGATGCGTCCAGTGCCGCCCCCAACCGCACCAATGAAATCATTACGCCCAGTGATGCGTCCAACCCGATAGGAGGCCATCATGGCTGAAATTAACGTAGAAAACATGGAAGAAAACGCCATTCTTTTTGAAAAAAGAATGGGCTTCCCACACACTGCGGCAGGTTTAGATCTTACTGATGAGCAATTGGTAAACTTCTTGCTTTTGTGTCTTCGCCTACACGGCATAGAAGGTGACGGTCCTTATTATGAGGGGGTTGAGGAAGAGGACATGGATTATCATGATGGCCACGAAGACGAAATGATGGAAATGCCCCACGGCAAGGATGTCAAAGTCAAAGTCATGAAGCTCGACGGCGACAATGTTCATGAGATGATGAACAAGCTGCTTGGTGCCTATTAAATGCCTGTCATGAAGGTCAAGGGCGGCTATCGCTGGGGCAGCAAGGGTAAGGTCTATAAGACCAAGGCCGAAGCAACCAAGCAGGGACAAGCCGCCTATGCGTCTGGATACGGTAAGAAAAAGGCGAAGAAGTAATGGCTGATATAGCAGGTTTTCTATTAAAGCTGGGGTCTAAAGCTGGCCTAAGTCTTGATGATATATTAAAGAATACCCCCCTAGAAAAAGTCCAGAATGATCTTGCAGAAGGCGGGAATTTTGGCGCTTTGGGAAGTCTTTTGCAAAGATATACAAATACAGGCGACAACATTGTTGATCGCGCCAGAGTGCAAGATTTTGTTGAAGGCGCAACCCCATCTGGGCCGTTAGGATCTGCTTATAGTTCACAAGCGGTACACGGTAGAGATTTTCTAGGCGACTTTGAGTCTGGTGGGTTTAAAATAGACAACGTGGCTCCACCTAGAGTTGAGACTGATTTTAGCTGGGCAGAAGGCATGACCTTAAACCCTGTGGTTGGTGACAGAACTGCTAGGGGTATTGTTACTGATGTCAACGGAAACGTGTTCGAAACCCCTGTGGATATGTCCGCTGGCGCTGAATTTATGGATACGCCATATGCATGGGCATCTGCCCAGTCTGCGATGACAGGCAAGTACAATGCGATGAAAGATGATGAAAACCCGTTGCTTGGCTTTATGGCAATGGGAGAGCAATCTGGAGACTTTGCAAAGCACACTGGCAACGTAGTTATGGAGATGTTTAAGACAGCGAAAATAGACAAGAAAAATTCCAAGCTATTATCTAATTTTATTAAAGACACGACGATAAAAAAGAAGATAAAAGGCAAACCTACAGTCAGGACGCCTTTTGAAGACTTCAAAGAAAACGGCGTGTCTGATCCGCAATATGTGCAAAGCTATTACAATAGTTTGCCTTCGGGTGCTGTAAGAGCTGAATTTGTAAAAAGGCTAGATAGCAAGGCTGCGAAAGATTTAGGCGCGCCCAACATAGCTGCGGCACGAATGGCCACAACCAATCCAGACCTTGCAACAACTGATTGGATGAACACAGGGTATAGGTTCTCTCAACCTGATATGGATAGGGGTCTAATACCATCAGGTGGTATGCACCAAACATACGACACAATGATTGCCAGAAAGCCCGATACAGATACGGTTACTATGGATACGGGCGGCATCCCATACACATTAATGATGCGAGACGCTGCTGACGCAAGGCGCGCTCAGTCTGGCGGTAAGTACGGAAACATTGTACCCACCACCGCTGATTACAAATCTTTTGAAGGCAACCCTAGTAATAGGCAGCTCATTGATCCTCAGTCAGTAGATGAGGTTTCTACTTTCATGGAGATTGAACGCTCTCAGGGGCGCGATGCTGCTATCAAATATGCTATACAGGCGATGAGGCAATAAGTTTTTCTATGTCTTCAAACTCTTTTTCAACCCAATCAGGAGCGCCAACGCCACCTTTGGGATGCATTGCCCAGACAAGATTGCGGATTTTTAACATTATTTCATCCATGTGAGGATCGTCATCGTCGTTTTCCATTTTATATTCCTTTCTGATAGAAAATAAGTATAGTGGATTTAAGCATAATACACAAGTGGAGCATCTAATGGCTAAACCGGGATTATATTCTAACATTGCGGCAAAGAAGAAACGCATAGCTGCTGGATCTGGCGAGAAAATGCGTAAGAAGGGTGATAAAGGCGCACCAGCCAAGGGCGCTTTTAAGGCTGCGGCCAAGACGGCTAAGAAACCAAAGAAGAAAGGAAAGAAGTAATGGCGACTGGCGTTAAGCACTACTTTAAGAATGGCAAAGAGCATAAGGGCGCTACCCACAAGGACGCCAAGGGGCGTGTCATGTCTGGCGCAAAGCACACTGCCTCCAGCAAGTACCTAGTCCATAAGAAGGATCTGTCGGCCACTGCTAAGAAGATGGCGAGCAAGTAATGGCAACGTACAAAGGCAAGAGCGTAAAGCTGAACAAGCCACGCCGCATATCCAAGGGCGAGACATCTTACGGAAAGAAGAAGTCTGTGGTATATGTGACGGACGGCGATAAGATTAAGCGCGTGACCTTTGGCGATCCGAATATGAAGATCAAGAAAACGCAGAAGGGCCGCAGATCTAATTTCAGGGCGCGTCACAACTGTGATGACCCCGGCCCCAAAACTAAGGCACGATACTGGTCGTGTAAGGCGTGGTGATATGGAGGTAGCATTTTATGGCTAGAGCGGCAGTTAAGCGCGTAGCGCAGGCAGAGATCAGGGCAGCGAAGAGCTTCCTAGAGCGGCGTGGCTTGGATAGCGATGATGTCTCCCCACGAAAGTTCGCTATGGCAGCTAAAGAGCTGGACAAGGGCTTTGCCGATACGCTCAAGATCCTAGCCCGTGAGTTATCAGCGGGGAATGTATAATGGCTGAAGCATACCGCTCAGATGGCCAGCTAAACATTCCAACTCAGGCTGCGGCTGATGAGATGTTCAAGCAGAGGTTTGGAATGTCGCGGCAGGAATGGGAAGCCCGTGAGGGTACAATCGATAATGTCCCAGAGACATCAGCAGCAGATGCAGCACGGTATGCTGGACAAAGTTTTTTATTTGGCGGCGGTGATGAGCTAGAAGCTCTGTTTAGAACTGGCCAGATAAACGGCGAAGAATTTGAAGCGGCTCGAAGTGCCGCAAGGAAAAGCGCACAACATTTTGAAAACCAAAGACCCAACACCGCACTCGCAATGGATCTGGCAGGATTTGCTCCAGTGGTTGCTGGCATGGCTATGTCGGCTCCTGTCTCAGTCCCTGCGGCTCTTGGAGGGGCGGCTATAAAAAGTGGCCAGAAGTTTTTACAGAAAATAGGGCCAGCTAAGATTGGCGCATTGGGCGGATTTGCTCATGGCTACGGTGGGGCTGAACCCAGTGAGCGGCTATCTGGTGGAGCTGTAAACGCAGCTCTAGGTGGTGGCCTTGGTTATGGGATAGGTAAGTTGACATCCCCATCTGTAGCTCGTTTCTTAGGAAGTTTAAAAGCAAAGGTGATGGGTCAATGAACCGCTCAAGTTTCGGATCTCTAATGTCTAAGGGAAAGAACGTATCAATGTCAGGAGGAAAAAAGATGAAAAAGAAAGTTGCTAAAAAGAAGAAAAAACCTGTAAAGAAGAAGAGCATTAAGAAAGGATACTAAATGTCAGAGGAAAAAAAGGATGTGACTATTCACGTCACTGGCGTATCCATGCGTGGAGGCGTTAAAGATGACGGTAAGCGACCTGCTTCAGCAGATCAGAAAAAATCTGGACAAGCAAAGGCTGGAGATAGCTGAGAGTATGGTCGATGGTCGGATGTCCGACTTTAGCTCATACCAAAAAAACGTAGGGATCGCAGAGGGCTTAATGCAAGCATCTGAGATTATCCGCGAGACGATCAAAAATATAAACGAAGAGGATGTATGACGTGTCTCATCAACATGATAGAACTTTTACTGACGATCAAACTGAACAAACAATCGGATTTGATCTACTACCAATTCCACTGAATTGGAAAGTTTTAGTCCAACCAAATCAGGTTAAGACCAAAACAACAGGCGGCATCTTTCTGCCAGAATCATCCAAAGACAATGAAGAATACCTAACTGCTCACGGCGAAGTTTGTGCATTGGGCGACTTGGCATATCGGGACCGGGACACTGGCAAACGCTGGCGTTCTGACGTTAGTCCCAAGATCGGTGATCGCGTTACCTATGGGAAATACGCTGGTCAAAAAATTGTTATAAAAGGCGTCAAATTCCTCCTGCTGAACGATGATGAAATCACATCGATCTTGCCAGACGGAGTTGATGTCGCAGCTTATGTAGGATGATTCAAATGGCAGAGAATGACATCATGAATGAAATCGAGGTCGAAATCAAAAAGGCCAAGGGTGACGTGGAGGACTTCGAGATTGAAGTTATTGACGATCCCGTAAAGGAGGCCCGTGAGGAGGCTGTAGACGTTGCTAAAGAGCAAGAGGAGCCAGAATATGGCCCCAAGGTCCAGAAGCGCATCCAGAAGCTCGTAAGCCAGCGCCGTGAGGCTGAGATCCAAGCTCGACAGACACAGGAGCAGAACGCACAGCTCCAGAAACGTTTGGAACGCTTAGAGCAAGGCTCACAGCAATCTGCTGAACAGAACTTTAATCAGCGTTATGCTCAAACCAAGCAGGCTTTACACAAGGCTGTGGAGGAGGGCGACACGGACGCGCAGGTTAACTTCCAAGAGCAAATGGCCGACATGAGAGCGGCTATGCGTATTGCAGAAATGCAGAAGCAGCAACGACAGCAACGACAGCAGCGTGCTGCCGCATCGCCACCCCGCGCACAGCAAGCTGCAAAAAACCCAGCTCCCCCTAAAGCTATGTCTTGGTGGCAGCAAAACAACTGGTTCAATGCCTCTGGTTTTGAGCGAGAAACGGCTGCGGCCCGTGCTATTGATGTCCAACTTGACCTCGAAGGTTTCGACAAAAATTCGGACGAATATTACGACCATTTAAACAACCGTTTACAAAAAGTATTTCCTGAGTTATCTTCTGGATCAAGTCCAAGTAAACCTAGAGCAAAAAGTAGACCACCAGTCGCCCCCACTACAGGCGGTTCTAGCTACAAGGGCAATAGAGTGAAGATGTCGCAAGATCATCTCAGAATGGCACGGGAACTTGGAATTAATGACGCAAATGGCCTTAAAAAGTATGAAGCCGAAATTCGTCGTCAACAGAGGGAACAATAATCATGACTGAGAAAAGAAATGTTCGTGCGGACGAAGCTCGTAATTCTGTGCGCGATGAGGACTCACGTCCTATGACTGCATGGAAACCCCCAGCACTTTTGGATGCACCTGATGCACGTCCCGGTTATGTCCAACGGTGGGTAGCGACCTCGATTCAAGGGAAAGATACGCCAGATAACGTATACAAACGTATGCGTGAAGGGTGGGAACCGCGCAAAGCTGAAACTGTGAAGAGCAAGTTGTTTCCGACTATTAATCACGGGCAGTGGCAAGGTTGTACAGGCATCGAAGGAATGTTGCTCTGTGAAATGCCAGAAAAACGGCATGTCGCAATGAAAGAATACTATTCTAACAAGAATGGTGAGCAAAACGAGTCCGTTGCAGGTGACCTTGATGCGTTAGGACGGCGCCATGGGCAACCGATCCATCAGGATCGTAGGTCCGAAACAAGTCGCGGCAGATCTTTATCTGCCATGAGCGATTAACCTTAACGCTATAGGAGCGAAAAAATGGCAAATGTTGATGCTGCCTTTGGGTTTGTCCCAATTCGTCACATGAGCGGTAATGCGCCACGCACAAATCAGTATACCATCACCAGTGCGCTTGCAGAAAACATCTTCAAAGGTGATCTTTGCATTCTTACCTCTGGTGGTGTTGTGACACCGCATACTGCTACTGAAGTAAATAACATTGGTGTGTTCGACGGGTGTTCTTACACCGCTGCGGACGGATCATACATCTACAGTGAATACTGGCCGTCAGGCACAGTGGCTACTGACATCATTGCTTATGTATATGATGATCCGTACACCGTGTACCGCGCTCAGAGTGCTGGAACTACTGCACAAACAAACATTGGCAACTGTTGCGATGTTGTTGCAGGCGCTGGTTCGACCCTCACAGGTCAGTCTGGCTTTGAATTGAGCGGCACAATGGCTGCGGGAACTGCTTCCTGCAAGATCCTTGCGCTTTACCATGCACCAGATAACGCTTTTGGTGCGAATGCTATTATGGAAGTTCTCGTAAATGAGCATCTTCTTAAAGATAGCGCCGGGATCTAAGGAAGGATTTAAATCATGGCTATGAATAGAGCAAGTTTTGCTAAAATGCTTGAGCCGGGTCTAAACACCCTCTTTGGCCTCGAATACGACAGTTACCCTGCGGAATATGAAGCAGTGTTTGAATCGAATACCTCTCAGAAGGCATTCGAGGAGGACGTGTTGCTCGCAGGTTTTGGCTCTGCGCCAACTAAAAACGAAGGTTCAGCGGTATCTTATGATGACGCTGGCCAGCAGTGGACTGCACGTTATCAGCACGAAACGGTTGCTTTGGCATTCTCAATTACTGAGGAAGCTGAAGAGGATGGCCAGTACGGCTCAATCGCTGCTCGCTATACCAAGGCACTCGCACGTTCTATGGCTTCCACTAAGGAAATCAAAGCGGCTAACGTCTTGAATAACGCGACTTCTGTAAACATTGGCGATGGCACTACTCTTCTGAGTACGTCACACCCAACACAGAACGGCAACCAGTCTAACACGTTAGCCACAGCGGCTGACTTGTCTGAGACATCACTTGAAGCCATTCTTATTCAAATCGCGGATATGAAGGACGAACGTGGTCTTCGGATTGCTGCCCAAGGTACGCAGTTGGTTATCCCAACGGCCTACACGTTTGTTGCAGAGCGCCTGCTGGAATCCCAGCTTCGCACTGGTACTGCTGACAACGACATCAACGCGATTAAATCTGGCGGCTACTTGCCAAAAGGTTATCATGTGATGCGCCGTCTTACAGACTCAGATGCGTTCTTTGTGACCACTGACGTTCCTGATGGACTGAAAATGTTCCAGCGGTCGCCTATGAAAAAAGGCATGGAAGGCGACTTCGAGACTGGCAACGTGCGCTACAAAGTGCGTGAGCGTTACAGCTTCGGTGTTACTGACTGGCGCGGCCTCTTCGGTTCCGAAGGAGCATAACATTTCTCCAGAATGTTAGCATTAAGGGGCGGTCTTCGGATCGCCTCTTTCTTTTTGTTTAGAGCTGTTGTATCGTGCAGACATCCCTGACAGGCGCATGATGCGGCTGACTTAACCCAGACAGGAGAAACTCATGGGTATTACTACTTTCTCTGGCCCAATAAAGGCTGGCACAATTAAAGATACTACTGGCACAACGCTTGGCTCTAATATTGCTAACGTAGGTCAAGTTGTTATGACGCAGACTTTTTCAGCAGATTTGTCTGGCGGGGCATTAGCCGCAGTCGTACAAGATGTTGTTATTCCTGCTAACTCACAAATCATTGACTGTGTAATTGATGTAATTACTGCGGCGAATGCTACAACCAACTTGAGTGTTGGTGATACTGTTGGCGGTGCAGCAACAATTCTTAACACTTTTGCGAGTGGAACAACTGCTGGACGCAAGTATCCGACAACTCAAGCAGGCGCTGCTTTGGCTTGGCAAGATACAGGAACAGCAGATATTCGTTTAACTGTAACTGCTTCAGCAGCAACAACTGCGGGTTTGGTTCGTTTCACTATTCTATACGCTCAAAACAATAACTTAGCGTGATCCGTCCATAAGGAGTCTTTAAATGGCTGACATTGTATCAGTAAAAAAGCTAAGTGACAGTGTAAGAGAGGCCGTTTTTGCGTTCCAGTATCAATACGTTGATACTGGAGACGAAAACGCCGTATTAAAGATCGATGTGTCAACACTCGCACCAAATGCAAATGGTGAGCCTTGCACTGCTGTTCGCATCATCGAAGGTTGGTGGGTTATTAAGAGTATGACTGTTCGTGTTATGGCGGATGCTGACGTGGACATTATTTTGATGAATATTGGTGATGACGATATTGGTTATCATGATTTCTCTAAATTTGGTGGGCTTCCTTCAACCAAGTCTTATGGCACAAACCCAACTGGTGATGTGAAGTTCACAACAGATGGCGCTGGGGCAGTGGGCGATTCTTATCAATTGGTCTTGAGGGTCATCAAAGAATACTAAAGGAGTAATCGGATGGCGACTTCTAATACAGTAGCGTTTCGCCCAGACGTTGAAGAAATCATCACTGAAGCCTTTGAACGCTGTGGCCTAGACCCACAGGTCCAAACAGGTGATAGGGCTGTGTCCGCAAGGCGCAGCCTTAACTTGCTTTTCTCTGAGTGGGCAAACAGGGGTATCAATTACTGGGCAGTAGAACAGCAGACTTTGACGCTCATAAACGGGCAGACAACTTACACTTTACCAGTAGGCACTATTGACATCCTTGACGCCGTTGTTCGTGATAGCTCTGGGACAGATACGTCTGATCAGATAATCAACCGCGTGTCGATCTCTGACTATAACCAGCTTCCAAACAAAACTTCCCCCGGCAAGCCCAGTCAGTACATGCTAGATAAACAGTATACGCCTATAGCCTACTTCTGGCAGGTTCCAAACAGGACAACGTACAGCATGGTATACTGGGCCATACGCCAGCTTGAGGACGTTACAGCGTCCAATCAGGACGCCGACATCCCCTACCGTTGGAACGAGTGCATCTGCGCTGGTTTGGCCAGCAAGATGTCTCTAAAGTTTGCAAATGAGAAATTCACAATACTGAACGAAATGTATGAGCGAGCCTTTGCGTTTGCGGCGGCTTCTGATAATGATGGTGTGTCTTTAAGGATTCAGCCAACTGCGCTGAACTTATCATAATGGCAAAATACGCAAGAGGAAAAAAATCTCTCGCAATAAGCGATGTCGGCGGTCTTCGGGTTCCATATACCCAGTTGAAGACTACTTGGGATGGCTTGCGTGTTTCTCCAGAAGACTTTGACCCAAAGCAACCACAGCTAACGCCTGCAAAGAACGTAGTTGATGCGACAGCATTGTTTAACCCACGCCCAGACACAGATCCAGAAAATGTTGCTGTCTTTATCGGATACACTCAGGACTGGACGATAGATCCACGATTGCGCCCCAGCGTTGGGGTGAGCGCCCCCGGTTTTATTGGCTTTACTGGTTTTGAAGTTGAACCAACATCGCAGACAGGTGTTGGTGGATCAGGCGGCGTTGGCACGGCAGAGGCCACAATCCAAACTGAAATTATCGCTGTTGGCCAAGCTGGCGATGGCGGCGTGGCTACAGACATAGCTGCCGTACAGACACTAACGGTCACTGTTCAGAGTGTTGGCGGTGCTAATAAATACTTTATCGGAGGGGTTCAGCAAGACACGTTAGAATTGATGGAAAGCAGGACGTTTATTTTCGATCAATCAGCCAGCAGCAATTCTGGGCATCCACTCAGGTTCTCTAGTACTCCAAACGGAACACATGCTGGGGGAAGTGAATATACAACAGGAGTAACAACGTCAGGGACGCCGGGAAGCTCTGGCGCTTACACTCAGATAGTTGTAGCAGAAAACGCACCTACCCTTTACTATTATTGCACCCAGCACTCAGGAATGGGCGGACAGGCAAACACTCCTGTGTTCTCTTCTATATTAATTGAAGTTGAAGATATTATTGGTGGCGTCGGTGGTTCAAGCAGCGTTGGGACAGTAAATGTAGATGGATTGCCTGCAATTACAGGAAATGGCGGCACTGGCAACGTTGGTACAGAGACATTCCTATTAGAAGCCACCCTATCTGGCGTTTCAGGAAATGGCGAAATTGGTAGCACTTTTGGATTACAACAAGTAATAGTAACTGGCGTTGGCTCCACCGCAGGTGTCGGAACCGCAATAGTAGAAGATCCATTCGGTTGGGGTATAGGACCGTGGGGCCTTGGTCCTTGGGGCGATACCGAAGGTAGGCCACACCCTGTTGGGCAGAGCGCAACAGGCGGTATTGGTTCAGTATCAATTCTTGCTGATAACGCTGCTTATCCAAGTGGAACTGGTGGGTCTGGAAATGCAGGTGACGAAAGCGTTGAAATAGACTATACAGGCTTTGGGT
>Ga0222715_10004325_pt1 | contig 12370 bp, 7 predicted proteins | sample C33_9DmetaG_FD_165056 | JGI IMG/M metagenome (GOLD analysis project Ga0222715, IMG submission 165056) | Estuarine water microbial communities from San Francisco Bay, California, United States - C33_9D | ecosystem: Environmental > Aquatic > Marine > Unclassified | place: USA: California...
GTGATTAATCAGCAACTGCATCGGAATTTTTGCCGTCTGTTTATCACCCTTCTTCGCGGAATTAAACCCAGGAATCGTCACCGTATCGTTAAACCCATCCACGACGGCGTCGTAGCACTTTTGCAGCATGCTCTCGGGCACCGTCACCTTGAGCTCCACCGCCCCGTCCTCGGGCTTATCAATCTTATCCACGGCCACGCCCGAATCCGTGGTCACGGACGCCATCGCGCGCGCGCTTCTCGACCCGCGCTGGGCGCGACGGTGCGGCGCCGAGCGGCGCCACGCGCGGTGCGCCGCGAGCGCCGGCTGCTGGGACATCGTCGTCATCATCATCGTAAACAACCCCGTGCGCGGCGACTGCGACGCGTGCGCGCGTGATTCGTGCGGTGCGTCTTGGCGAGAGCGAACGCACCGGAGGGTGTCGACGCGCGGGCGCGAGTGTGCCGCGCGGGCGTCGTCGACGACGGCCACCAAAGGCGCTGGAAAACCTGAAGCTCGAGACGCGCGCGAGGGGCCCTGTGCGCGCGCAGGGATACGGGCGCATTTAAAAGTACGTCGTTGGAGGGTTGTACACGTAGAGTACGTACACAGATGGGTGTTCTGGCACGAATTGTGCGTGTTTTCATCGCGGTGTGAGTGGATATACTCGTAGTGTGTGTGGATTGAGGTCTATGAGTTTGTGTTTTGTACTTTTTAGCTAGCTATACCCTCCTGGTCGTTAGGCTGCGTGCGCGTGGATTTGTCGCTGGCGATTATCGCGCCATCGTCGCGCGCGCCGAGGATGCTGACGACGTCGTCGACATCGCGCGCGATTGCCGCGGCATCCGTGTGCGCGCGTTCGCATCGCCGCCGCTGCGCGGTGGTGGACGCCGCGGCGCGTCCGAGACGGCGAACACGCGTCATCGCATCGTCATCGTCATCGGGCGATGGGCCCGCGAGTGACGACGCCAAGGATGCCGACGCGCTCGGTGCGCGCGAGATTCCGAGCGCGAATTCCAATGCCGAGGATTGGCGCGCGTTTCGTTCGGGGTTGATCGAGCGGGAACGACGCGAGAGACGGGGTGGTGGTGCTGACGAGGCTGACGACGGGGCGTGCGAGGCTGGGTCCTGGGCGCACGCGCTGAGGCACATTGAACGCGGTTCGGTGTTGCTCGGACCGGATGCCCCATTGTCGTTCGTTGATGGTGGGATTTGGACGCGGTGCGTGCTGTTGATTTTAGGACACGATGATGCGCAGGGTACGACTGGGGTGATTGTGAATCGCGAGTGCACGGATGCCGAGCGGCCGACGCTGCGAGAGTACGCGCCGGAACTCGACTTTAGCAATCCTTTGTTGAGTTCTTTGGCGACGGCGCGGTGTGGATTTGGGGGTCCGGTGATGCATGATCAGTATCCACGATCGCTCGTGGTGTTGAGCGCGAAGGCGTGCGAGGGAGTGACGGTGGAGGTGATGAAGGGACTGTACGTGTGCGACGTCGAGGCGCTCGCGCGCCAAAAATCAAAGCTGTCCTCGCCCGTGACGCTCACCGCCGAGGACTTGACCGTGTTCGTTGGTTATGCTGGATGGACGCGTAATCAGCTGGTGGAAGAACTGGAGGATCCGAGATTTTGGACGCTCGCGGCGGCGGACGCGACGCTCTTGCGCGACGCTTTTTTTGACAGCAAACGCATGGGCTCGGAAGACAATGGCGACGAGGGGTGGATGAAAATTCGCAAGTGCTTCGTCGATATCGATGCGTAAATCGCGATGACGTGTACCAAGCGCTGGTACTACTCGGGTGTACAACAAAAATTGATGTGAAATACTACAGTACGACTACGAATACTTACGACTATGAACTCTTCCTCTTCTTCCTCTTCGCTCCGCCTCGAGTTCGAATACGACGTTTACTTTTACTTTGCCCTACTGTGGCACCACTACCGCCGCCGACGCCGACGCCGCCGTTGTCGACGTCGTCGTCGTCGTCGTCGGTACCGGAGAACTCGCCAGTCGCCGCGAGCGTCGCCGCCGTCGCGCGTTTGCGCTCAGCTTTTTTACGCCTCTCGTCCGCCTCGCGCACGCGTTCAGCCTTTACCTCCTCTTTTGTCTTGACCACGCCCGCCCCGGGATCGGCTTTTCGTCGTGCGCCGTCTAAGCGCGCGTTGGCGCTCGTGATGGCGCGCAAAGTGTTCCCGAGGAACGCCACGTTGGGCCTGAGCTTCGCAGGCGACGCTGTCGACGGCGCCGACGTCGATGCCGGGGCATCGTCGCGCGCGCCACCGGCCCACGCCGCGAGTTTAGGTGCAGCGAGTGCCGCCATGCGCGCTTGAGCGCGCGCGAAGCCGTCGGACATATCGCTCTCGGGGCTACTGCCCCGTTGTGAGGCGCGATGGCGAACGGGACGCTTTGCGTAGTGAAAGAATAGATATTAACCGCATCTTTTCTGATGACGCTCCAAAGCTAGTTTAATAGTTTAATACGGGCAAGCAAGTGTAGTGTCGACTAGGAGAAGTACTCCAGGAGCATGTTGTTTTCGGGGTGTAAGCCGACGGCGGCGCGGAAAAAGTTTTCCAACATTGCGCGCTGCTTTTGCAGCGCATTGACGAGAGGCATACCTTTGGGTACTAAAGGCGCCTTACTCCAGTACGACAGCAAAACCGCCACTGGGTGTAAGTGGTGGAAGCCATCCTTTTCACCATCCGACTCGCACTTGATTTGCACGCGCGTCAACAACTCGGCTACGAGGCACAAGTCTAAGATGAGCGGCGCCGCGAGGAGCGAATCTTCGCACGTGTTGTGCATCACAATGGTGTTCGAGCCATTCATAAAGATGCTGCTCGTGTACTCGTCCATCGCGCGCTTGCTATCACCAACGTTGGGGACGTATTTAATCACCACCGTGTGATCGGGTTTTTCTCCAGGGGCGTATAACAAAGGATTCGAGCGCACCATGTCGTCCACGACGTTTGACTTGGAAATTTCCTTCGATCTAAACGTCTGCGGCGCGCTCAAGTTCAACCCATCGTTGTTCCCGAGGTGGTTGTAACTCACGATAGACGTCGGCTTGAGACCAGCACCGACGAGGTACTCAACTAACGCAGATTTCATCTTGGTTTGGCCAGTCTTGAAATCATCGCCGCCGATGATGGATTTCAAACGCAACGACGCCTCCAACACGCCAGGAACAAACGTATTTTGCGGGCTACCGTTAATGAATGGCGTGCGCTCATCTATGCACGCCAATGCAAATAACGTGCTCGGGCTAATTTCTTCCTCTCCCGCCTTAATGGCGGCTCGCAAGTTTTCCTCGGTGTCGTGCACGCCGGCGCGCACTTCGGTGTATCGCTCCGTGTTGGCCGTCCACAACACCACTACGCTATCAACCCCACTCTTGGCCTTGAAATCACGAATATCCGCACGAATTTGAGCCATTTGTTGCTCCTTTGTGCCAGCGATGACGTTTGTCGCGCGATCGGCTTGATTACTCGCGACAAATTTCGGATCAAAAATACTCGCGCGCGGCGTGAGACCCTCCATGTGCGGTCTGAGCTGGCGTTGTAAATCATAGTCTAAAACCTTCGCTCGCGCCATGGCATCCGCTAAGTTGACGTTACTAATGTCCCAGCCATCAATGACGACGTCGTTCGGGTTCGCCAAAGGCATCAACGACTTAAAAGGCACGTGCACTTCTTCGCCGTTGTAACTCCCGACGCGACACGTCGCGCTCTGCGTCAGCGAACCCCAATAATTCGGCTTTTGCTCACCATCTCGCGTGCGCCATCGGATGTCAAGTCTATTGGCTAATATCCCACCCGTCAGCGTCGAACCATTATTCCCTCCCCAGCCAACGAGCATGAATCCAACCTTTGGCACCGCGGTTTCCGTGCGAATCACGTACTCGGTCTCTTCGGGTATGAATGAAAACTTGGACGACCCATTCTCGCCGCTCTTCTTCTCCACGCGCGTGGTTTGATACCTACGCCACGTACGCATCGGTCAGTCCATCATTTCACGCGCACGCACCACCACGCCGACGCCTCCGAAACGATCGCAGCCACGCGCGCACCATCGCGATCGATCCGCACAGACGCGACGACGCACAGACGCACCGTATGGTCGACTCCACGACCTCCACCGCGCCTCGCGCGTGGTCGTCATCCGCGGCGACGCATCGACGACGCACGCGCGCGCTCTCGACGTCGAAATTCGTCACCAACATCGACGCGCGGACGACTGCGGACGTCGTCGCCCACGTCGTCGCCCGCATCGACGACGCGGACGGCGCGCGACGCCACCGAAACACCACCTACCGCGAACGCGCCCAACTCTATGGATAATTTATCACGATGCGGTATTTTCGGAAGTCCGCGCGGGCGCCGCGCACCTGTAATGCACGCACACGTACCCCATCAGAGCCCCGCGCATCGGTGTAAAAACAAAAAAAACGCGGTGCTACAATACCTCTCATCTGTATATATCCACCACAGTACCCTCGTCACATACTATACACCAAAGGACTCCATATATCGTACAATACATGCTCGATACGCATGGTGTGACATAAAAAGTATAACACACACATAGTCTATGACACCTCTCGAATACGTATGTCGCCCCCACGTCATCCACATCGCGCGGCGATCGAATCCCGCGAGATTCGATCGCGGGATTCGATGGACGCCGCTCGCGTTCGAGCGCGCGGGCGATGGGCGTTCGATGGGCTACAGTACGCGCGCGGACGCCATTCTCGCACACGCCCAATCGTCGACCGATGTTTGCGCACGCCCGCGTTTTCGCCACCACCGTCGCCCCTCGCGCGCGCGCCGCGCGAAAGGTGAACACCACCGCGCGCGGTGCCGCCTCGGATAACTGGTTCCCGGGTGCGTGCGACGCGGCGTGCGATGAGAGGAGATGCGCAGAGAGAGCGATGATGATCGATGATGATGATTGATGATGATGATTGCGTTTGAGCGTTGACTGACGGAACGTGTGTGTGTTGATGAAGCGCAGGGAGCACTCGTCCGGCGTACCTTGATGGTTCGTCCCCGTGGTATGTGTTTGTGTGTTTAAGCGCGATGCGTGGCGTGGGTGGTGCGGGCGCGAGAGGGATGATTGATTGCGCTGGCGGAGATATTCGCGCGCGCGCGCGAACGCGAGAGAGACAACAGTGACTGACGTGTGCGGGTTTTGTGCGCATGTGATACAGCGACTATGGTTTTGATCCGCTCAAGCTCGGTGAAAAGCCGGAAAACTTGGAACGCTACCGTGAGGCTGAGCTCATCCACGGCCGCTGGGCGATGATGGGCGTCGCCGGCGTCATTGGCGTCGAAGTCGCCGGTCAAGGCACGTGGGTCACCGCGCAACCGACGTCTTGGGAACAAACCGCCCAGTACATGGGCATGGAGACCCACGCCAACTTGTTCGCGGTCATTGGTACCAACTTGTTGTTGGTGGCGTTCGCCGAGTCCTCGCGCGGCGCCGCGAAGGGTACCGACCGCATGTACCCGGGTGGCAAGTTTGACCCGTTGGGATGGAGCAAGGGTGCTGAGTTCGAGAAGCTTAAGCGCAAGGAGATTGCCAACGGCAGAGTTGCCATGTTGGCGTTTCTCGGCGTGATGGGTGAAAACCAAGCGTGCCCGGGTCTCGGCCCGGTTGCGGCGCTCAAGGAGCACATCGCGTCCCCGTGGACCGTCTCCGCGGCGACCAACGCCAACGCCGTCCCCTTCTTGTAATCGCGTCGTCTGGCGTTCGTCACGAGATGTATGTGACGATTCCACACTTTTTCGATTTACCACCTCACTTTTGTAATGCGACGTAAAACTTCGCGTTATAAATCACTCATCTATTCTTTTAAAACGCCGCGACGCTCGAGCGTTTGTCTTCACAACGCCGTCGCGCGCGTTCGAGTCGAGTCCCGTCGCGTCGCGCAACTCACCGTCGCGGTCGTGCCCTACAGCACGACGACGGCGCACAGATGTCGTGCTCGTCGACGTCGACGTCATCGCTCGCGCGATCGCCCGCTCGCGCCGTCGCGAGTTCAACGTCAGCAGCATCACCGCAGTGTTCGTGGTGGCGCTTAAAGCCTCGACGCCGCGCCGTGCACGCGGCCGCGAACGATAGCGGCGTCGTAGATGCATACGTGACAACCTTACATACCAAACGAGATCGCACGATCGACGTCGTCGTCACGCGAGACGCCGCGAGCGCGTCTTTTGTGGTGCGCGCGACGCTGCGCGAGCGCGCGGCGTCTCGGCGTCGGCTCCGTCGCGGGACATCCGATGGCGACGACGTCGTGCTTTTGCACTTTGGTTTAACCCGAGAGAGCGCGAGAGAATGGATGTGTTTAGAGGATTTACCCGATGGTGGGACGTATGACGACGCCACGGGGGCGATGCGATTGGCATTTGACGCCTCGACGGCGTCGGCGGAGATTTTCATTCCCGAATACGTCGCTCCGGCGAGTTTAGATTTCGTGCTCTATGACCCTACGCGCGATGCCTACGACGAACCGAGCGGTGGCTGGGCAGGGAGTGCATTTAGCGTGCCGCTGGGCATTGGATGCGGGCACGCGCGCGAGCTCGGAGCGACGGTGACGACGTACGACGAGGAGACGAGACGCGGAGCGTTCAACATCGCGGTGCTCTCTCGACACGCCACTGCGGTGTCTTTAGTGTTACAATGGCGCGAGAACACCATGGAGTTGGCGTTAAATCCAATATCACATCGCACTGGGAATGTGTGGCACATAGAGGTGCCTTATGGAGGCGAAGGCGACGTGCTACACGCGCCGACGAGGGACGACGACGTGTTGTACGGCTTTCGATGCGAAGGCGATCCCGAAGGCCGCGGTGGGTCGAGGTTTTTCCCAGCGCAAGTGTTGTTCGACCCGCGAGCGATCGAGCTCAGAGTACCGTTGAGTGAGATGGAAGAGCCCACGCCAACGCCGCGATTTCTCGGTTCGCTCGCGGCGACTTTGGAACGTCGCGTCGTCGGCGAGCAAACAGCCCCGCGGCGGCGAGAACAACAACAAGAGCAAGTCGTGGCGTTTGATGTGGACGTGTCGACGTTCACGCGTGAAGGCACACTGCGCGCAGCGGCGAGCGCGCTCGAGGAGCGGCGATCAAAGACGGCGTTTAACGCCGTGGCGCTCGCTCCGTTGCTCGCTCGATGCGCCGACGGTCGCGCCGACGCTCCGGTGAGCTTCTTTGCAATCGACCCAAAGTTTGGCACGCGCGCAGATTTGAGAGAATTTGTGCATAGAATGAATGCCGTAGGCGTTGAGGTTTGGATGCGATGCGTGTTGACGCAAACGGGTGAGGGTACGGACGCGTCGCCGCGAAGCGAAAGCCTTCGCGGAATCGACGCCGCGAGTTACTTCCAACTCGGCGCGAGCGGTGGGTTAGAACCCGCAGGCGTGCCCATGACGACGGCGTTGAATCCGTGCTCGGCGCCGACGATCGCCTTGCTCACCGATGCCTTGCGTTCGTTTGCAATTTATGAAGGCGTGTCGAGCTTTATCATTGAATCCGGTGGCGGCATCGTCCGCGGGCCCCTCGGCAGGTCGCCGTTATTAGAAAAGCTCGCGCACGACGCCGTGCTTGGGAACGCGGCAAAGAAATTATGGCTCACACCGAGTGAGTTTGAGTGCGGCGCCATGCCGTCGTGGGGAATAATCGGCGAACGCAACTCAAAGTTTTCGCCTTCGATGGCGCGCTTTTTCCAGGGCCACTCGGGCGCGCTCCGCGACATGGCGCTTCGTCTCGGCGGCTCCCCGGACGTCTTCAACGGCGTACGTGACGCTAGACATGGATTAAATGCCCTCGAAATCGCGAAGCCAAAGTCATTCGTACCGTCTGTCGTGCCTGGTCAACCTCCGACGCCGGCGCGAGACGACGCGTCGCTCGCGTCGCTCGCCGCCGCCTTCACCTCCAACGGAGGCGTACTGATGGACATCAAAACCCTCGATGATCCCAATCTCGGGCCATTGGCATCGAAACTCGCCGAATTTCGCACTCGTCGCGGCGATGTTTTCGCCGACGACGCCGCGGCGTACGACGACATGACATGGATTGACCCGTTCACCGGAACGACGCCGGATTGGGACAACGCCGGCGCCGCGCCCGTGCTCGCGTGCGTGCGACACAAACCTCTCGCAACGCCGTACCCAGCCACAACGACCGCAACAACGCCGACACCAACTAGAACACTCACCATCGGTGACGTATTCATCGCATACAACGGCTCAAGCGTCGGCGTATCCGTCTCGCTTCCGACGCCGCCGCCCGGCGCGGTTTGGACAATCGCGCTCGCCGCGTCCGCTCCCCCGCCATCTTCACCCCCGCAAACGACGCAAACGACGCCGCAACGCATCACAACGACGCATCTCGTACCTCCATGCGCGGTAGCCATCTTAGAACTCGCACACCAATCGCCATAGTGTAATCTACCGACCCGCATGTACGCGCGCGCGTCCCGGCGTCGCCGCCTCTGGCGGCTGGCGGCTGAGATTTGATCGACGCTTTATCTTGACTTTTCGTCGCACGCCCCGCACTCGCGCGCGACCGCGACGGAAAACGCGCCCAACGAACCCATCACGGGTGTTATTTTCGCGCGCGCGGCATCGCCCCGTCGTCGCATCGTCGTCGTCGTCGACGCGCTCGTGTCGCGGTGGGACTCGAAAAAGCGCACCAGAGCACCAAAAGAAGGACCCTTCTTGTCGTCGTATAGCGTCGTCGAACGATGTCCATCACGCTCGAGCGGCGCGGCCGCATACCATCCGTGCACTCGATGTCAAACATGAGCGAGATTTCGTGCGCATCGATCGAGACGGCGGATGAGCGCAGCGCGGAGGAGGTGGCTGAGGCCAAGGAGGCGTTGCTGGCGTCGGATCGCGGCGAGTTTGTCGACGCCGTGCGAAGCGGGAAGTTGATTTCGAGCAAGTGTGCGATTGGATTAGGGGATGTGAGTGAGGATATTCGTGATGCGGCGTTGAGCGTTGGGCGAGCGGCGTTGAGCGAGGTGAGCGATAAGGAGGGCGTCGGTCGGGCGTGCGTGGAGGCGTTGTCGACGTATTTAACGGGACAAGGAGCGTGTGAACCGACGTCGCATAGCGAGGATCACACGCACGGTGGGATTTTGGCGTTTTATGGACACGCGGCACAGTTATTTGAGGATGATGAAGGCAAGGTTCGGGCGATGACGAATATGGTGGCGGCGTTGAAGAATGTTCGGGACGCCGGGGCGTTCATCGGCGCACGAGCGCTCGGAAACCTCGCGATGGATTGCAAGGATGCGGCTATTGCTATGGTTGGAGATTTACAAACGAAAGCTTTGACGTTCGATGATCCGCGTGAGCGGCGCGCGGCCGCGGCTGGGATTGCGGGTATCTGTAAGGGTGTCGGTATAGCCGCGCTCGCGCACTTGCGCATCGTCGACGGTATCAAGCGCGCCATCGCGGATAAGAAAGATCATGACGCGCGCGCCGGAGCGTTGGCCATGTACGCACACATGTGTCGCACCGCGGGTCGTGGGTTTGAACCCTATGCCGTCGGTCTCGCGCCCGAAGTGTTTGCTTTGATGGGTGACAGAGACGCCGACGTTCGTGAATCCGCCCACTTGGCTCAAGCATCCGTCGTCAAAGCCTTGCCTTTGACCGCCATGAAGCTCTTATCGCCGGCAATTTTGGCTGGTATGCAGCACAAAGACTGGCAATGCAAACTTGGGTCCTTGCACATCATCGGTGATCTCGCGAATCGCGTGCCGCAATCTTTTATGCGCACCGTCCCGGATTTGTTTCCGGCGTTTTTGGAATGCCTCTTCGACACGCACCCCAAAGTCTCCGCTTTATCTGCGGAAATTTTACCCAGCATCTGCGCTTGCGTAAAGAATGCTGAGATTTTGGGTATGTTGAATCTGATCATGAGCGCCATTAACGAACCGCAATCGAAAACTGAAGACTGCTTGGATAAACTCATGGAGACGACGTTTGTCAATTCTATGGATGCGCCTTCGTTGGCGGTCATCTTACCAGTCATTCTCCGCGGTTTGCGCGAACGCACGAAGGAACTCAAGCAAAAGGCTGCGGTGACATGCGGAAACATCTGTGCATTGGTTGACGACACGCGAGATTTGATGCCATTCATTCCGTCGCTGTTGCCAGAATTGGAAAAGGCAGAGGAGCACTCGCACCCGGATTTGCGCGAAGCCGCGACGCGCGCCAAGGAAAGTCTTATGAAGGGCATCGACGCCAACTCCGAAGAGCGTAAGTGCGCGTCTGAGATGGTGAATCAAGCTATTCAAGCTGCGGGGATTGCCGTCGATAGCGAAACGCAAACCTACGCCGCCGCTCTCGGTGGTTGGGTGATGGAATCCGCTCCGATGCGCATTCCGCCTTCAATTTTGGCCAACGACATCAAGCGCGAGCTCACGCCTGTTCTCGAGAGCGCGCTCGGTGATGATCTCGAAGCCATCGAGAAAGCTGCAAACGCGTCTGTGTTAACGTACAAAAACCTCGACGAGTCGGCGCTTCTCGACGATAGCACCAAGGATTATATCGTCGATCTTCAAGGGATCATTCTCGCCTTTGCCGGGCGTGTGTTGCTTCAACGCACAAACTTCACCTTGGAGCGTGGACATACGTACGGGATTGTCGGTCAAAACGGTACGGGTAAAACAACGTTATTGAACCGTATTGCAGCCAAGGATATCGCCGGTTTCCCCGAGGACGTTTCGGTGTACTACATTCGTCACGAAATTACGAGTGAAAAAGAAGAAACAATCGTGGATTTCATGGTACAAATGGTCCCCGAAGGCGTGAGCCGCGAGACCGTGATAAACACCCTCATGCAAGTTGGTTTCGACGATGAAAAGATGAAAGCGACGATTCAGTCTTTGTCTGGAGGATGGCGCATGAAACTCGCCATCGCGCGCGCCATGTTGTGGAACGCCGAAGTGCTCTTGCTGGATGAGCCGACGAATCACTTGGACACGAGCGCCATCGCGTGGTTGGTGGAATACTTGAAGTCGCTCACGAACACGACCATCTGCCTCGTATCGCACGATTATGACTTTTTGGCCGAGGTGCTCAGCGATGTCATTCACTTGAGCGAAAAGACGTTGACGTATTACCCAATGGGTTTCCGCGATTTCCAAGCGCTCAAGCCAGAAATCGTCGCCGCGTTGCCATCCAACGATAACGCCATCTCAAAGCAAGCGAATATCTCCGATGAAGCACCAGCCAAAGACTCGGCAACTAAGAAGGACAGTGGCTTTGCCATTGACCAAATTGGCGAAAATCAGCCAGAGCACATTAAACCTATTCGGTTCCCCGAACCAGGTGATTTGGAAGGCGTCAAGTCTCGCGCTAAGGTTGTCATGTACATGAAGGATGTCACGTTTGGCTACCCTGGAACGTCGAAGAAGATTTTGAACGGTGCGACAGTCAAGATTACACAAAACTCAAGAGCCGCTCTCGTCGGCTTGAATGGTGCCGGTAAGACGACGTTAATGAAATTGCTGATTGGCGAGCTGGATCCCGAAGACGGCATCGGCGAAGTGTGGCGTCACCACAACTTGCGCTTGTCCTACGTCGCCCAGCACTCAATGCATCACTTGGAAGAGTCTGTAGAAAACACACCACTGGAATACTTGCAAAATCGTTTCTACAACGGTCGCGATAAGGAAATTGCTAAGCGTGCGTCGCACAACTTGTCCAAGGATGAACTCGCCACGGCGCAAGAACGCGGGAACATTTTGGACATCGTTGGCCGCCAGCAACGCGGTAAGCACTTATTCTACGAAGTTCGTCGATCTGGACGCGATGAGAGCGACACTGATTGGGAAATGATGAGCGCGCTCGAGCGCAAGGATCCATACGTCATGAAGATGGTGCGCAACTTTGATGAAAAGCTCAAATCTATGCAATCCGGAATGGACCTTCGTCCGTTGACCAAGGAGGAAGTGCGCATGCACCTCGAAAACTTTGGCATCGATCAGGACTTGGCCATGGGTAAGATTAAGCGCATGTCTGGTGGTCAAAAGTCTCGTCTTGTGCTCGCGGCGGCGATGTGGACGAACCCGCACATCATCGCCCTCGACGAGCCAACAAACTATTTGGACAACGATACGTTAGCTGCGCTTACAAAGGCGCTCGTTGACTTCAAGGGTGGTGTGTTGACGATTTCTCACAACGAGCCTTTCGTGCACGCGGTGTGCGATGAGTTGTGGAGAGTGGGCGATGGTGTGGTTGTCACCGAGCCCGTTCCGGGCAAGGCGCCAAAGAAACTCTCCGTCGCTGAGAAGCGCGCGTTGAAGCTCGGCATTGACGCTGATGAGTCATCAATGAAGGAAGCGCAAAATAACACCAAGCTCACCGCTGCGGAAAAGAAAAAG
>Ga0222715_10004327_pt1 | contig 12367 bp, 6 predicted proteins | sample C33_9DmetaG_FD_165056 | JGI IMG/M metagenome (GOLD analysis project Ga0222715, IMG submission 165056) | Estuarine water microbial communities from San Francisco Bay, California, United States - C33_9D | ecosystem: Environmental > Aquatic > Marine > Unclassified | place: USA: California...
GAGGAGCAATTCTTCTGAAGTTGATGCGCTATCGCTCATGTCGATGAGAAGTGAGAGGTCTTGTCCGATGTTGACACCGCTGCTGAGCACGACGGGAATTAGCACCCGATAGCCTTCTGCAAGGGGAGTGCCATACAGAGCCGTATTGGTGAAGAACGGCGATTCGGGATTCGTTTGAATCCACGCAAGCAAATCGCCAACATTGCTAACGGGCGTTGAAGTCACCGATGTCAAATTGCCGCTCTGCACAATGCCGATAAGCGAACCTTTGCTTGCTCCAACCCCTTGAGGATAATGGGCAAAGAGTCCGAAGTCATAAACCTGCAAAAGGTGCTGCTGCTGGTCAAGAAGGGGGTCAATGAACAATCCTGTGTTCGGGGCGAAGGCGACCCCCGAATGCAATCCCATCGAAGCGGAGAATCCGCTCAGGATTTGCTCAGCCGCGTTCGTTCCCTCGCGAGGAAAGTGCATGCCAGTCGTTGACCACATCGGCTCAATTAAGTCGGCTGGCAATCCCCACGAGGACCATGCCCAATGACCAAACGGTTTGCATCCAGCAGCAAAGTCAGTCGCCCCATAGACAGTCGGCACATGCCAAGTCCGCTTAAGCCAATTCTGTTGTGTGCTCCAAAGGGGGTCGTAGCCGAAGTATTGCTGACCCCAAACGAATGATGAATCGGTTGCCCAATCGACCCCAGCAGTCCCATGAGCACCATACAGATGACCACTTACCTGCATCGCCATCCTCCCCGTTAATTGTGTCAAGGGGTATCCTTCGATGAATGAACCCGAAGGGGTGATTGATGGCGATGAGCGAGGCAAAGACACATTGCTAAGTCGGACTTCAGGGTAAGCACCATAAACGCAGGGAATTGCCCTTTGTCCACTCTCAGCAAACCAATACGCAGTCCTCGCCCCCGACCACCATGTATCGGGCTGATTGAATGTCTGTGACCATGTCCATCCCCCTGCATTGTCGCTGGTCCACATGCCGCTAAAATCACATCGACCCTGGGCAACCCTCCCGTTCTTTGCAGGGGTTTCTGTCCATAGCATGATGAGCGAGCGAGCGCCCGATGAGGTCACCAATCGGGTAAAGGTCGGATAGTCGCCGAAAATCGTTGAGGATTCAAGGCTCGGCGAGGATGCTGACGGCGGCGTTTCAGGGGATGGTGCAGCATCGGCTGAATCGGCCTCTGTATCGGGATTGTAATGCCCTCCAAGTCCTGAAGGCGTTGAGGTCGCCATCATCGGAACGCATGAAGTGCCATCGAAGTAATAGCCAACGGGACATCGCGGGTATGCGTTATCGGGGTTAGGTGGATAACCAATCACTGAATCGGGATATTGATTCGATGCGGTGATTGTATCTCGCTGAACGGCTGCCATCATCATTCGCCCATCCTCCATGATTCTCAATGCTGAGCATGCGAGAATCGGGTAAGTCGATGGGGTTGCTTTGTTCTCAACGCCGAGATACTTCATCAATTCAACTCGGGGCATGACCCAATCATGCAATGTCCATGAATTGCCATCCGTTCCTTGAGTCAATGCCATTTCATCGCTCGTGAGCAAAAGCCCTCCTGAGTGCGTAGAATCGCGGTCATTGTGTAAATCGGTATCGAATGCCCCTGAGAGATAAGAGGCCGCAGAGACCGCGTTTATTCGCTCGTAAAGGGGATTGTCGGTGATTGATGTGACTTTGCCTTTGGGATGCCATGGGTCTTGCTGGGGTGAGTATCGAAAAATCATCAATTCTTGCCCTGGGCTAACTTGGGGGTCGCCATCCCAAACTTGCCCATATCGCCATACATCACCGAACCAATCCTTGCCTGTGACTGGATGAGCCGAGGGCGTTGCTCCTCCGAGCGCCTCACAATCGCTCAGATTCGCCGCAACGAGCAATTCGCCACCATACACATCCGCATCGAATAGCGGCGAGATACCGCCTCTCTGATACATTCCTGCTGGTTCGATTGTCCCCTTCATGAGAGGCACTTTATCCCATTGAGCAGAGCGAATCGGCCTGAACGGGGTGACTTGATGCAATCCCCATCCCTGTTGTGAAGCATCGGATTCATTGACAACCTTGCGCGGCATAACTTGGTCGTGGCCGTTGGCGATACTATACTCAGCCGTGTTGCGTCCGCCTCCAAAATCACCGACCGTTGAACCATGATACACTTGCTCAAGGGTTGTCGGATTGATGCGAAAGACTGCGTGCATGATGACGTAGTCCTCATCGCTCATGTCCATGTTCTGAGCAAGGTCAGGGAATGTCGGCATGTTTCGCCCGCTGAATGAATAACTGTCGGCACAGCCGATGCTCCCGCTGGGTCGCTTCGATAGCGAGACGAGCACATGATAATCGACAATGGGCTTCTTGAATTTGATAGTCGATGGTGAAGCGGGTGAAGAAGTCGCATCATACACCGAGGTCTTTGAATCCCCAGCGGTCACATCAACCTCTTCATACCCCATTAGCGAAGGAATCACCTTGATTTTGGTCGGCACATAATCCGCCATCCAGCGAGCGCCGATTCGCTCAGTCCCGACCATGCCTGTGCTCCCAACGGTCGTTTGAGAATCACCGAAAGCATCAGCGAGGGCTTGCGTATCGCCAAGAATGTATCGACTCGGCTGAACTCCCTGAGCAATAGTTCGGGGCTGCAATTCAATGTCATGGACTACACTTGCGGTTTCGCCGATGGCGGTCATGGTGTCAAGTCCTGTTCGCCCAGAGAAGAAGGTGCTTGCATTCGTATCAGATGCGTCAGAAGCAATTGTGCCATCGTATGTTCGCATTGACCCGGTTGTCCTCATGCAATCCATCATCGGGGTAACCAATTGCCCATCTGAGCCATATCGAGTGCCCTTCATCCCCGATGGCAACCAAGTCAATCCCGCTCGGCGAACAGGAGTTCCCGATGTCACCTGAATGTTTAATCCAGCGAAGTGCATCCCAACATCACCCGATGTAGGGAATGTGACACCCGTCGCTGGGGTCTGAAGGGGGTCTCTCTCATTATCATCGCTGATTGCATAGAATGCGGATACGACAAATGCTCCCTCATAGCCAATCAATCCAGCGATGTCAAAGACTGCGTGGTTGCCCAAATATGCTGGACCCAATTCATGCACCACATTCTGTCCACCTACAGGCTCTTTGATTGCGAATGCTTGAATCGTTTCAACGGGTTGTCGCCAATTCGCCAAGTCTCGCTTGAAGAAGGTGTAATCAAAATTCAATCCATCGGGCGTAGCAAGAATGTCAACATCATTGAGATTTGGAGGACTTGAGAGATTGTCCGTGAGCATGACTGGATTGGTCGATTTGAAGGGTTCACGGCTAAACGGATGGTGCGCTTGCGAATACAGATTGATGACCCAATGCGAGGGGTCCTCAAAATTCCTATTCTTCGTCAATCGCTCTGAGAATCCGCTATCAGAGCCCTTTGTTGAGAAGAGGGGGTTCATCCAAACGGCAAAGGCCGATGAAGCAAGGGTTGCATTGTAAATCGTATCATGAGCATCACCCCATTGACGACCATTACCCCCCGAAGCGAGAGCGATTTGAGATTGATGACCAACGCAAGCACTCTCAGAATCCTTGAACATCGACTGGCGACATCCGATAGCGGTATCATGAATCACGGGGAGAGCGGCGGTCGATTGGCGGTCATACATTCGGCCATAGCCGCCCCAATTGGTCGTGCCCTCCGATTGGTCGTGAACCATCGCATTTGAGATTTGTTCGATGGGTCCGACCTGATGAGAATGATTGCCGATAGGTCCAGCGCCGTCGCCAAAGACTCCGTTGTTGAAGAATGAACTCGATTGGGCAACCGATGCTCTCGGAGCAATCCCACGACTTCGCCCTGGGCTTGAATATGTCACACCCGTTGACATTGAATAGGCGCTGAATTCGTTGTCAGAATCGCTTGCGTATGGGGCGGGTGCTTGGCCTGCAATGAATTGAGAATTGAAGAGAACTCCCTTCAGGGAATCGAGCACAGGAGTCCCGATGGTCCACATCGCTGAGAAGGTTGTGGCGAGGTTCGTGTTCTCACCTCGTTGCCACAATTCGGTATCAGAATCGACTCGGTCAGCGAGTGCTCCAGTGAAATTGTATGAGCCTGATACCTTGAAAGGCATTGTCAGAGGCAAGCCTTTGCCATAGCCAATCGGCGGCGAAAGGTCAATCCTGTCGATGGGAACACTCACTGTCCGACCCCCGCTTCACGAATTAGAGTGGCGCTCCAAGGGGTCTGTCCATGCTCGCCGCCTTGCCGCGAATACGAAAAGGATGTCACCCTGCCAACAAATGTTCGTGAATCGGGAGTGCCTTGATAATTCACGGCTTGCCATTCAAATTCAACCAAGTGTCCTGTGCTCAGAAGGTCCTCCATGAAATCAATGTCGGCCTCCCCCGTTGAAGTCAAGAATGTGCCTTGGAGCACGAATTCATCGCTTCGCTGACCCGAATCGCTGACTTCAGGAAAGTCGGTGTCAAGCAGAGATGTGATTGTGTATTGAGCAGAGCGAGAACGGGTGAATGATGAAGGCATTGTATTGAGCACGAGGGGGATGGTGAGCCTTGCGGGCAAGACTTTGATGATTGCTCGTGCTGTATTCGATGTAGTGCCATCAGAATCCTCGCAGGTCATCGTCGCCATATATTCGCCAGCATCGGCATAGGTGTGAGATGTGTATGTGCTGGATTGAGGACCAATCGCTGATGACCCATCACCAGCATTGAAGGTGAAATTCGTCACAGTGCCTCCTTCTTCAATATCAAATGACTTCGATGCATCCAGTCGGACAGAATCACCTGCTCTGACGAGCGAGGGGGTTGCTCTGAGAATCGCTGTCGGCGGTGCATTTGATACATTGATTGTGATGGTGCTTGACCAATCCGATTCGTTGCCATTATCGTCTTTGACCTTCGCCCTCGCCAGCAATCCCGAATCGCTGGATGTGTATGAATGACTGATGTCATATTCAATCGAATCGGCTGCCGCATCGACCGCAAGCCATTCGGTAGTCTTGCCATCGCCGTAGTCAATTTTGACATATGAGATGATTCGGTCAGAATCGGTTGTCGTTCCTCCGATTCGATACGAAACAATGTGACCGACTCGGGTATCAATCGGAGATGTCAAATCCCCTGAGAAGGTTTCGCCGATGACCGCAAGGGTCGCCGATGGCTTCTCATCGTAAATGAATTCCCATGATGTAATGCGTGGCATATTGGTCCAATCCAATGGGAGCAGAGAGATGTCCTCATTTGTCGGGATGGTGAATTCAAATCGAAGGGTCAATCCAGTGCTCAGAGCCGATGAAGGCAAATCAACCAAATTGATTGAACCATAGCCGCCAGCCCAAACGGGGTCAAGCGAGGTAAAATCCGCAAGCGGAGTCCCAGCACCTTGACCGAATCCATCCCACGACCCCGATGTTGACCCTGGGCTACAAACAGTGACTCGCACATATTGATTCGCTGTCATGTTCTCGCCAGTCAACTCAAGACTGGTGATTTTTGCTACATTAGCAAAGGTGTATGTGACTGTCTCAACATAGCATGGCAGGGACTGAGGCGTGAGAATCTCCCTCACAGTGATTGTGTCGATGACAGGGTCTTTGCCCGTCGGGTTGACGAGATTTGAGAACACCCCTTCGGTGATTGCTGTGTTCGGCACATGAAGTGCTCCATGCTCAAAGGTAAAGCCAAAGACTGGTCCTTGACATGAAGCATCCGTTCCCTGAGATGAATCATTGAAAAGGTGAGTCATCCCCTCCTTATGAAACACGAATCTCAATTTGTGCAATCCCTCATCGAACGAATTGCTGGACCCTCCTGTGCCAATGTGATTTGAGGCAAGCCCCCATGCTGTGCGAAGTCCTTGAAATGGCATAGAGCCTCCATCGCTAACGACTTGATTGATGATGTTGGTGTTCTCAAGGTATGCCGAACCCCCCCATGCCCACCACCAAGCATCAGCGGTCGTGAAATCGTATTTGTTGAATCGAATCGTTTCACCGTTGATTGAGTGGCTGAATGATTCGCCGATGACTGGATAGTGCCCCCACCCCTGAGAAGTCTGAGTTGTATCGGAGCGCCCAAGCATCGAAGTCGGTCCATATGCCTTGAAGGCTCGCTGACCCCAACCGCCCTTGATGACTTCGCCTCGCTCAAACCAAATTTTCGTGATTCGGTCCTGTTCCTTCGGGATGAAAGCCTTGATTTCAATGTCAGCAAAAATCGGCGAGACCCCCCATTCGGTCAACCCATATTTGTCAGTCGGCACTCCGTATTCGGGGGAGTCATCAATGTTTGCATCGACATACGCATCGGTGTAAAGTCCCGTCACATCGAAGGATGAAGGTGCTGACGAATACATTGAGCCTGCTCGCCGTTTAGGAGGGAACGGTCGATTGCGACCCTTCACCCATTGATTGCCCGATGAGTCTTGAGGACGAATGTAATCCCATGCGTGCCGACCGGTCTCCCCATCAATGCCTGACCAAAGCGATAGGAGCAAGCCTTTGGTGAACCATTCTGTATTCTCAATGTTCGCCCAGACCGAATTTGAATATCGCTCGCCCAATTGGCCGTGGTCACCGAGCATCGGAGGCAATCGAATTCCCATACCCCCCGTCATGGTGGGAGTCGGGTTCAAATCGCCCGCAATCTCGCTCGGGTAATTCGATTTGCCCGTAACCTGAATTTGCCTCCTTGAGAATAGGTCACGGCGAAACTCCTCATCATATCCATCGCCACCCGCACGGTTGCTCAGAGACGTTGCTGATGAAAGCCCAGGGCGAAGGTCGTCAACTGTTCCGAATAGAGAAGAGGAGTAGCCGTGATTCGATGGCGTATCACCGCCAAAGAATGATTGTGATGCATCGGTCGGTAGTGCATTCGTGTTGGTCGATGGGACTACGGGCTTGGGTCGGCCTTGCCTCACGAAAGCGGCAATCGGTGCATATTTTGCCACAGTCCCTGCATAATTCGTCAGACAATCGAATCGCGCACCGTTGCCTGAGGGCGAATCTCCATCAATGCCAGTGGTGACCGAATCAATCAACCACCACCCGTTGCAGTCCTTCGCAGCGCCCCAGCCCAAATCGCCATCAATCTCTGTGATGTAAAGAGCCGCACCAACGCCGATGTGTGAAACGGGTATCTCTGCTGAATCGACATAAATTGAGAATGTTCCCGAATCCAATTTGACACCATAGACAGGCACAGGCATCGGATTGATTGCTCCAGCATATTCGTAAGCATAGATGTCTGTGCTCCCGAGTGTGAATCCCCCCTCAAGCAAATCCCCATAGATTGAGGGGTAAATGGTTTCAATGTCGGTGTTCCATCCGTGAGCAGGATTTGAAAACGGTCCTTGAACAAAGTCAACGCCCGGCAAAAATCCAGCAAAGGCATATTGAGCGCCTGAAAGAGCCTCCCCCGAGCGAGATGATGGCTGCCATACACCATAAAGCCCGTCGCCGCCCAGATAGCATCCATTTGCAGCATGCTGACCCCGAGAGCGAAGCCAATGCTCACCGCCAATCTCTCGGCGAGAATCGTAGATGTAAGGGATGAGAGCGCCTCCCCCTGAGATGGTGTATGTCCCATCCTTCAGGAACATTGCAAGGCACATACGGGTTCGCCATTTTGGATTCGGGGCAAGTCCATTGTCCGCCGAATCAACATAGTCAACTGTGTAGTCGTTGGCATTGCCGATTCGCCGATGTCCGTATCGGTGGTCGCCGAATTGATTGGCGAATGCGTATTCGATTGAGGCTGAATCAGTGCCCTCGGGGTCGGGGTCGTATCGACTCATCCCTCGCTCATTGGTTGCGGGGAGCAATTCGTCTGTCGCTGGATTGCCGCCATCGGGAGCAAGTTGAGAAGCATGGAGAGTCGTTGCATTGATTGCGCTCATGTTCCTTGAGAATTGATTGACATTCATACACATCGGCATGAAAATTGTCGCTGCAATCTGTGCTCCAGCCTCCGTGCCCAGAAAATTGCTCAGAGATGGGATGAGCGAATAATCGACTGGCGTGTCTTGAGTCCCAACGCCGCCGACCTCAACGATGTATTCGTGATTGTTTGGATGTGGATTAAATTCTCGCCCACTCGGGGTCTCATTGGCGAATGCCCCATCTCGCTTCGTGAAGGTATCAAGGATGTCGGCAAATTCTTGAAGAGTCATCGGCACAGGAGCAGGTCCTGCTGTCAGCAGAGCCGTGTTTTTGGCATCAAGGGGGTCATGCCTATCCGTTGACAAATGCTTGCCCGATAACGCCTCAGAAACGAGAGCAATCGTGGTCGTTGTTGCATCAGGCCATGTGATGATTGCTTGAGCATCCCACGTCCCCGAATTTTGAATTTGAATTGTGCATGTCCCCTCGCTCCCATTCTGAGCGGACTTCGCAGCATTTGTGAGCAGATACTCAACACGAATTCCCGCATACTTCGATTCATTGGCATGCTCTTGCGATGAGGCGAGAGCGAGTTCGCTTGCATCGTTCAATTCTGACCGATACAGAACGGGGTCAATGGTGATGAATCCCTGCTCACCGCCATGCTTAAGGGTCACAGGCCACCATGCCTGATTTTCAAGGAGGTCGTTCTTGAGTCGTGAATGAATCGAATCAATCGTCTTTTTGTAACTCGTCATCAGAAGGACCCCCGCGTATTTTGCCTCAAGGCTTGAGAGAGAACGGATGGCAATGTGTCAGAGATGACTCGGCTGACATCGTTGGCATTCATTACCCCTGAGATGTTGATTGAATTGATTGTGACCCCTGATTGAGATACATCGGGGGTGTTCGCCGAGCCTCGCTTCAATTCGTAATTTTGCTCAAATCGGTCAAGCGGTATGACCACTTCAGGTCCAGCCTCGCCGATAATGGCACTCGTTGGACTCGTAACCAATCCACCATCGGCCATAAACATAGGAGCAATCGCTGCCGCTGTGCCAAGGGCAAATCGACTCCCCATGCTCCCGCCTCCCTTTTTGCCTGAGAATATATTGCCAATGCCACTCAATCCCCCTGCAGCGAGCCTTGCTGCGGGTGCAATATCCCTGAGCAACGGCACGAGGTCATCACGAATTAAAGGAATCAATTCGTCACGAAGAACGGGGAGGAATTCTTGACCCAGGGCAATCATCTCTTCTTGCAGTGCCGACTTCAATGTGTCCAATTGTGCAGCCGTTGAAGAACCGATTGTCTCAGCCATTTTAGCAGCAGCGCCCTCAGCATTATACAAATCTGTCACCAATTGCTTGAATCCATCCGATTGCCCAAGCAAAGCGAGGATTGCACCACCACCACGAACCCCGAATATCTCCATGATTTGAGCAGTCGATGCTCCAGCGGCTTGCAGTTGTGATAGCACATCGACGAGCGATGTCAAGCCCTGCACTTGGTCATTGGCCGTTTGATTAAGGTCGGTGAATTGGGATTGAAGGTCCTTCTCTGAATCCTTGAGTTCATCACTCCGCATTGACATCTCAGCACGAGCGATTGACGACTGAGCAAGGGAGATGTCAAGGTCCTTGTTTCGATTCTCAAGTTCAGCGATTTGTTCAATCTCCTTTGCCGTCAAATCTCGCCCTTGCTTCTCTGCTCGGCGACGAATCTCCATGATGCGGAGATTGTTTCGTTGCTGGCTCAGAGACATGCCTTGCATCTCGCGCGATACCGATTTGATTTCAGCCGACAGAGATTCTGAAGCGGCTTTGGTCGAGTTAAGGTTCGCCGATACGAGTTTGAGAGCATTCTGAGCAGCATATCCAGCGGGAGTCAATCGAAACACATTCAGATTGAGGTCATTCATTACCCTGCGAGCATCCTCACTTGGAGCGATGAGTTTGTTGATTGCTTGCCGCAATTGCGTGCCCGCGAGAGTCCCCTGAATACCTGCGTTGCCCAGAGCACCGATAGCAGCAGCCGATTCTTCAATTGATATGCCTGTCGCAGCCGCAGTCGGTCCGAGATATTTCAGAGCCTCGCCCATCTGAACCATTGTGACGTTGGTGCTGGTCATCGCTTTGGCGACGACATCGTTCACACGGCCCAAGTCGGTCATTTCAAGGCGAAAACCTTTGATTGCGGCGATAGCGATACCTGCCGCAGTCGGAACATCGACACCACCAACCAAAGCCAATTCAAGCATTCTCTCAAGAGCACCATCGGAGACCATCTCGTCAATCGAAACGCCAGCAATCGCCATGATTTGAGCAGCATTCGCAACCTCCGTTGCGGTGAATCGGGTGCTCTTTGCAAGACCTCTGACCTTTCCTTCAAGTGCCTCCATCTCTGCTCCAGTTGAATTTGTAACCGCTTGGGTCCGAATCATCACATCCTCAAATTCAATGGCGATGCTGATTGAATCCTTTAGGAATTTAGCGAACATGATGAATCCGCCAACAACAGCCATGACACCAGCGGCGGCAATGCCGACCCCTTTGAGTCCCATTGCCATGCCCTTGAGGCCAGCCTGAGAGCCTTGAGCAGCATCTCCTGTCGCTGCAATTTTCTTGCTGGCTTTGTCCTCGGCCTTGATTTTGACCCGCAGAGTCATGTCCTTCAAAGCCAAGTCATCGCCTCCTTGCTCGTTGATGCCTCACTTGCTGATTCATTTTTCTGTTGCGATGAGAGAACGCCTTCAACCACCATCTCTGCTCCCTCGGGTCCAAATCCCTCCATTGATTGAGGGACATTCCCGATTCGGTGAGAATCGACAGCAGGAATTGACCTTCGTCGGAGCACGCATGCTCGTCTATTATTCTGACAAAGGGTCGGCATCACCATCGCTCCCCCGTGTCGCATCAAGAATCGCGGTCGATAATTCATTGAGCAAATGCAACGGCAATTGCTTGAATTTGTTGAAATTCATGGAGTCGTCGCACTTACGAATCATCTCGTATGTGACAATCAGCCCAAGACGCTCGGTCTTATCGTCAAGCCCCTTCGCCTCGCGCATGTATGGGTGCATTTTGAGAGTCTGATATTCATTTGCCGATAGGGGGAGGACTTCAATCGTCTGAACGATATTGCCGTCAGCACCCTTCATTTTGAGATGACTAACATTGACTTCGATGGGGCTTTTCATCTGCTCAATGACCGAATCAACCCACGACATTCAATCACCTCAATCTCGGGTCATGTTGCGACCTTCAAAAGTGGCGTTGATTAGTAGTGCTCCTTCTGCTCCAGCCTCAAGCCCTTCAATCGACAACTCAACCAAAACGCAATTCGTAGCGGTGTATGTGTTCGCCCCCGTCGCTCCATCATTATCGAATGTGATGTCAAATTCGGTGTCGTTCTCCCATAGGTCCATGAGTGCATCATCAGAGATACCCCATGCCTTCGTGAGATTGCCGCTGACTGAAATCAATCCGCGAGTGTGGGCGGTTGCTTCATCAGAGCCCAGGGTCACATATTTGCCCGTCGCTTTGCTGAATGAAACATCACCCGAAACGAATCCAGTCGTTGTTGCATTTACCGTGATTACGCCTGTGACTCCTGTGAATGAATGAACAGCCATCTCAATCCCTATTCAAACCAAGGGCGAAGGGGTTTATCAAACGGTGCTTTGTCCCCTGATTGGCAAGGATTAGCCCCCTATGCTACTCGATTGGCAATCCAGCAGGGAGCAAAGAGGGTGTTTATTGACCCCCTCGCTCAAGTCATGAGCATGAAAATCACCGTTGAACTGGATGATGCAACCGCCACAATCGAACGCCGAATCATCAATGGGCGAGTTACTGGATTGAAACGGCATGAGGGATGCAAGGTCACCATCATAGTGCATAAGCCTGACAGATTATGAACCCGTTCCCCTGATTCATGTTTGTGCTGGAGTCGCTCGGGGTTTCTCCATTTGCCCGAGTCTGATATGCGGACGCCTCCACCGATGCGGGTAATCAATCCCGCCCAGCACACCCAATTCTGACAGAGCATTCATATACCCCGCCAGCATGGGAATTGACATGGCAGGCACAAATCTGAAGGCCGAATTCGTTTGGGGCACGCGCGATAGCAAGACTCACATCGTCTCAGCAGGCAAAAAATACAGCATGGGGCGAGCCAAGTGCGGCGTTAGTGCAGAGCGATGGGGAGTCAATGAAATGACTCTTGAGCAAGTCCGAGCGACTGAAAAGGGCATCTGTGCCCGATGCGCACATCATGTCTCTGCTTCGATTGAGTGATTCTCATGTTGTATCAGCAATACCGCCACATCGTCGTCTCCTTCGATGGGAGCACCCCCATCAAGGTCACTTTCTATTCAAGCGAGGAATACGATGCCTATATGCAATCGAATCCCCCTGCTCAGGTCCTGTATGATGGC
>Ga0222715_10004330_pt1 | contig 12361 bp, 17 predicted proteins | sample C33_9DmetaG_FD_165056 | JGI IMG/M metagenome (GOLD analysis project Ga0222715, IMG submission 165056) | Estuarine water microbial communities from San Francisco Bay, California, United States - C33_9D | ecosystem: Environmental > Aquatic > Marine > Unclassified | place: USA: California...
CATACATAAATATTAATTTACAAGCATCAAAAAAAAATATAGACTTTAAAGTTGAAAATTCTTTTCAAAAACCAACTAAAAAAATTAAAGAACAAATTGGTGGCATTGGGCTTACAAACCTAAAAAAAAGACTTGAAATTAATTATGGCCCAGATTATTATAATTTAGATACTATTAAGGGAAAAAATAAATATATTGCACATCTTAAATTGAAACTATGATTAATTGTATTATTCTAGATGATGAGCCTTTGGCAATTAAAGTAATTGAAAATTTTATTAAAAAAATTGATTTCTTGAACTGTATAGGAACTTTCCCTAATGCAAATGATGCTATGAGTACTTTAAAAAAAGAAAAGGTAGAACTTATGTTTTTGGACATCAATATGCCTTTTATTGATGGAATTAGTTTTTTAAAAAAATTAGAAAGCCCGCCTAAAACAATTATTACTAGTGCCCATTCAGAATATGCGCTTGATGGATATGACTTGAATGTTGTTGATTATTTAATGAAGCCCATACCCTTCGAAAGATTTGATATTGCTGTAAACAAAGCTTATAAAGCAATCACTAATTTGAGAAATGAAAAAAGTTTAGATCTAGATTTTGTATTTGTTAGAGTTAATAAATTAAATGTGAAAATAAATTTTGATGATATCTTAATAATTGAAAGTCTCAAGGATTACATTAAAATTGTAACAAAAAATAAAAACTTTATAGTTCATACAACATTAACTTCCTTCACAGAATCTTTACCAAGAAATAAGTTTATTAGAATTCATCGTTCTACAACTGCAGCAATAGATAAAATCGATGTAATTGATGGAAGTAATGCTTACATAAACAAAACACCGTATAAAATTGGAGGAAGCTACAAGGAATCCTTTAAAAATCTAGTTGTAAATTTTAACTAATCCTTCATTAATTCTATTGCCTCTGGGGCAGTTGTAACTGGAAATTTACAAGTATTATCCACACAAACGTATATGTATGTTTCATCTTTGAAATATCTGTCTTTTAACAAGTAGAGTTCGGATGGTATATTTGAAGCTGCTATTAAAGCATTAGGCAAGTATTTTTCCATTAATTCGTTGGCCTTAGAGATTGCCTTTTTCCCACTTATAGCTAATTCATAAAATTTTTGAGAATAATTGTGAGAGTTGGACAACCACAATAAATGATCAGTAACTCTATCATTTAAATTATTGCTTATATTATTGATCATCTTTTTTGATAGCAATAAATATTCTTTATTTCCATAATAATGGCCTAGTCTAAACAAATTAAAATTCATTACTGAATTGGCAGAAGGTGTTACTCCATCCTCAAGGTGAATAAATGTGTCTGCAAAAAGATTCTGTTGATTATTAGAAAACCTATAAAAACCGTTTGATTCTTTAAACTTTTCGTTAGTAAATGAAGTTAATTGATCAGCAAAATTTAAAAATTTGATATCAAAAGTAACTTCATAAAGACCTATTAATGCATCAATATAATAACTGTAATCTTCCAAAAACAAAACAGATGAAGAGCCACTACTAGTGTGTTGAATAGTGTTGTTATTAATCATATTGTCAACCAATGAGTTATTTATTGACAATGCTTTATCTAGAAACTTTTGATCTTTAGTAACCTTATAACTATCAACTAAGCCCCTAATTGTTAAAGCGTTCCAAGAAAATATAATTTTATTATCAATAATTGGATGAACTCTTTTTTCTCTTTCATCTTTTAATAACAGGTTTACATTAGCAAGATTTTTCTCAAATTGAGTTAAACTAATTCCCAATTTTGATGCAAACTCTTTATCAGAAACTGTTTGATAAAAAACATAGTTGTCTTTCTCCCAATAACCTCTCTGATTTATATTGTAATATTCTGAAATCCAATTAAAATCTTTTTTTAGAAGGGTTTTAAGTTCCTCGACTTTCCATACGTAAAAATCTCCCTCGCTTTTAGTTCCATCATCATAGTTTGTATCGGCTGAAATACTAGAATAAATTAGATTGTTTTTTCCAGTCATTTTTGACTCCAAAAAATTATAGATATTATATAGCTCTTTTAAAAAACGATCTTCTTTAAACACTTTAAAACCATTCGAATAAACGCTTAAAAGCTGAGCATTATCATAAAGCATTTTTTCAAAATGAGGAATATGCCAGGTATTATCAACAGTATATCTGTGAAATCCTCCGTCAATTCTATCGTTAATACCGCCTCTTGATATTTGAAGCAAAGAATTTAAAACAAATCCTTTCATTTCTTCATTTTTATATTCATTTGAATATCTCATAAAAAAGTTTAGCATTGAGGGTAATGGAAATTTTTGCCCTGACCCAATTCCTCCATTAACTTTATCCGCATATTTAAAAGCTTTTTCTGCCAAATCAATTTGAAGTTCGGAATTGTATATATCGTCTCTGGGTATTGGTTTTACAAGACCCTCTTTTTGAACACCTTCTTTAACGCTTTTTGCATATTCTAATACATCTTGTTTTCTTGTTTTATAAAATCCACTGACCTGATTTAAAACTTGAATCCATTGGGTTTTAGGAACATATGTGCCGCCCCAAATTGGTGTCCCATCTGGAAGTGCAATAATATTCATTGGCCATCCTCCACTACCAGTCATTAACACTAAAGCCTTCATATAAATTTCATCCAAATCAGGTCTTTCCTCTCTGTCCACTTTGATGTTAATAAAATTAGCATTCATGACTTCAGCCACTTCATAATCGGTAAAGCTTTCTTCTTCCATGACATGACACCAGTGACATGATGAATATCCAACACTAATCAAAAGTAACTTGTCAATTTTTTTAGCATTTTGAAGAGCTTCATCTCCCCATGGATACCAGTCTACAGGATTAGTAGCATGTTGTTTTAGGTATAAACTTTTTTCGTTAACTAATTTATTTTCCATGACCTGCGCTAATATATGGTTTGACCCCATTAAAAAAACAATAAAAAAAAGCTTAAAATTATTCATGTAAAAAAAGGATCAATTTTTTTTCCTAAATTAAATATTAATAAACAATTTTTTCATGTTTTATATTATTATTAAGTTTCTTAAAAAAATATTTTTCTTTTTTACAGTCTTAATTGTACTAAACGCCTGTAATTTACATCAGGAAAAAGCTCCTCCAAATATTTTATTTATTATGGCTGATGATCATACGTCACAAGCCTGGGGAATTTATAATGGAATATTGGATGACTATGTTAAAAATGATGGTATAAAATATTTGGCAAAAAACGGAACTGTTTTAAATAATATGTTTTGCACTAATTCAATTTGTGTTCCAAGTAGAGCTTCAATTTTAACTGGACAATACAGTCACTTAAATGGGGTTTATACTTTAGCAGACAACCTAAATCCTGATAGTTTAAACGTTGCCAAAATTCTAAAAAAAAATGGTTATCAAACTGCTCTAGTAGGCAAATGGCATTTAAAAAAAGAGCCATCTGGATTTGATTTTTATAAAGTCCTTCCAGGTCAAGGCAAATACAATAATCCTATTTTTAAAACTAAAGAAAATTGGGAAGATGGACATAAGGGAGGCACACAAGAATCAGGTTTTTCAGCTGATATAATAGGTGATTCCTCAATTGAATGGCTAAAAAAAAGAAAGTCAAAAAAGCCTTTTTTTTTAATGACCCATTTTAAAGCTACTCACGAACCCTTTGATTATCCAAAAAGACATAATGAATTTTTAAATAACACTTTTCTTCCTGAACCTGAGTCTCTTTATGACTTTTTACCTTCCAAATCTGAGAGAAGTTTTAGTGGTCAGCAGTTAGAAATTCTAACAAAAAGGTGGTTAACTTTTTCTGAAAGAAAAGACTATAATATTGATGTAAAATACCCTGGCATGCCTTTCTCAATTGATGGCCTGTCAAAAAAACAAATTCGATCCGTGTCTTATCAAAAATTTGTTAAAGATTTTTTAAGATGTGCTGCAGCAATCGATGACAATCTAGAAAAAATAATTACTTTTCTAAAAGAGACAAATCAAATAAACAACACCATTATTATTTATACCTCCGATCAGGGTTATTTTCTGGGAGAACACGGTTTTTTTGATAAAAGAATGATGTATGAAGAATCTTCCCGAATGCCTTTTGTAATTAGTTATCCCAAATCAATTCCTAAATCTAAAAAAATAGATGACCTTATTTTAAATATTGACATTCCTTCATTGCTATTAGATTATGCTGGAATTCCATCTCCAAAATCATTTCAAGGCATGAGCTTTAAAAAAGCTATTGAATCAAAAACACAGTATCAATCAAGAGATTTTATCTATTATAGATATTGGGAACATAGCCCCGTGCGACCTGCTCATCTAGGAATAAGAAGTAATAAAAGAAAGTTAATTTATTTTTATGGGGAAGGTCTAAACAAAAAAAACACCAGTAATATAAAAACATCTAAGGCTTGGGAATTTTACGATTTAGAAAATGACCCTTTAGAATTAAAGAACGAATTTAGCAACCCGTTTTATAAAGATGAAATTATCTCACTTAGAGAAGAATTAGTAAAAATTAAAAACTCTATAAAAGACAAGGAAACAATTGTACCAGAAATTAGCAAAATATAAGTTTTTATTAATATTTTTTTTGATTTACACTCAGTCCAGTGCACAAATTGAATTAAATAAAAGAATTGACAGTTTAATTAGAGTAAGTATAAAAAATCAAAACTTTCCTGGCGCACAGCTGTATGTAAAAATTAAAGACTCCATAATTATAAACAAATCTTATGGTTTTCATACATACGATTCAATAATAGCTGTTAAAAACACTCATGTCTACGACTTAGCTTCATTAACCAAAGTACTAGCATCAACATTTTCAATAATGAAGCTTTATGATGAAGACTTATTAGATCTTAACCAAAAATTATCATTTTATTTTAAAGATTTAAATAAATCCAATAAAAAAAACACAACTCTATTTGAAAGTTTAAGTCATACTAGTGGCTGGATTCCATACATTAGTCATCAAAATTTCATTAAAAAAAGAAATGGACAATTAAAAAAATCTATAGTTAGAAATAATAAAAGTAACAGGTTTTCTACACAAATAAATGAAAATCTGTTTTTAAGAAACTCCTATTCTAAAAAGATTTTCAAAAGAATAAAAAACTCTAAGCTTAATTCTAAAAATAAATATAATTATTCTGGTCTTTTTTTCTTTTATGTTCCTTCACTAGTTCATAAAATTTCAGGAATGAAATTCGAAACATTTTTCAATGAAAAAATCTTAAAAGGCAAAAATCTTACACTGCTCTTCAATCCAACAAATAGTTTTAATAAAAAGTTTATCGTTCCCACTGAATATGATTCTATTTTTAGGAAAACTTTAGTTCATGGATTTGTTCATGACGAGGCTGCAAGTTTTATGGGAGGTGTTTCTGGAAATGCTGGTCTTTTTGGAAATGCTGAAAGTATTGGTGTTTTATTGGCTGATTTAGAACCTAAAAGCTCAATATTCAAAAAGAGCACAATAAATATGTTTACTTCTTATGCATTCGAAAATAGTCCAATTAGAAGAGGGCTTGGTTTTGACAAACCATATTCAAAAAAAGAATATGGAAGTTATCCTAACCAAAATTTATCTAATAGAACTTATGGCCATACTGGATTCACAGGAACAATGTTTTGGGTAGATCCTGAAAAAAATCTAACAATTGTTTTTTTAACTAATAGAGTTTATCCAACTAGACATAATGAATCTTTCTATGATGATGACGTTAGAAGTAAACTAATTGACATTCTAACTGAAAATAAATTATTATGAAAATTCTATTTAAATATTTTTTGCTCTTTACGACTTTTACTTTTTATTCTCAAAACTTTGAATACGTAAATCTCTTTGATTCTTCAATGGACAAAGGAGTTTTTTGTTATAGAATCCCTTCACTAATTACTACAGCAAATGGAACGTTGATTGCTGCGATTGATGAAAGAAATAATTCATGTGGAGATTTAAAATGGAACCGAGACATAAACATTGTTATGAGAAAAAGTTATGATAACGGTGAAACATGGACAAAAATTAAAAGAATAGTCGACTATCCTTTGGGAGAGTCTGCTTCTGATCCATCAATGGTTGTTGATATGGAGACTAATGATGTTTTTCTGTTTTATAATTATATGGACTTAGATAATGCAAAAAATGTTTATCGTTTTATGTTTATTAAAAGTTCTGATCACGGTGAAAATTGGTCATTACCAATTGAAATTACTAGTGATATAATTAAGAAAGGATGGGAAAAAGATTTTATGTTTATTACATCTGGTCGTGGAACACAGACAAAAGATGGAACTTTATTACATTGCCTAGTAAATTTAAATAAGGGAACTCATGTTTTTGGAAGTAAAGATCATGGTAAAACTTGGTTTTTATTCGATTCCCCTCTTCAACCCGGAGACGAATCTAAAATTATTGAACTTTCAAATGGAGACTGGCTGGTAAACTCGAGAGTAAATTCTAATGGTTCAAGATTTACGCATATTTCAAATGATAAAGGTATTAATTGGACTTCTTTTAAAAACACTGATCTACCAGATCCTGGTTGTAACGCAAGCCTTTTAAAATATGATCAAAAAATTTTGATGTTCACTAATGCCTTTGATTCTAAAAACAGAACAAATCTTAGCTTAAGTATTAGTGAGGATCAAGGTAAAACATGGGTTAAAAATAAAACGATATACAATGGAGAATCGGCATATTCTTCAATGACAAAACTAAACAATGGTGACATTGGAGTTTTTTTTGAAAAAGACAATTACACAAAAAATGTTTTTGTGCGAATATCAAAAAACTGGTTACTGAAAAATTAGATTGTTCTAAATCTTCTATTTCCAGACCAAGTAACTCTTTTAGTACGACCCATAAAAGATTTCATTTCAATTCTTCCATTAAAATCGTTTCTTATCGAATTTAATTGTTCATTACCATTATCTTGTCTTTTCATCAAATATTTAATTAAAAAATTCCCGCAAATTTATACTAAAAATTGATTTTAATTCATTTTTTTTTTATAATTTTTATAGACATATTTAAATCAATATTTTGTCTTACAAATCATCCCCAAAATTGCCTGTAAAGGTCCTTTTACTTTTATTTGGATTTCTATTAAATGCTCAATCAGATTTTCAAATTTCATCTCCAGAACTGCAGGGGGTTTCGTCGAGTAAACTAGAAATATTAAATGCGACTATGCACTCTTTTGTTGATAATAATGATCTTTCTGCTATTCAAACTGCTATAGTTAAAAATGGTAAACTTATTCACTTTGATAGTTATGGTAATTCTGATATTTCAGAAAATGATGCTCTTGAAAGTAATGATATTTTTAGAATTGCTTCTATGACAAAACCTATCGTTTCAGTAGCTCTAATGATGCTTTATGAAGAAGGGAAATTTAAATTAGATGATCCAGTTTACAAATACATTCCTGAGTTTAAAAATCTTACTGTTCAAAAAAGAAAAAAAATTAAACCTGTAAAAAATCACGTAAAAATAATTGATTTACTAAGGCATTCTGCTGGATTAAATTTTAAAGGACCTGATGATTACAGAAAAGTAATTGATTTAACTCTAGAAGAATATACAAAAGAAACGGTTAAATCTCCATTAAAGTTCGAGCCAGGCACAACATGGTGGTATAGCTACGCGACTGACATATGTGGCTACCTAATTGAAGTGCTATCTCAAGAAAAATTAGATGTTTTCTTGAAAAATAGAATTTTTGATCCTTTAGAAATGAACGACACGTTTTTTGAACTACCCAAAAACAAATTAGATAGACTTACTACTCTTTATGTTGTTGATGAAAACAAAGAACTTGTTTCGTTCGACAATAAAGCAAATACTCCATTTAAAGACAAGGTGATTTTGTTGAATGGGTCAGGAGGGTTGCTTTCAACAACAGAAGATTATTTAAAGTTTTCATTAATGCTTTTGAATAACGGTTTTCACAATGAAAGTAAATTAATTAAAAAAGAAACACTTGATTTAATGAAATTAGACCATTCATTAGGCCTGAAATATAAAAAATTAGTATTTGGAAAAAAGAAAGGATTTGGGTTAGGGTTTGAAGTTGTAAAAGAAGATGGAACTAAATTTGGGTCAAAAGGAACTTTTGGTTGGGGCGGAATGTTTGGAACCTTTTTTAGAATAGATCCTAAAGAAAATATGGTTATCATATACATGACTCAATCATTTGAAACTTATAAATTAAAACTGGCTGATAAATTTAGAAGTCTTGTTTACGAGTCGATTGTTGAATAATTTATTTTTTCTCTTTTAAAATTCTATTCTGTTCTTTTAATAATTTGTTCATTTCCATTAATAATTGAATATTTTTTGGAGTTGATACTGTTTCGTCAGATGGGTCTTCAGCTTTTTTATTGAGTCTGTTAATAAATTTAACGACTATAAAAATGGTGAATCCAACAATTATAAAATCTAAAAAAGTTTCAATAAACTGACCGTAGCTTATGGCAACTTCATGGACTGATATTTCACCTAAAGAATTAGTTTGAGATTCTCTTAAAATAAATTTCTTGCTGTCTAAATTAATTCCATCAGAAAGTAATGAAAGCGGTGGCAATAAAATTTGCTTTACTAAGACATCTATTACTTGATTAAACGAAGCTCCAATGATAATCCCGATTGCCATATCCATCATGTTTCCTTTTACAGCAAACTCTTTAAATTCTTGTAATAATTTCATAGTTAATTGTATAAGTTTTAAAGATAATAAATATGTTTATTTACTATCTTTAAGTAATAAATAATAAGTTTAATTTTATTGTAAACATAATAAAATTGGGGATGTAGCTCAGCTGGCTAGAGCGTTTGACTGGCAGTCAAGAGGTCGTGGGTTCGATTCCCATCTTCTCCACTAGACACTCTTAACAGATTATAAAATTTATGAAAAAAATAATTTTACTATTACTGTTTACGTTCATTTTATTTGGCTGTTCTGAAAGTAATTCTAATATTTCTGAAAAAAATAAAATAGAAACTGCAATTAAAATATTTTTTGACGGGTTTCACAAAAAAGATTCTTTAATTATAAAATCTGTAATTGAAAATTCCTTTGAGCTTAAATCCGTCAGTTTTCAAAATGAAAATGCTTTCATTAATAATTTAAATGGCGATAAATTTATTTCAGCAGTTGTAAATAGAAACGAAGCTCCTGTATGGAATGAAAAATTGATTTCTTTTGAAATAAAAATTGATGGCCCATTAGCTAATGCATGGGTAGAATATGAGTTTTGGTTGGACGATAAATTAAGTCATTGTGGAGTGAATTCCTTTCATTTATTAAAAAAAGAATCTGGTTGGAAAATTTTTACAATAACAGATTCAAGAAGAAAAAATTGTAGCAAATGAAATTAAATTTCCTATTTAATTTTCTAAAAAAAATCTTCTTTTACTTTTTATTATTTGCTGGAATTATTTTGTCAACTTCTCATCTTGGAGATAATTATATGGGCATAAGTGATGAAGAAGGATATCTTTTGACAATTGGAATTTGTTGTTTAACAGCGTTTTTTTTAGAATATTTAATTCCTAAACTTAAATGCAAATAAATGCATAAACCAACTATTTCTTATATTTAAATATGAAAAGATCTGATTATTTAATATTAGGAGCTGCCTTCCTAAGTTTTTTATTTTCCGTTTCACTTTGGTTTTCAGGACAGCAACAAGAAGGTTTATATGTTGGTATTTGGGTTCCGTCAATCTTAGCTGCTGGCGCTTACGTTAAACAAATTTTTAGAAAATGAGTATTCAACTAATTTTTTTTATAGGTGTACTTGTTTTCACAATCTTTATCATTGGAGTATTGCTAATTCCGAAAGAGAACAATCAAAACATTGAAGAAAATATGGAAACAGATGTTATGGATTATGATGGTATTGGCAATTATGGTCGGATTCCCGATAAAACCCCTAAGAAACTCTAACTGATTTTAAACCTACATTAATTTAAAAATGAATAAAATCTTAATTATACTTTCATTTTTAATATTTAGTGGCTGTAATCATATAAGCAAACACAATAAAACAGAGTTTCCAAACATATTTCTAATCACAGTTGATGATCTTGGTTGGAGGGATTTAGGTATTATGGGAAGTCAATATTATGAAACTCCTTTTATAGACAACCTAGCTTCACAGAGTATGATATTTACCAATGCATATGCTGGGGCCGCTAATTGTGCTCCTAGTAGAGCTTCTTTGTTTTCTGGCTTAAACACCCCTAAGCATGGAGTATATACTGTTGGATCTTCTGAGAATCCTTTATCACAATTGGTAATGCATCAGAGGACTTTAAGGAATTCGCTTCTAGCAATGGTTTTGAAATTGAATATAGAGAATCTATTGGTGGTTACGTTCGAAGATAAAAATGATTGAACAATATTTTGACTGTCCACATTGCTGGGAAAATCAACTAAAGCTGATAGATACTTCAATTACCAATCAATCTTTTATTGAAGATTGCGAAACGTGTTGTAATCCCCTTGAATTTCATATTAATGTTAGAAATAATGTTATTGAATCTTTTAATGTAAATTCAATAGAACAATAAAAAACATCTTTTATTTAATAATTTTTGATACTAATATTGCGATTAATCCTAATATTAATATAGCTAAATTATTTTCTAATAAGAAGTCAAAAAGTCCTAAAACAACAGCAATAATTACTAAAGCAATTCCAATATTTTTAAGATAACCTTTCATTATTTTTCAGTTTTAAATAAAAAAACCGTGTGCATTAATGTAGTTGCTAACTTATTTTCAGAATTATAAATCTCCCCCTTAACTGTTGCCATATTTTTCCCTATTTGAATCGTTTCTGCAAGTACAGTAACCTTTCCTTGAAAAAGAGGTCTATGATGAAGACTGTTAAGATTTGTAGAATTTGGATAGCTTTTGCCTCCAGAATCTAATACAAGCAAAATACTTGTAGCGTCGTCTAGCATTGAAGTCATTTGTCCTCCTTGAACATTTTTATTAGGGTTTAATGTTGATGGGCCAAATTCTGCTTCTAATTTTAAGTAACCCTTTTTATATTCAAGAAATTTAAAATTAAAGAGTTTTCCTGTTCCCTCATTATTTTTCCAAAATTCTAGTAGCTTTTCAAATTCTTTTTCCATTAAATATTTGTTTCAAAAACATAAAAATAACTTTTTTAGATGTTATATTTACTTGTGTATGAAAAAAATACAAAGTTTTGATAGCGGGCAATGGAAAGCTTTCTTTAGGTGTTCAAATGATTTGTGTAGAGCTTGGTTCCCTTACAAAGTAATAGAAACTTTTTATGATGAAACTTTAATCGAAGGGACTGAAAACAAAACAAAATGGCAAAAAGTATTTCATGCTGAAAAATACTCTGGAACAGTAAAGCGAAAGCGATGTAAAAAATGTCGTAATGAAATATTAGTAAGGCAAGTAAATAATAATAGTGGAGGTGGATTTTCTGCGGGGGGGTAAATTTAAATAAATGAATTATGAAAAAAATATTTGAAAACTTAATGGAAAACAAAAACTTTAAACTGATTTTGATTTTTGGAGTTGTAAAAAAGATTATACTTATTCTATTATTAACTTTTCCGTTCTACTCTAATGGACAATCAAACCCGTACTCTGATAAATTTGCGCACACTTATTCAATAGTTGCAAAGGATGCCAATACAGGAGAAATGGCGGTAGGAGTACAAAGTCATTGGTTTTCAGTTGGAACACTTGTTAGTTGGGGTAAATCTGGTGTTGGTGTTGTAGCTACTCAATCGTTTGTTAATCCAAGTTATGGCCCTAATGGAATCGAACTTATGGAAAATGGCGTATCTGCTAAAGAAGTACTAAAAAAATTAACTGACCAAGACGAAGGAAAAGATTTTAGACAAGCTGCAATGCTTGACGTTAATGGATCGGTAAGCGCATTTACTGGTGAAAAATGTATTGAAAGCGCAGGACATTTTGTTGGAGAAAATTTTTCCGTTCAAGCCAATATGATGTTAAATGATAAAGTTATTCCTGCAATGAAAAAAGCATTTCAAGATAATTCCAGCTTACCCTTAGCAGAAAGAATTATTAAAGTATTTGAAGCTGCTGAAAGTGTTGGAGGAGATATTAGAGGGAAGCAATCTGCAGCACTAATAGTTGTAGGGGCTGAAAAAACTTCTAATGTTTGGGAGGATAAAAAAATCGATCTTAGAGTAGACGACAACAGCAATCCAATAAAAGAAATTAAAAGACTTTTAAAAGTTCACAGAGCCTACGAGCACATGAACAGAGGAGATCTTGCTATTGAAGAAAACGATATGGATAAGGCT
>Ga0222715_10004332_pt1 | contig 12359 bp, 9 predicted proteins | sample C33_9DmetaG_FD_165056 | JGI IMG/M metagenome (GOLD analysis project Ga0222715, IMG submission 165056) | Estuarine water microbial communities from San Francisco Bay, California, United States - C33_9D | ecosystem: Environmental > Aquatic > Marine > Unclassified | place: USA: California...
CTCGCGTCGCGTCTATCCACCGCGTTTGGTGTTCGCGTACCCCACGGCGATTAATGCCGTGATGAGTGAATCCACGTGATCGCCCTGGAATACGAGCGAGCTCGCATCGCCGTCTGTGTCGATCGCGCCACCGACGCCGAGCGCTTTTTTCAAGCGCTGGGTAAAGGTTTTTAAACTTTCCTCGTTTGACGGTACGGCGGTTAACCCGCGAACGATCGTGACTGTTTTTCCGCGTCGACCGTTTTTCGTTGACGATACGCGCACGCGCTGATCTTCTAATCGCGTCGTCGTCGTCGTGTTCGTGTTCGTGGACGTGGACGCGGACGCTTGAGAAGACGTCGACGTCGACGTCGACGTCGCGACGTCGCTCGGGTTCGACATCTCTGGCAACCGCGCGCGAAGCTGCATGAGCGCCGCCAGCGACGAGGCGGAACCAGCAACGCCGCCTCGCGACGCGCTCGCCCCCTCCCCGCCGTCGCCGTCGCCGTCGCCGCCGCCGTCGCCACCGTCCCCGCCGTTCGTCGGCGCGTGTTTCTTGTTTCGCGCCCCGCACGCCACCTCGGACGTCGTCATCCCTGGCCGTCGCCGTCGCCTCCGCGCGCCGTTCGCTGGCGCCCGTCGCCCGTCACTCGCGCGCGCGCATCGCACCGCGTGCGTCGTCGCGCCCACGGTCGTCGTCATCGTCGGCGTCGTCGAGTGACGCGTCGTTGCCGACGTCGTCACTGTGCGCCTCGGTGCAACCATGACCTCGCATCGATGCGCCGCCCCGTGGTCGTCGCACACGCCGCTCGCGGCGGTGGCGCGGCATCGAAACGCGGCATCGAAACGCGTGTGTGCCGCGCGCGCGACGCTGTCGACCGCGCACGCGCACGCGCGCGCGCACGCGCACGCGCGCGCGCACGCGCACGCGACTGTTCGACACGCACGACGCGGGTCGTTACGGCGCGGCACCCTGGTGCGCGGCAAACGACGCGCGTCGGTGGTGCGTCGTGGTAAAATCTCCGAGGACGATCAAGACGAAGATGATAACGACAGTGAAGCCGGCGCTGGGGGCATCGAGGGATGGCACGGCGCGTATTCGTTCCCGGCAAAGTTTCGCGCGTGGACCGACGCGAATGGGGAAGGGGCCTCTTCGGGCGCGGGCGCGACGACGGATTCGACGGATTCGGCGGCGAATGCGCCGTCAGACGCGTCGCGAAGTGGGAAAAAGCAGACCAAGGCGCAAGCACGGGCGGCTACGGTTCGGGAGTTGTTGCTTTCGCGCGATCCTGGGTTGAATCAAACGCTTATTAGTTCGGGGACGTCGGTTTCGCAGTTGTTTGACCAAGATAAATGGGAACGGCATCGCATGGTGGATAGGTTTGTGGTGGATTTATTATCTATTCCACAGTCAACGGTGTTTTTGAGATTACTGAAGCCGTGCACGGTGTTGGCGATGTATACGGCGATGATTGTGATGTTGCCAGCGTTGCTTCGCGCGGCGTTTGCGGCGGCGGGCGCGCAAGTACCCAGCGTCTTTGCCAATTTCGCACTGCAAAACCTCACGCTTCCGGCCTCAGCACATGGCTTACTCGGGACACTATGTGGTTTGGTGTTGGTATTTCGTACGAATTCGTCGTACGCGCGATTTGTTGAAGGTCGCACGGCGTGGGGCGCGCTCATCCGACACGTCCGCGACGTCATTCGGTTATCCATTTACATTCCAAACAAGGCGCACCAACGTCGCGTGTTGGAGCTGTGTGCGGCGTACGCGTACGTGTTGAAAACTCGCCTTCGCAGTGGTCGCACCAGAAAAGATCCGAAAGATCCCACGGCGTTTCGCGACGTGCCCGACGAAGCCGTTCGTCGCGTCGTGAGCGAACCCGCCGTCGCCAACGAGGTGCTACAATCCGCGGCGACGGGTAATCGGTGCTTGTACACGTTGATGATGATTTCTAAAACCCTCAAGCTCGCGCTCGAGGATGGCACACCGTCGCAGATTCACTGGAACATCGAAGAAGCCGTGAGTGGCATGGGTCTGAGCGGCGGCACGTGCGAACGCATCGTCGCCACGCCCATTCCGCTCTCGTTTTCTCGCCACACCGCGCGGTCGCTCGTGATTTGGCTCATCACCTTACCATTCGTCATCGTGCCCACGATGTCCTGGTACGCCGTACCCACGATGTTCATCTTAACCTACCTCGTGCTCGGCATTGACGAAATCGGCATTCAAATCGAAGAGCCATTCGCCACGCTCCCCCTCACGCCGTTGTGCGCCACGATTGAGCGCGACGTCGGCATCGCCATCCAAGAAATCAACGCTCCAATCTCCGTGGCGAGCACCGAACCCGTGCGTGCGTCCGCACCATCACCATTCGCACCTCCCCCGTCGTCATCGCGCTCCCAAGTGCAATCCGTGTAACATACAGTATACATCTATACGTCATCCGTCGCTTGGCGCGCGTCGTCGGCGTCGTCTCATAAAACCAGGCACCCTAACACAGGGTGCGGTGTTTCCCCTCGCGTGCGTCGAGCGTGCTCGCGACGTGCGTTCGCGTCGCCACTCCGCGCCGCGCGTCACCGCACGGTCGTCGCGATGGGTGACGACGACGACGACGTCGACGCCATCGACGACCGCGCGAACGTCCACGCGCGCGAGAGAGGCACGCCATCGACGACGACGACGACGACGCCATCGACGACGATTGGATCGTCGCCACGGCGATTGGATGCCGACGACGCGTGGGTGAACTTTATATGCGGCGTCAAGGTGCGATTCCCGATCGCCACGCCGTACGCGTCGCAGAAACAAGTGATGATGCATGTGATACGCGCGTGTAAGCGAGGACGGTCGGCGTTGATTGAGTCGCCGACTGGGAGTGGGAAATCATTAGCGCTGTTGTGCTCGACGCTCGCGTTTGCGGAGTGGGCGTACGCGGGCGAGGGCGAGGGCGAGGGCGAGGGTACTCGTCGTCGTCACGGGAGTAGTAGTAGTAGTAGTAGTAGTAGTGGTGCTGTGGGTGATGCGCGTGATGCACGCGATGTGGACGATGGTGCTCGTGGTGACGTGGTCGTTGAGGAGGACAAAGCCAAGCGCGGAGGCGGAAAACGAGGCGCGCGGGCGCCGCGCATTTATTACGCCACGCGAACGCATTCACAGATTGAACAAGTTGTTCGTGAGTTAGCTCGAACGTCCTATCGTCCACAAATGGTCGTGCTCGCATCGCGGGATAACTATTGCGTCAACGCCAAGGTGAAGCGCACGGGGAATGTAAATGAGGAATGTCGAAAGTTGATGGATGACTCGCAAACCGGGCGCGGGTGTTATTGCGCGGGCGCGGCGGCGAGTAAGCTCGCGACGCACGCGAAGACGGCTACCGATCCGATGGATATTGAAGATTTAGTGAAAATGGGTAAGCGTTTGAAAGGGTGTCCGTATTTTGCGAGTAAAATTATGGCTGAAGATGCAGAGTTGGTGTTTACGCCGTACAACTATTTACTCGATCCGCGCACGCGCGCCGCGATGGATATCGATATCGAAGGATCGATCATTATTTTCGACGAAGGGCATAACATTGAAGACACGAGTCGCGATGCTGCGAGCGAGGAAGTGATGTTTGATGACATCGCCGAGGCGGTGATTAGTTTGGAGATCATGCGTGATCGCGCGACGGCGCATCGAGAAGATTTCGAGACGTTGTACGCAGCCATGCACGGCTTGTATTCATGGTTCTTGCGTGTGTGTGATGCGGACGGTAAAGAATATGCCTTGAAACAGCATGAGCAATTGTTTGAAACATGGGGTACTACGTTGAGCGGCGAACAATCGTTGTCACCGCTTGAAAATGCTGGATTGACGCAAGAAAGCGTGGGCGACGTGATGCGCGCGCTGAGCGCGGCGAGCAAGTACAACCAAGAATTGAAAGATCAAAAGGAACGCATGAGTGGTGCGGCGCTGAACACATGCGAAAAAGTCTTAAACCCTCTCAAGTTTTTGCTTTCGAACGGCGCGACGACGGCGCGTGACTATCGCGTTGTGATTGAAAAGACGTTGAGCGACACTGAAAAGGCGTTGTCGACGCAAGCGCAGCGTTCGTCGTTGGCGCGCTTGCCCATGGATGAGTTGGTCAAGATTCAATTTCGCTGTCTCAATCCTGCTTTGGCATTTCGTGAGCTCGTAGGTGAAAAAGGCGCACGTTCGATTATTCTTACTTCTGGTACGCTAGCACCTTTGAATTCGTTTGCAAGCGAACTCGGCGTTGACTTTCCCATTCGCATGGAGGCGCAACATTGTGTGGACATGAACACGCAAGTGTGGGGATCTATCGTTGCTTCAGGGCCAAGCAAGCGCGTGTTAAATGCTGGTTTCAAATCCCGCAGTGATTGGGCGTTTCAGGATGAGCTGGGCGCGAGCTTGAAAGAGTGGGCTAAGGTTGTTCCTCATGGCATGCTGATGTTTTTCCCGTCGTTTTCGCTCATGGAAGCCATCGTGCACCGATGGCGCGATTCTGGCGCACTGAACGCCATCGAAAGCGCGAGCGGGAAAAAAGTGTTTCAAGAGCCACCAAGTAAACCAAGCAAGTATGGTAATTCGAAAAAAGTCGACACGCTCGATCAGGTGCTGGATAAGTACTACAAGCGCGTGAGCGACAGTGTCAAGGCGGCGCCGCATCCATATGCGCCGGCGCCATTGAACGCACGCGGTGGTCGTGGTGCAATCCTTCTCGCCGTGTGTCGTGGCAAAATTAGTGAAGGTATTGATTTCGCCGATGCCAACGCACGCGCGGTAATTTGCGTCGGGATTCCGTATCCAAATTACAAAGATCCTTTGGTGCAGGCGAAACGTTCATACAACGACTCGGGCCGTTATCGGGGATTATTGTCTGGGCAAAAGTGGTACGACCAGCAAGCGTTTCGCGCATTGAACCAAGCTGTCGGGCGTTGTTTGCGTCATCGATACGACCACGGCGCCATCATGCTCGTCGACGAGCGATTTGGTCAAAACGCCACGCATTCGTTACCGAAGTGGTTGCAGGGTGCCATGCGACACCCAAACGTCGGTTTTGAGCAACAATTGGAGAGTTTGAGCACGTTTTTCAATGCACACGCAGAGAATCCACCTAAAGATTTCGAGCCAGCAGCAAAAACTGCGCAAGAAGAAGGTAGTTCGCGACGTAAGCGGCGTTCCATTGGCTCTGTGAATTCGCCAAACAAGGCGAAACGCAACACGCCGATCACCGCTTTCTTTGCAAAAGCTGTGAGCAAAAATATTTCTGAAAATAGTGATATCGATTACGTCGCGCAAATTTCGAAAGGGGAGAAACAATTGGAATCATTTGCTCGAACAGAGTCGGTCGCGAAGACAATGACGTCGAACGCTCGTCATGAATCATATCAGGAACCGGTTTTCGATGAGTTTGATGACGAATTGGACTGGGACGCGTTGGAGATGCCACCGCCGCCTCAAAAATCTGTGTCCCCACAGAAAGAGGAAGCGGCAAGCATTGAAGAAAATGTGAATCAAATTCTCGATAGTATTGAATGGGATGATGAAGACGACACTGACGAATGGTTCAACATGGTTGAAACAACCCAGAAAGCGGAAGCGTCGTCGCAAATGCACACAAAGACTGAAAGCAACGGCGTTCTTGAGACTGAACAAGTCGTCGCCTCGCCTGTGATCGAGCGATTATGCGCCACGTGCGGACGCAAACCACTTGGAACACTTTCTTCTGCAAATGACGCAAACATTGAACGAGTTACGCTCAAGTCGAGTTATTTAGATGAGTTTGGTGGCGCCACAAATTTCGTCGTCGTGCCAGAGTCGACGCAACAAGGCGTGTGCTGCGGCCAAGAATCCACCGAAGCGACGTTTGACGCAAGTTCAGGGATGGCATTCCGACCATTGTTTTCATGCGCTCATGGAGGCGTTATTGGTTTCAAAGTTGAGGCTACTAACGTCGCCAATCAACGATTCGCCGAACGCGTCTTGTTGCGCGACTAAGTTGTTGTATTGTATTATAGGATGCCTATTTGTCTACTGCGTGCCTAGACCCCACGCGTAGCGCGACATCAACGTATCTATCCACCATGCGTGTCATCGCGAACACCCCTCCGAGCGTAGATATGGTCTTCGTAAGAAAGTATACCAGGCTCTTTGCCTCGACGGCGATGTTAACCGTAATCGCCGACAAATCAAACGTGAAAAACACCTCTGGTACGTGCAACCAATCCTTGCTTGGCGTGAAATGCTCGGTAACGCTGTACTGATTCGTTTGTAAGACTGTTTTCCATGGAATGAATCCAAATAATGCGCGTAAATCAGTATACGTCGTCGGCACCACCTTCATGAAATACTTGAAAATCCCGCTCGGCGTTTCTGAGCGTTTGACGCCGTCTAAAGGATTCACCGCTCCAGGAAACCCTTTGCCGAATGCCAAACGCTTGATTTCGTGCCCCATGTTCACTTCCCACGCGTTACCGAATAGCTCTTGCATGAAACCGAAGCCCTCAGCGCCCGTGGATATCCGAATGCTCCCCGCCACGCGTTGCGCCAACACCTCCCCGTGTATCCGACACCCTTCTTTCGCCATCTTCGCTCGACGCACCTCGCTCCCGTGCTCGGGCCGACGTTGGAACAACACCACACCTCCTAAATCCACTCCACCCGCAGATTCGTAATCATCAATCACCTTACCGTTGTGATTCAACCGCGTCTTCACCAACCGTCCGCGCACGTCGACTTCGTGCTTCCCGCTCGCGTCGTACATATCCACGTATAATATCTGACACGGCACCTCGGGAAACGTCACATCGATCTCAATCGATAACAACTCACTCCACGGCACGGTATCCACGCTCATCGTCTTCGTCATCGTCGGCGTGAGGAAATCCACGCACTCAAATAACGCCATGCACGCGACGCAGGCGATGCCAATCAGAGAAATATACGCCCCCGTGCGCGTCTTCGTCGTCAAGTGCGGCGCCACCGACGCGTAGGCATCAAACCTACGTATCGACCGTAACATCTCGCGCGCGCGTTTTCGCCACGCACGCCGCACGCGTCGCGCACTGCGGGGGTTCTACTGATAGTCATCAATCGCATCGCGTTTTGGGTGCTCGACGTCACTCCGCGCCTCGTGCGAATGTTTTGTGCCACGTCCACGCGCGTCGCGAGCGCTGTGGTGACGCGTCGATCGCCGTTCACGCACGGTACGACTCGCGCACACGTCCCGGTGCGCACCCGCGCGCGACCGGTGTCGATGTCGTCGTCGTTTACGAGCGACGACCCGCCCGCGGGGTACACGCTCGCGGACCAAGTCAAGCGGTTCGCCAAGGCGAAAAGCGACAACGTCGCTCGCGTGATGGACATTGACAGCGTGTACGATGGGTCGTTTTTGAAGGGCCAACGCGTGCTCGTGACCGGGGCCAATCGAGGGATTGGGCTCGCGCTGTGCAAGGAGTTGGCGGCGAACGGGGCGGATATCGTCGCCACGTGTCGCAAGTCGAGCGCGGAGCTCGAGGCGTTGAATCCGAAACAGATCATTTTGAACGTTGACGTGACGGATACGAAGAGTTGTCAAGATATGGCGGCACAAGTCAGCGAACCGTTGGATATCGTGATCAACAACGCGGGGTACTTTTACGAACCCGTGGAGAAGATTGATTCGATGAATTTTGAAGAGCAAATGAAGATGATTGACATTTGCGCCGTTGGCCCGTTGCGAGTGTCCGCGGCGTTGCATAACGCGGGGAAAATTAAAACTCCGGGTGGGAAAATCGCGATGATTACCTCGCAAGGTGGGTCGGTGACGTGGCGCGAGGTGCAAAATCCGAGCGGCGGCGACTACGGGCACCACATGAGTAAGAGCGCGGCGAACATGGGTTCCAAGTTGTTAGCGCAAGAGCTCAAGCACGAAGGTATCATGGTGCAAGTGCTCCACCCTGGGTTTAACAAGACCGACATGACTGCCAAGTATGCCCAAATTTGGGAAGTTGAAGGTGCTGTTGATCCCGCCGTCGGCGCGAAGCGCGTGATGCACGAAATCGGTTTGATGGCGCCGGAATACAACGGCTTGTTCATCAACTGCGAGGACGGCTTGCAAATCCCGTGGTAGGTAGATGCCTGCGTGCATTCTTTTACATTCATTAATTCATTTCCCTGTTGTTGCGATAATCAATCATACATCCGTCGATTACAACGTAACATTCCCTCGACGCAAAAGCGTGAGGAACGCCGCTAGCTTCGCGTTACAATCCTTTCGGTGGCTCTCCGAGGCGATGACACGGCGCGCCACCGTCGCATTTACCTTTCGCACACGTGGCGTAACACGGCGCATCGAACGCGGGATCGTTCACCGCTGGAGCAACGCCGAAAGTCATCATGCACGAACCGTCTTCGTGATTTGGATCCAACCGCGCGTCGACGCCAAAAGCTTCTTTAAAAAACCTTTGCGTGGGAATCTTGCAAAAGTTCGTACACGAGGCCGTGCACCCACACTGTTCTAAATATCTACATTTTTGTAACTTGACGCTCGCCATGACGCCGTCGCTTTCACGTGGAACGATTTCGCACGGACCGACCAACCACGCGAACGCCTCTCGCGTCACCGTCGCGTTCATTTCATCCACCCAATTCGCCGGCTTGATCAGCCTCTTAAACGCGAATCGTACAGGCGATGGAATCAGACTCAATAATGCTCTCGTCACCGCATCGCGCTGCTCGTCTACGGTACGACCGACGCTTAACGCGTCGGCGAGCGAGACGAGCGCGTCAAACGGCGTCTTCGCGCCTCGCGTCGCGCTTTTCGCCGCATCCTTCCCAACCACCTGCGCGAGCTTGGCATTAAATAAAGTGATCGCCGCGGCATCAAGCACACCATCCTTGTATACCGTGCGCGTGGTCGTCGCATCGCCGCCTCGGGCGTACGTCGCGGAGCTACCGTTGAGAATGCCAAAGCGCGTCGTGTCGTCTGACGTCGCTTTCACTGACGTTACGTGACGTCCTCGGGAAGCGCGCGAGTGAGGACGACGATGCGCATATGATGTAACTGAGTGTGACGCGATCGCCGTTCGCGCACACGTTGATGCCATGGTTACGCGTCGCGCGCGTCGAGCTGTGAGGCACTTCGTGCTTGGTTTACAAATACAAATGCTGGCGGGGCAAATAATACAATACACAATTGACGGCAACGTGCGACTGACAAAGCGCTGCGTTTGTCATGAAATCACGCAACACATCGCGCATCCTTCCTCCTGCGGTGGCTGCGTGAATTCGTCATGCTTGTTTAGCGAACGCTGTCGCGCGCTTCTCGTGGCCACATGGACTTTTACCGTACCTTTCGCCTTCAAGGATGACTTCTTAGGTTGCATCTTGCTCACGACGACAACCTTTGTGTGCCCTTTATCTTCCTCGCTGCTCGATTCGTCGTCGTCATCATCGTACACGGATATGGCTTGTCCCGCGCCTCGACTCGGTAACCGTTCAAACGCGCTCGGCCCAGCCATGTCGTCATCCGAACTCGTCGGTACGTACTCAATCGTCGTCTCCAGCGGCTTCTTGGACTGTTTTGCCTTTATCTTCTTTTTCGTCGCCGACGATCGCCCATCTTGACCAGTTACCGTCGCCGTCTTCTTCGTCGGCGTCGCGCGCCCATTCGTCGTCTCTCGATACCCACTCAAATCCTTCTCGCTCTCCTCCCTCGACCCGGTCTCGCTTTCACTCGCGAGATCCGGCCACTTTATGTGCGACGGGTTCTTCCCATGCCCGCTGTCGAACGCACCGACGACGCCACCATCGTTCGTCACCACCGCGATGCCTCCCGGAGTGAATTCCAACCGACGACCAAACGAATTCACCGGCGTCCCGCGCGCGTCGACGCGCATCGACCCATCGCGCTTGGCGTTGCGCTCGTTAATGATCGTATTCGCGCGCGCGATGGACTCGGCGCTGCGCGGAAGCAGCCCCATCGTCGCGGCGCTGACGTCGTCGACGAGAAATGACGCGTTGACTCCGCCATTCGAACCGCACTCGTTCGCGCGTCGCCTCGGCGCGATGGCGATGCGCGCGGCGCGACGCGCGATGGCGAACGCTCGAGCGATGTGCGGCGCGCGCGCGCGCACCGCGTCGGCGTCCATGGCGTCGTCGTCGTCCACGCACGGGTGCGGAGCGCGTCGAGGCGAAGATGACGATGGCGCGGACGGGACCACGCCGCGGCGCCGACCGCGGTCGGTGCGCGAGGCGTTGGCGCACATCGGGGCCACGGAAGACGATATCGACGTCGTCGTGCGCGTGGTGTGGCCTGGACCAATCATGAAGTGGCCGAGACCGTATGATATCACGGAGGAAGAGGTGGCGTTGGGGGATGGGGTCGCGGCGCGGGCGGCGCGCGCGTGGGCGAGCGCGCGCGGTGCGTCGATGTCGTAGATGTTGTAGTGGATTAAAAAAATGTAGTTGATTGTTTTAGTTGTTTTCATGCGTGTTGTCGCGCTTGAACCCGTCGTCGTCGTCGTCACATGTTTCGCGGTGAAGACGCCGCGAGAGGCGCCGCTCGACGTCTCTTTCGCCACCGTCATCAACATCATCGAATAATAATAATAATAATAAGGCACAACAAAGGAGATAATTATTAGTTACAAAATGGATCGACTGCGGCATAAACGGTAGAGCCAGGCGGACATGCCCACGCACGCGGTGACGAGTAAGCCAGTGGTGAGGTAGAACGCCACGACGCTCGACTCAAACGTGGACGTCAAGTTCATACCAAAGATACCCGTGACGACGGCGCCGACGGCGGCGGCGAACGATGCGATGGACAGCATGAGTTCAATCTTGCTCACTTCGAGACGACGAGCGGACAACGTCACAGAGATGGACTCGTCAAGATCTCTCGTGTTTTCAAGCAACGCCTCCGTCGCGCTGTGCACCGCCTCGCACTGCTGCAAGTAGTACTCGAGCAAGTTTTCAACCTCCTCCTCCTCCTCCTCCTTGTCCTCCGCCTCTGTAGCCTTGGACGACAACGTCATGCGCTCGACGTCGTCTTCATCGTCAAGTGTTTCTAATATCTCGTCGCGAATCGCCGCAGAGCGCGATTCGAGCTGCACGAGCGCTTGCTTCATAAAGCGCAACTCGTCAAACGTCGTCTTTTCGATTCCCGTTTGCAATTTACGCTCCAACGCGCGATAGCGTCTAGTGCAATGTTCCAGTCGGTTCGCCAACTGCGCGCACGTCTCTTGCAACGACGCTTCTACCATGACGAGTTCAAACGGCAAAGACTCCACTTCCTGGTTCTTCTCCGCCGTGGACATGCGCTGCGTCCACGACTCGAGAAAATTCACCGACATCATCGTATCCGGTTCGAGCAACAACGCGTGATCGGCGCGAATAATCACCCGCACACCGAGATTCACCAACACCGAATCCTCACGAACAATCACCGCCGGAGTGTTATTCGCCTGCCCGAGCGATGGATCGATGCGACGCAAATCCCGAGGCGACAAATCCGTGTCGCGCAACAATTGACGTCGCGTCATAATTTGCTTGTACGGCAATCGCTGCCCCGCGGCGTCAATTCTAAACACCGCATACGGCTTCGACAGCGACCGGTCGTGCCTAGACGTACCATCACGCACGCGCATCGCACTCGACGTCGCCGCACTCGCCGCATCACCGTCACCATTCGCCCCCCCGCTCATCATCATCTCCGCCCGCGCGCCGCCGTCGCGCGCCTCTGCCCCCCCGCCCGCCGACGTCTTCATCTTTTCCTCTTCAAACACCGACCCATTCAACCACTCACCCGAGGACGACGACTGAGACGACGATTGAGACTGAGACGACGACCCATGCTCCGACGTCTCATCATCCACCGCGCTCGGCTCGCCCACCGCGCGCGTCCGCCCGCGCCGCGCGCCTCGACCCCCCGCGCCGGGCGCCGCGAACGCCGCGTACGCCGCGTACGCCGCCCTCGTCCTCGTCGTCGTCGCCCCCACGCACGACGCCCGCACCGACGCCGCGCGCCGCATCGTCATCCACCGCGTCGTCGTCCACCGCGACGACGACGACGCGCGTTGTTGTTGATGTTGATGCCCAGCATCATCGTCGTCATCGTCACGGTCACGGTCACGACGACGACGCTGGTGGTGCCCGGCGCGGTGCGCCGCGTCGCCGCGCGCCGCGCACCCACCACCGCCTCGTCCGCGTCCTCGTCCGCGTCGTCGCACCGCGCGCACCTCGCGCGTCGTCGGCGGCGTCGTCGTCATCGTCGTCGTCGTCATAGTCCTCATCATCGTCGTCGTCGTCGTCGTTCGCCCCCTCTCGACGCGCGACGACGAATGCCGCGCGTTCCTACGAGCGCGTGCGCGCGTCGTCGTCCGTCGTCTTG
>Ga0222715_10004334_pt1 | contig 12348 bp, 13 predicted proteins | sample C33_9DmetaG_FD_165056 | JGI IMG/M metagenome (GOLD analysis project Ga0222715, IMG submission 165056) | Estuarine water microbial communities from San Francisco Bay, California, United States - C33_9D | ecosystem: Environmental > Aquatic > Marine > Unclassified | place: USA: California...
AAAGAAGCAGCCTTCAAGCGTGAAGACGATGCAATCGAGGAGCTAATCGCATCGGATCAGTTCCGAGCTTCCATCTACGCATTCAACCTGGTGCAGAAGCACGCTAAGAAACCTAGTGGAGCTCCCGACAAGGCTTTAGCTCGCAAGGTGGGCAAGGTTGGAGTCCTAGGTGCAGGCCTGATGGCCTCGCAGTTCGCACTGCTGTTTTTGCGAAGGCTTGAGGTGCCGGTGGTTATTACCGACGTCTCTCAGGAGCGCATCGATAAGGGCATTGAGTACATCACCTCAGAGCTAGACAAGCTCGTAGAAAAAGGCAGGCTCAGCCTAGATAACCGCAATCGCTATGTCGGTAACCTCTCGGGCTCGCTGGATTACGCTGCCTTTGCCGACTGCGACTGGGTAATCGAAGCAGTGTTTGAAGAGCTAAAGATCAAACAAGAGGTCTTTGCAAAGATCGAAGAGGTTGTCAGCGAGGAGTGCATCCTCGCGACCAACACCTCGTCGCTATCGGTTGACGCAATGGCGAAAACCCTCAAGCACCCAGAGCGCCTGGTGGGTTTCCACTTCTTCAACCCGGTAGCCGTGATGCCACTTGTTGAGGTGGTTAGGGCCAAGAAGAGCTCTGACGAGGCAGTCGCCACGGCCATGGAGGTTGCTAAGAACCTCAAGAAGACCGCGGTCATCACCTCCGACTCCGCTGGCTTTGTCGTAAACCGACTGCTCGGCTACCTGCTCGGTGAGGCTATGCGAGCTGTCGATGAGGGAGCCAGCTTTGAAGAGGTTGCCTCCGCCATTGCACCTCTTGGTTTGCCAATGAACCCATTTGATCTTCTTGAGCTGGTCGGCCTAAAAGTCGGCGCACACGTCCTCGACTCGATGCACGCGTTCAACCAGGAGCGCTTCTATGCGAGCGAGAACCTTCACAAGCTTGCCGAGCACGGCAAGCTCCTGGAGCGCGATGCCAAGGGCAAGATAAAGGGCTATGACAAAAAGGCGGTGGAGATTGTCGCTGGCGGAAAAAATGCCAGAACAGCAGCCGAGATCTTTGAGTCGGTGCAGGTAGGTCTCGCCAAAGAGGTAAAGCTAATGCTTGAAGAAAAGGTGGTTCAAACGCCGCAGGACATCGACCTCTGCATGATCATGGGCGCTGCATGGCCTTTCCATCTAGGTGGGATAACTCCCTATCTTGATAGAAGCGGAGCGAGCAAAAAGGCCTTCAAGGGAACCTTCCATGACCCGATGATTATTGGAGTAAGAGCCTAAAGAGGTTCAGCGCCAATCTGCTTGCATATCTCCGCGGCTATCTCGATGCCAGCAATAACTTCATTGGCAGGGTGAACCTCAGACTCAACTCGGCCCTCTGAGACGTACTTTGCAAACCAGGTTGCCTGGTAGCTAAGGCCATCGTGGCCGCGAACCTCGGTTTCGTCCCTCCATACCTCTTCGGTGAAGTAGAGCTCCTTGTCCCTGAGCTTGATACCGGATGGCACAAAGAACGGCTCGTCGACTACAACTACAGCGTTCTCAAAGGAACAGCTTGCTGTTGTGGGCAAAGTTGCGATGCCGGATGCTGTCACCTGGGCCCTAGCACCAGAGGCGTATTCAAACACCGAGTGGCTTTCGGCATCGAGTCCGCTCTCGTGGAGAGTGCCCGTAGCCGTGATCTTCGACGGGCTACCCAAGAACTGCTGCGACATAGCAATTGGGTAGATGCCCATGTCGTAGATGATGCTTCCACCACCTTTTTGCCAAAGTCTTGCGATGTGGCGGTTGTCGGCTGAGAAGTTGGCAGCAAAAAGTTGCGGCTTACCGAGCTCGCCAGAGGCCAAAAGCTTTCGGATGATCGTGCTTTGAGGTAAATACCTTGTCCACATCGCCTCCATTGCAAGCAGACCCTTTTCTCTAGCGAGAGCAAAGATCTCTTTTGCATGTTCGGGGAGCACGGTGATGGGTTTTTCAACCAGAACATGCTTACCCGCATTTAGCGCGAGCATCGCGTGCTCGTAGTGCTCGACCTGCCAGCTGGCGATGTAGACGGCATCTATCTCGCTGTCGGCTACGAGCGCCTCATAGCTGTCGTGAGTCTTTGGAATCTCAAACTTCTTTGCGAACTCCTCAGCTCTACCGGGGGTTCGAGACGCCACCGCATGAAACTTTTGAGTCGTGTGTTTTTGGCAGGCCGCCACAAACACCTCGGCGATACCACCGGGACCGATAATGCCCCATTTGAGGCTGGGAACACTTGTGGGGTCAATGACCTCCGGTTCTGGGATGCGCATCGTTTGAGTCTATTTAGCCAAAGCTCGGCGATGGCTAGAATCTAGAAAACTGCGAGTGTAGTTCAACGGCAGAACTCCAGCTTCCCAAGCTGGTGGCGCGGGTTCGATTCCCGTCACTCGCTCAAAAAGAAAAGAGCCCCGGATAACCGGGGCTCTCATCTTCGGTGCTTTTTAGGCTTCTACCTTTTCCTTTGCACCAATGTTCTTGGCAACCAACACGAGCAAAGCCGTGACAACGGTACCAATTGCAATGGCGAGGACATAGGTTAGCCAGTTGCTCACAAGCGGGAACACGAAGATTCCGCCGTGAGGGGCGCGTAGCTCGTTGCCGAAGAGAGCTACTAGAGCACCAGTGATACCCGAACCGAGCATGATGGAAGGGATAACGCGTGCTGGGTCTGCTGCAGCAAATGGGATGGCACCCTCAGAGATGAAGGATGCACCAAGTAGCCATGCTGCCTTACCGTTCTCCTTTTCAGCGGCAGAGAACTGCTTGCTGCGAAGGTTGGTGGCAAGTGCTAGTCCCAGTGGAGGGGTCATACCAGCAGCCATGACGATTGCCATGATCTGGAACTCGGTTGCAGATGCTGCAGCTCCCGCAGTTGCTAGACCAGTAACAGCAAAGGTGTACGCCACCTTGTTCACTGGGCCTCCCATGTCAAACGCCATCATCAAACCAAGGATTAGACCCAGGATTGCCAAGGCACCGCCTGAAAGACCGTTTAGCCAGCTTGTCAAACCGTTCACAAGAGCGGCGATTGGAGCCTTGAGCACAAGCACCATTGCCAGTCCGGTGATCAATGAGGATAGTAGCGGGTTTACAACTACAGGCATGATTGGCTTGATCCAGTTGGCAACTGGCCAGCGGCTAATCCAAAGTGCAACAAAACCGGCAATGAAGCCACCGAGAATTGCACCGAGGAAGCCAGTGCCTGTTCCCAATGGGTTGCCGTCAAGGCCGGTAGCAAGAACGCCAGCAACGAAGCCCGGAACGAGACCGGGTCGGTCGGCGATTGCGTAGGCAATGTAACCGGCTAGAACAGGTACGAAGAAGGCGAACGCTGCCTTGCCGAACCAGAAGATTACGAATGCCCAGTTACCTATCGATAGCAGATTGAGGCTATCTCCTGAAACACCCATGACCCCTGCGTCATATGCGTAGATGCCGTCGGTTCCGTAACCGATTGATCCCAGAAGGAATCCGATGGCAATCATTATTCCGCCTGCAGCAACAAACGGAATCATGTACGAGACACCAGTCATCAACCATTGACGAATCTTGGTTCCCGTGCTTTCGTTACTCACTATGGGCCTCCTTTAGCTCCATTAGTTTGGGGAAACACTCCCCAATTATTTTTTGCCGAAAAGGCCTCCGAAGAGACCACCCCTCTTCTCGCTTGGTTCTTTAGAAGAAGAATCTGTCTCCTTGGCTGGAGTGGATTCTCCAACCTTGGGGGCGCTTCCGTCGGCAGCTGCCTGAAGCACTTGCTCGACCAAACCTGTTGCATCCTTCATCGCCTTTGCGGGGCCAGTTTGCAAATATGGCTTGCCGTTGAACCGGTGACGGTCTTTTACCTCAAGGTCAACAGCAAAAATTACGGCATCGGCTCCATCAATGACATCTTGCTTGATGGGGTTAGACCCAGCCGCACCCTGAGTCTCAACGATGACTTCATGCCCCAGCTTTTTCCCAGCTTGCTCAAGTGCCTCGGCAGCCATGTAGGTGTGGGCAATTCCAGTGATGCAGGATGTTACGCAAACAATTCGAGCCATCAGGGCTGAACCTCCTTTGTTACTAACTCGGCTATAGCTGCCGCGTCGGCTTGGCTTCTCAGTAGTTCTCTGAAATCCTCGTGCATGATCTTCCTGGCCAACGAGGCAAGAATCTCGAGGTGGGTGTTCTCACCAGAGGCGGGAGCAGCGATGAGAAAAATTAGCGTGGCCGGACCATCGTCAGCACCGAAGTCCACGCCATCGGGAGCAGTTGCAACGGCCACTGAAGGGACTAAAACAAGGTCGCTTTGCGCGTGAGGGATTGCGATGCCACCCTCAATACCTGTGGGGAAGTGCTCTTCTCTGGCGGCGACTGCAGATAGATATTCATCGAGACCCGATATCCTGCCAGCCTCAAGAAGCGCCTGAGCCATTTGCGCTACAGCGCCTTCTTTGGTCTCGGCCTTAAGCCCGATAAGAACGATTTCGGGGGTGGTGATAGGTAACGACATTGGACAATAGGAGCAATTTTGCCCCGGCACCCCCCTTTTTTTTGCCTGAAAGCGGTTACTAAATTCTTCCAACAGATTATTCAGAAAATCTTCAGAAAGCATCGATTTACCAGCTTTTTGCTCCCAAGATTTTGGAAAATTATTGTAGCTTTTCTACAAACAGCACTTATGTGCATTCAAAATCGGCAAGCGCTTACAGCAATAGTCGTCCTTGGGTGTCTCGGGTCGAAACGCTCTAGTGCTTAGCGAGCCAAAGAATAAAGCCGTCTAGCCAACGCCTTGGTACTAAATAGAAGACGACCTTTAGAGCCCTGACGTCCCAGCTCGCTGGGTAGTGTGCCCTTGGCCTAGCGCTAGTTGCAGCCTTCAGCATTTTGTTGACGACCTTCTGGGGTCCAGGAGAGATTCGATACATTCCACCCAGCCACTTGTTTACGCCCTTCATGACGGTGTCGTATTCGCTAACAGATCTGCCATCTTTCAGAAGCCCGAAGGCAACTGCACCAAACCCGGTCTTTGAGGTCCCAGGCTCAATGGTTGAAACGAAGACCCCCAGCTCCCGCACCTCTTGCCTGAGAGCGTTAGCTACCGCCTTCATCGAGTGCTTGGTTGCCGCATACCAACCAAGTCCCGCTAGGGAGACGTGGGCAACTACTGAGGTGGTGATGAGAATCCTGCCCGAGCGCTGCTTGCGCATTTGCGGCAGAGCCGCCCGGATGCACGCCTCAGCGCCAAAGACGTTCACAGCAAATATCTGCTGCACTTGCTCGCTGGTCATTTCCTCAACGGTGGAGAAGTTGCCAAATCCGGCGTTTGCGACCAAGAGGTCTAGCCGGCCCTCCTTTTTGATGAGGGCATCAATTGCTGACTTGGTTTTCTTGGCATCGGTGACATCTAAGGTGACCGGAACGGCACCAAACTCCTTTGTTAGCGCTACTGCCTTGGAATCCTTATCGGCGGCGTAAACGGTCCAGCCGAGCGCCCTGAGCTTCTTCGTAAGCTCTAGGCCAAACCCGGAGGCTCCTCCGGTTATGAAAGCAACGCTGGTCATAGTTGAATCATTTCACGCTTAGGCGGGACCAACAATAGGAGCGCCTAGGTCCATCGAGAGCCGAATTGCAGCACCCGATACGAACTGACCCAGCTGGTCGGTCTGATCCCCGATGCGATCAACCGATGCACCAACGCTGATAGCAGCGATTACCACATTGCTTGAGTCCCTAACGGGAGCAGCGGCATCAATGATGCCGCTTTGGAACTCATCACTAATCGCATAGCCGAGATCTCTAGCCTCTTGAAGCATTGCCATGAACTGCTTGAGGCTTCGCGCTGGCCTCCTGGCCCGTTTCGTCTTTGGGTTAATCGGCTCGGGGGGATTGGGAAGGTCAATTGTGAGGATGGGAAGTGGATCATCTAGGGCATGCTCTTGCCACCAAAGCTCAATCTCGCTGTCCGTGAGGCCGGCAAGCATCGCTCGACCTGAGGCGGTGATGCCGGCGTTAGAGAGGATTCCGTCCCAACCGGAGCGACGTACGGCATCGGCAGCAACCAGCGTTTTTACAGTCAAGACCCGACCGCCCCTGAGGACGCTTAGGTGAGCGGTCTCTTGGACCTGTGCCACAAGTTCTGCGAGCCGGGATTCTGCCTGGAGAGCAAGGTGGGCTTCGCGGGTTCTCATGGAGAGTGAGTAAAAGCGGTGACCAAGTGCGTATCTCTTGGTTTTGGTGTCCCTGTCAACAAGTCCGGTGGCGGCGAGAGTGCTCAAAACCCGAGAAATCTGCCCCTTGTCCCTGCCGGTTATCTCGGCAACGCGATTTACTCCCAGGCCACCCTGGGTGAAGGACTCAGCAAGGGACAAAGCCTCAATCACTTCAAGGTCTCTAGTAAGCCCGGAGCTGTGAGTGCGCATTTATCCAACCTAGCCCAATTAGTTGACATTTGCACAACTGAATTTAGTGTGGCCCCGTGTGTCCGCCTAACCTAGGGCCAAACCAAAGGAGAGAAGCATGAAGCATTCTAAGAAATTCTCAATGTTGGCGATTGGCGCTGTTGCAGCGTTGGCGCTTTCAGGATGCGCCGCTTCGGACGAGTCCAGCTCAGGCGGAACTCTTTCGGAGTATGACCTATCAGGCGTATCCGTTGCTGTCGGATCAAAGGACTTCGACGAGCAGCTAATTCTTGGCGAGATGATGGTTGCAGCATTTGAGGCTGCAGGTGCAGAGGTAGACAACAAGGTAAACCTCGGTGGCACCAACGTCGCTCGCGCAGCACTCGAGTCGGGTGAGATCGACATCTACATGGAGTACAACGGCACCGGCTGGACCGTCCACCTAGGACAGTCCGACCCAAGCTTTGACCCAGAGGTCCTCACCTCAGGCGTTCGTGACATGGACCTTGCCGAGAACGGCATTGTCTGGGTTGGTCGCTCGCCATTCAACAACACCTACGGATTCGCATCGAGCCCAGAGGTGACAGAGGCTAACGGTGGAGCATTCGACCTCAAGTCGATGATGGAGTATGTCCGTGACAACTCTGACGCCGTGGTCTGCATGGAGTCTGAGTTCCCAAGCCGTCCTGACGGCCTGATTCTCACCGAGACCCACGCCGGAATCGATCTGCCGGACAACCAGCAGCTCATTCTCGACACCGGAATCATCTACACCGAGACCGCAAACAACAACTGCGACTTCGGTGAGGTATTCACCACTGACGGCCGTATTCCAGCACTTGGACTGACTCTGGTAACCGACCCAGGCGTAAACATTTTGTACAACGTCTCGGGAACCATCCGCCAGGACAAGTACAACGAGGCGCCTGAGGCATTCGATGGCATTATCGAAGCCGTGTTGGCACCACTGGACAACATCAAGATGGCCGAGCTAAACGGCAAGGTGTCTGCAGAGGGTGAAGACCCAGCAGCTGTCGCACGCGACTTCCTAGTCGCTGAAGGTCTGATCGACTAAGTAGATCGGTGGATTTTCTACTCAGCCTTCTAGAGTTTGCGTTTGGTCGCCAAGAGCAAGTTCTAGAGGCGTTAGCCCAACATGTGGGCTATGTGGTTTCGGTGCTGGTGACGGCTGGTGTTTTCGCCATCGTCACCGGCATCGTGACCAGACGCAACCAGCTTGCTAGGGAGCTGGCCCTATCCATTGCGTCGGTCTTTCTGACCATCCCCTCCCTGGCACTATTTGTGATTTTTATCCCGCTTGTTGGACTGGGTTTCGCACCATCGTTCATCGCGCTGTTTCTCTATTCACTGCTGCCAATCCTTCGAAACACCATTACCGGTCTCGACGGCATTGACCCAGGGGTTCTGGAGAGTGCGAAGGGCATGGGCCTAAGTCCGCTGCAGGTGCTGCTCAGGGTTGAGCTTCCTCTGGCATGGCCTGTGATACTTGCAGGAATTCGAGTTTCCTCGATGCTTATCGTTGGTATCGCCGCCATCGCCACCTTGGTTGCCGGTGGTGGTTTGGGAGACTTCATTAAGAGCGGTCTTGCAAGGCTGCCGCTTCCCAACTCGCTAGAGGCAATCTGGCTGGGAACCATTTTGTGCCTTCTGCTGGCACTAGTTATTGACCTTATTCTTCAGGCCGCAAGATTGGCCACTATCTCGAAGGGAATTCGATGAGCGAACCGCTAATCCGATTGGAGAGCGTCAGCAAGAGCTATGGCTCGGGCGCTGAGCCTGCTGTAAGGAAGCTGACTCTGGAGGTCGAGAAGGGCGAGGTGCTGGTACTGGTCGGACCATCCGGCTGTGGCAAGAGCACGACCCTGAGGCTCATTAATCGCCTCATCGAACCCACCTCGGGCAAGATCTTCCTAAATGGCGAGGACGTCACAGACGTTGACCCTTCTGAGCTCAGAAGAAAGATCGGCTACGTAATTCAGCAGGTTGGCCTCTTCCCGCACCGCACCATCGCCGAGAACATCGCTACTGTTCCCAAGCTTTTAGGTTGGGACAAGGCGAAGATTGAAAGCCGCATCGACGAGATGTTAGAGCTTGTCTCCATGGACCCCGAGACCTATCGCGATCGCTACCCCAAGGAGCTCTCGGGAGGTCAGGCGCAGCGCGTTGGGGTTGCCAGGGCACTGGCTGCTGACCCAGACGTTCTATTGATGGACGAGCCATTTGGAGCTATCGACCCCATCACCAGGGACCGCCTCCAAAACGAGTTCCTAAGGCTCCAACAGGAGCTGAAGAAAACGATTGTCTTTGTCACTCACGACATCGACGAGGCAATCAAGATGGGTAATCGCATTGCCATTCTTCGTGAGGGAAGCGAAATAGCGCAGCTAGATACCCCAGAGGCCATCCTCTCCCACCCAGCTGACGAGTTTGTAGAGAGCTTCCTGGGATCAGGAGCGATTCTGAAGGGTCTGACCCTGAAGAAGGTTCGCGATATTGATCTGCACCAGGTTCCAACCCTCACCGCGCCGGTGGCCAGGGACCAAGCCCTTCAGGCCCTTCAGGACTCTCCAGATCAGGTGGCTGTGCTGCTAGATGAAAAGGAGCAGCCCACTAGGTGGATTGACGAAAAGGCCCTGAACCGCACCTCGCAACCGATTGAGAAAAGTGGCAGGGCAGTAACTGTTAACCTCCAGCCCGAGGACACCCTGCAGGATGCTCTAACTACCATGTTGCAATCTTCGGTTGGAATGGCCGTGGTCACTGACCGCAAGGGTAAGTACCTGGGCTGCTGCACCATCGAGTCTCTCGCGAAGCTGATTATGAGTGAGGGATAGACCTTGTCGACAGTCAGCCCCAACCTTTCAAGCCGAACACCACTAAGTGAGCGGCTAGACCTCGTCGTTTCGCCCATCTTCGCGGTGATTCTTGGGCTCATTGGTACTGCGGTCTGGCTTTACTCCGACATTGACTCGATTACCGAGGACATTCTTGCCCCTGAAAAGCTGCAGCGGCAGCTCGGGGAAACCCTGGTGCTGGGCTTCTCCTCCTCAATTCTCGTGATTTTGGTGGCGATTCCCCTAGGGATCGTCGTCACCAGAAAGGGCTTCCCAAGGCTCAAGAACTTCCTAGTTGACACCCTTGGGTTAGCCCAGGCCCTTCCCGCCTACGGCCTGATTGTGATCTTCTTCTCATTCATGGGCGCCGGCATCACTACCGTGATCTTTGCCCTTGCGACATTCTCTCTTTTGCCAGTGCTGCGAAACACCATCGTGGGGCTGGAGCAGGTGGACAAGTCGGTCATTGATGCCGGTCGCGGGATGGGCTATACCTCAAGGCAGATCCTCATGAAGATTGAGCTGCCACTTTCTGTGGAGGTCATCATTGCCGGCATCCGCACAGCCATCGTCATCAACGTTGGCATGTCGGCGCTCGCCTTCTTGGTCGGCGGTGGCGGTCTCGGTGAGACCATCAACTCAGGCCTAAAGCTTGATCGCGGACCGGCAATCCTTATCGGTGCTGTGATGGTGGCGATTCTGGCCCTGGTGTTTGACTTCCTGAGCGCCCTGGCTCAGAAGTATCTAAAGCCCAAGGGGCTATAAAAAAGCGGGCTAGGTTTCCCCAGCCCGCCTTTTTGTTTTGTTGCTATTCGATGTCTCGCCTGAGGCTCGTGGCAATTGCCACGCCGGCAAACACCGCGCCATAGCCCAGCAGCACAACCGTTGCGGTTAGTGGTGGAAGGTAGGCGGTGGTGTCGATGCCAAACTCGGGAGCCTCGATGTCTAGTGCCAGCATGGCCGTAATTAGGCCAACTGGTAGGTACTTTCCGGTGTCAGGGGCGAGAGCCAACAGGATTGGATCAATCACGAACAGGTAGAGAAGTGCGCCAGTGATTGCGAGCATTTGGTTTCTAACCAAGGTTCCGAGCGCAACCCCAATGATTCCCAAGACAGAACCAGAGACAACGGCTGCCAGCATGGTGTTGATAAACACCTCGTTAGTTGGGCTAGCCGCATCTGGGAAGAACGAGAGCGCTACCCAACCACCGGCAAGACCGGCAGCTGTCGAAATCACCATTACGAGCATGCCGCCGATTGCGGCAATGACAAGTTTGGTGGCGAGCACTGTGCCACGCTTTGGCGCTGTTAGGAAGGTTGCAACAGCGGTACCGTGCCGGAACTCACCAGACATCAGCATGATTCCAATGATGATCGCAAAGAAGTAGGCCGAGATGGCATTTGCATAAACGGCATCAACCGATTGAGTTTGGTCCAGACTTAGTCCGAATCCAGTCGCGGGGTTATCAAGGATTACCGGTGTCACTGCGGTGCTCAGGCCGGCAAGCAGGATTCCCGCGATCAGCAGTCCCCAGTGTGCGCGAGCGTAGATCAGCTTGCGCCATTCAGATTTCAGCAGCGCTCCCATTAGAGCTCACCTCCAGTCAGCGCCAAGAAGGTGTCTTCTAAGCTTCCGTCTCCGATGACTTCCTTCATCGAGCCAGAGGCAATGAGCTTGCCTTTGTTGATGATCAGCACGTCGTCCACGGTGTTCTGCATCTCAGCGAGCTGGTGTGAAGAAACCAGGATTGTCCTGCCACCCTCTGCTAGCTTTCTCAAAAACTTCCTCAGCCAGGCAATGCCTGCAGGGTCCAAGCCGTTGGCTGGCTCATCGAGGATGAGAATCTCTGGGTCTCCCAGGATTGCTCCCGCTAGTGCCAGTCGCTGCTTCATGCCCAGCGAGTAATTCTTCATGCGCTTCCCAGCAGCATCCTTGAGCTCGACCATCTCAAGCACCTCGTCGACTCTGGAATCGGGGATTCCGGCCGCTGCGGCAACAACCCTGAGGTTTTGCTTGCCAGTAAGTGCGGGGTGAAAGCCTCGGCTATCCAGGACCGTACCGACCTGGCTAAGCGGGTTATCAAGGTCGCGATAGCGCTTGTCGTAAATCAGAGCCGTGCCGCTTGTCGGGGCCGATAGCCCCACAAGACAACGAAGCGTCGTCGATTTTCCGGCGCCGTTGGGGCCTAGAAAGCCCGTGATTCGCCCTTTCTCTATGTTGGCCGTCAAGTTGTCCACGGCATTTTGCTTGCCATAGGTCTTGACTAGGCCAGAAATGGCAATTGCAGCCATTAGTTACCTGCTTTCTTTTTGGTTTTGCCAGCCGGAATGAAGATTCCGTCCCGCAACATCTCGTTATTGGAATTCATCAGCCTCGATGCCACGTGATCTGAGCTGATTGGCCCTCCCATGGATTTCTCTATTTGGCTCATCAAGAGCACTGACCCCAGGCCACTGACTGTCATGATCAGGGCCGTGGTTTGTTTGTCGCTGATGTCTCTAAGCCGCCCCGCCTGTTGCATTTGATCAAGCAGGACCTCTGACTCGCTGACAGCTGCGTCAAAGAGCCGCTGGGAATACTCGCCTCCAGCAAGCAGCACCTGCCTAAAGAAGTTCAGGGGGGTAGTCCCTTTTTCCATGAGGGCCTGCCAGTTCTGAAGCTGCTTCGACTCGTCATTGAGCATCGCCGCCTTCTCGCCTGCAACCCAAGCACCGAGGGTTCCCGAGATGGCTTCCTTTACAAGCGCCTCCTTGGTACCAAAGTGGTGAATCAAGAGCGCAGGCGAGACCCCTGCTTTTTTGGCAATGGACCTTAGAGAGGTGCCGGCAAAACCGTTCTCGGCGAACATCTCAACGGCAATCTTGAGTAGCTGCTCCCTGGTCGTCTCGGCTGAACGCATGTTCAAATACTAAACAACTGTTCAGCAAATATCAAGCACCCGATTCGTGACACAATGGAGCAATGACAAATCCCACCTCAGTAGCTACCCTGCACACCAATCACGGCGACATCAAGGTCAACCTCTTTGGCCTGCACGCCCCGCAAACAGTCGAGAACTTCGAGGGTCTCGCAATGGGTGCCATCGAATGGCGCGACCCAA
>Ga0222715_10004335_pt1 | contig 12347 bp, 10 predicted proteins | sample C33_9DmetaG_FD_165056 | JGI IMG/M metagenome (GOLD analysis project Ga0222715, IMG submission 165056) | Estuarine water microbial communities from San Francisco Bay, California, United States - C33_9D | ecosystem: Environmental > Aquatic > Marine > Unclassified | place: USA: California...
TCTGATCCTCGCTCGCGCCCTTCGTAGTGCTCGTCATGGCGCGCGTTGTTCGCCCCGACACTCGCGCAGTGCCACGTCAAAGCCTCGACGCTTTCTGACGAAGTGAATCGACCTCCGTCGTCGTCGAGCGCCGAGTGACGATGGATGGCGATCGATCGATCGATGCGTCGCCTCTACCGTCGCCTCTACCGTTGGCGTCGCGAATAAATACCTCCACCGACGCAATGCGGTGCGCAATGCGGTGCACAGGCTGACGCAGTGCGATGTCGACGAAGTGGATAAAGCGGCGGCGTGGATGTGGTGCGCGCGCCATACTCGACGACGCGGACGCGGACGCGGACGACGATGACGACGACGACGATGATGACGACGACGATGATGATGGCGACGCACAGAGCGGTGAAAGCGCCGTCGACGAGCGCGAGCCGCCGACCGACGACGACGAGGATGGGGACACGCGCGCGCGCGGCTTCGAAAGATGCGGTGAGCGAAGTGGCCGCCATGGATGCGCTCATTGACCTCATGGCGGCGGCCAAGACGGATGAAGAGCTGACGAAAATAGTAGCGGAGAACGTGTTGAGCTTTGATCAAAAGATGTGGATGCGATTTGCGTCGAGATCGGATGCGGCAACGACGACGGAGGCGAAGACGGCAGTCATGGAGTTGGCTTCTAAGACGATGAAGTTGGTGGAAACCATGGTGCAAAAGACAGAGTCTACGATTCAAGAGTCGTCTGCGGCGTTGCAAAATATTGTTGGAGCTGCGGCAGACCCAACAAGTGGGGAATTTGACGTCCCGCTCAAGCAAGACGCTCTGGAGCGCATGAAGAAGGCGTTGGAAAAGACGACGGTGGATGAACGCACGTTGAACACCTTGTATGCGTGGATTCGTAAGTCTGACGAGAACAAACTCGACGGCATGGTGCACATCTTGCAACGTCTTTTGCAACTTTACGCCGCACGCGAGTTGGACGAGAACTCTAGCCCGCTCGATAAGGTTATTCGCTCAAACGCAGAGGATTGGACGATGCACCTCATCGACATCACCAACGAGGGCTACGGTGAAACTGCATTTGCCAAGGATCTTCAGCGAAGAATGGAGGGTGTGGTGCTCAACTTGCCTAATGGCTCGTACGCTCAACGCGTGCAGGCGGAATATTTGAAGGAGATTGAAGACCGCGGTAAGGAATTCTTCTCCAAAAAGCAATAGGTCGCGTCGCTACAAGAATATTTTTTAATTAAAAATCAAGTTCACATGCTAGTTATGCTTTGTTCTCTTCTTCAGGCGGCTTGGAAAGTTCACGTCCTTTGAGTTTGAGAAGCAAGGAATTACCCATCACACCGAGTGAAGAAAAACCCATGATGGCTCCAGCCACAGAGGGCGTGAGCGCGATGCCGTACGCCGGCAACAACGCACCCGCGGCTATTGGGATACCAATCAAGTTGTAACCGAACGCCCAACCAAGGTTTTGTTTAATTTTATTGAACGTAGCCTTGCTTAGATCAATAGCATCGACCACTTGCGGGAGTCTGTCCCCGAGAAGAACAATCGAAGCAACCTCACTCGCGGCGCCGACGCCACCAGCCATGGCGATGCCAATATCAGCTTGCGCTAACGCTGCAGCGTCGTTAATACCATCTCCCACCATCGCGACGCGTTTGCCAGACTTTTGAAGGTCTTTTACTAGCTCTGCTTTACCTTCGGGTCGAACGCCGCCATAGATGAATTTCTCTTCGATGCCAATGAGTTTGCCAACCGCCTGAGCAGTCTCAAGCCTGTCGCCAGAAATCATAACAGTTTGAATGTTTTGAGCGTGCAGTCGGCGGATGGTTTCCGCGGCGTCGCTTCTGATCTCGTCTTGCATTTCTAATACACCGACAATTTTGCCGTCAATGCCCACGTACACCGGGGTGCGTCCCGGGTTGTTCTCAGTGCTCATGAGCTCTTTCGGCACGCTCGAATCGCCACCCTGAGCCGAAACAAAGGCTCTTGTACCCACAGAAACAACCTTTTTATTCACAGTTGCACTCGCACCGGCGCCAGGCTCCTGTTTGAATGTACCATCTTGAACATTATAGTTGGGAATTTCCGCTTTCATAGCGGCTTCCGTGATAGCCAACGCCAAAGGATGACGGCAGTTTCGCTCAACAGCCCCAGCCAGCGCGATGAGCTCAATGTCACTAAAGCCTCCAGTCGTGCGCGTCTCTTGCAGAACAGGCTTGCCAATCGTTAATGTGCCAGTCTTATCGAAAACTACGGTGTCCAACGTGTTTGCTTTTTCTAAAATATCGCCGCCTCGAATCAATAAACCGTGGCGTGCGCCCAGTGCTGTGCCGACGAGTACAGCAGTTGGCGTTGCCAAGCCAAGCGCGCATGGACAAGCGACAACAAGAACTGACGCAGTCATTTGTAGCGCAATCAGTAAAGGTGCGCTTCCTGCCGAAGCCGCACTCGCAAGTACGGATGGAAACAATTTTGTTCCGACCGTACTCCAAAATACAAAAGTCGCTGCACTCGCTCCCATGACGCCATAAACAAATTTGCCAGATACCTCATCCGCAAGTCTTTGCACCGGCGCCTCGCGTTGCTGCGCAGACTCTACCATTCGTACAATACCAGCTACTTGAGTTTCACCACCCGATGAAACTACTTCGATGGTGAGTACACCATCGCAGTTGACTGTACCCGCCGCGACTTGGTCTCCAGCCTCTTTGGGTCGAGGAATAGGCTCACCAGTAATGGCTGCCTCGTCCACGGTACTGCACCCAGAGAGTACGACACCGTCGACTGGAATCCGATCACCAGGCATGACGATTATTCTATCTTTCGGTTCGATGACGGACGTAGGAACAGTGCGGAAATATGGCGAAGTTCCATCAGCAGACGGCTGTGATGACGACAACAGTCGAGCCGTTTCTGGCACTAAATTCAGTAGTGCGGACATATCACTCGTGGCGCGAAGTTTCGCACGTTCTTCGACCGCTCGACCGAGAAGCACAAACGCTAGTAACATCACGGGCTCTTCGAAAAAAGTAGGCCAACCCAACGCCGGCATCATCATCGCGGCGGTGCTCATTCCAAAGGACGCCAAAGCGCCGAGGGAAACGAGCGTGTTCATGTTCGGACCGCCGCGTCGCAAACTTTGCCAGCCATCGACTAAAATCTGGCGCCCTGGTCCAGCCATAGCGAATAACGAGAGCGTAATATGCACTGGATTACTATGCAATACGTGAAGCCATGGCGCACTGGCGTGGAAAAAGTGCGAAATATGCCCCACCAAACATGCGCTTGCAAGGGCCCATGCCACGATGACACGCTGTGTACTTTCTCGAATGCGTTTCAAGCGTTCTTCTCTCTTGGTCTTTGCTGCTTCAGCTCCGCTCACTCCTGCCACGGCCACACCACTGGCCTCACGAAGGGAGGTTGGGAATCCAGCTGCGGTGACGAGCTCCGCCAGCTTTGTCCCCACATTTTTTGCCGCAGCTGTCACAGAACTTTCGAACTCTCCGCCCCCTAAACTTTCCATTGCCAAATTAATTCTAACGACTGCGGATTCATTCGCCAAATTCACAGTTGCACTTCGTACGTCGTCATCACCTTCTAAAATCTTTCGCACGCTTGCAGCGCAACCGCCGCAATGCATCCCGTGCACGTCCAACATAACAACTTCTTCCAACACTCCAGTATCACCACCTAAGGCTTCGCGAGAAAGTCTGCCTTTACCTCCACCTGATGAACCGTCACCTCCATCGCCACCACCACCACTAAACCCTCCGTTATTCCCGTCGCCATTTCCAGATAACGCTCGAGCGCGTCCAGCGCACGTCGTCGCCCCAATAATACCAATACGGACTGCTCGCGCCGTTCGCCGGCGAAGCGCATCACCAGATTGACGGTCGTGATCAGGTGCGTGCGTCGCTCCGCATTGTGCACATCTGGCCGCACACATCGCGACATTGCGCACTGCGTTCACCTCACGCGCCATCCTCGTCGTTGAGCTTTGTCCGACGAACGCATGCAATGGGTCGTACCGTCCTCGAGCGCGCGATGCGATGCATGGTATGCGTTCGAATACAACGGACGCATTCATGTCGAACGTTCCGTTTGCGTTTCGTGCGCGAGACACCGCGTGCGAGGATGATAAAGGTGTGATTCTCGCCCGAGAAGATGCCCTCGCGCCACGCGTCTCTCGCGTCATGGTATTCATCGCACACCCCATCCCTGCGGTCGCAAACGCGTGTAAAGGTGCTGTCATGATATGTGCTTAAATTTCGAGGTCGTCGACGGGGTCAGCGACACACACCACTCGGCGTGGAATGTTCTGGGGTGAAAGATATTGCTAGGATTCATAACAAACAAAAACAGGTGCGCGTGTTTTAATCGTCACTGTCGGAGCCATAATCGCCAAGTAAGCCCCCGAGGCCGCCGCCAGCGTCACTGTTAGCTTTATCGTCGTCATCAACCACCTCTGGCGTGGGTTCTGGCGCTTTTGGCTTAATTGCGACTTTTGGCTTGGCACGTCTCGCCACGACGCACGCCGGAGCTGGTTCCGGTGCGGTTTGACCTTCATCCGACATCCTCACGCCTTCGCTCGCTTGCTGGGTCTTTCTAAATACTTCTAATTCACTCATCTCTTCTCGTTTACGCTTTAATTCAATCTCTCGTTGCTCGTCTTCGACTTTGCTTAAAAACTCAAACTCTTCAGCGTCGAGAGGCCGGTTTTTACCGATTTTCATCTCCGTCCACTGGTCCGCAAACTCGAGCTCTTTGCGCTCTTTGGCCTCGGCGAGAACTTGATAAAGCGGCTTGTACGAAGCGTTGTGCGCATCTTTCGCCGCCTCGTCAATACCTCGCTGTCGCAGCTCGTGAAGTTCGCTTTCGGTGACAAACTTGGAGACCAACTTTGGCGGAGCCCCGCTCGTGCTCGGAGCGTGCGTGCCGTCGTCGTCGTCATTCGCGTTGGCTAGAGATGGAAAAACACTCGTTGTATCGCGACCGAGCACGCGTTCGCGATCGAACACGCGCTCTTCGGGTTCGACGCGGACCAGTTCCACGCCGCGCGACATGTCTTAAAGTGAGGCCTCCGCAGTGAGTGCGCTTGCTTGGTATTGGTTAATACATTAATAAATGAATGGTTGCTAATCTTCGAATCCGTCCTCGTCAGCCTCGTCCTCGGCAGCGATGATTTGTTCGCGATAATACTGAACCTCTTTCGCGGACACACGTTGCTTGAAACCTAAAAATAGGCGAATGGGTTCTCGACCGTCGTCGGGCGGAATGCGAATCGATTCCGCGAGCACGCCGTTTGCCGCAAACTCACGACGTGCGATATCATCCGTACATGCCATCCCGCTCGCGTCTAAGATGATATCGCTTCCAATTGTCATGAGATCGGCAGATTCTGCTAAAAATGACGATAAACGCGCGTGTGACCACGCGTGAACGTCTTGAACAATCCAAATCGAGCGCACGTCTGGTTGGTAGCCCGAGCGCTCCAATCGATCTTCTAAATCGCCGTAATTCACGTCTTCACGCGTAACATCCACTGGTATACGGCGATGCGAACACCCACGAGATGGTTTCGCGCCTACAGCTTTCAAAGCGGCGGCAACTTTGGTGTGTACTTCCGCGTCGGCGCACTCAAAAATCGCCGTACCGATGGGAAATGGAAGCCGAAAAGCGCGTGTGTCTCCACCTGCTGTGATCACCACGATTTGCCTTGCGATCCCGTACGTCTCGACATTATTCTCATACGTATTCATCATCGCGCTCAATCGCTTAAACGCCAAAACATCCAATGCATGCGTCGCATGCGACGTCGAAGTTGTCGCGTCGTCGTCGCCGCCGTCAACTCCATCGCCTTCCATAGCCGCCCCTAGCAACGCCTCAGCATACACATCCTCATCTTGCTCTGAACGCCGACGTCGTAACGCGTGTTTTGCACGCATCCACGCTCGCGAACTCGCCTCTGCCTCCCCTTCCGACGCGCACACACGGCCTAAAGTCCCTCGAGTGCTGCGGCGCACGGCACGCCTCGCACCACCATCATCTCGCCGCGTGCGCCCACACCCCGTCGTGTGCCCCGAATTGCGTGCGCAACGCGACAAACATATATTCACGCACGCATTGGCGCCTAGCATACGCTCTCTCGCTCCCCCGACGTCGACGGTCGAGGCGCAGAATGCCGATGCGAAGTGGCGTCCGAGACAACGCCTAGGGTATACGCAATAAGCTATCCATTTCGCGCGCGCGCACCGACGCTTCATAACGCGACGACGTCGACCGACGGCGTAGATACACGTTGCAATCGCGCATAGTATCATGTTGTCTTCATCCATGGCGCGTCGTGCGACGGCAACGACGGCGACGGCGGTCGTGAAGACGGCGAGACCGCAGCATCACGCACGACGTCACCATCGACAACATCATCGTTGTCAATCTTTAGTCGCGCGACGCGTCGGTGGCACTGTGGTGGACGATAGACGAATTGTGGTGACACACGCGACACAATCGTCGTCTTCGTCGTCGACGACGAATGGTGGTGGTGAACGTTATGCGAATGCGGCGGCGGCGGTGAACGCTGGACTGGCGTTGTTTGAGCAGAAGAAGTTTGATGAGGCGACGTCGGCGTTCACGCAAGCATTGGGGCAGTCACCGAATGAAGATGAGGCACGGGCGGCGAGTTATAATCGTGCGTGTGGATACATTAAACTAAACATGTACGATGAGGCGCGGGATGACTTGATCGCGGCGGTGAATGAGTATAATTTGAAGTTTAAAGTGCTGATGAACGACCCAGATTTGGACGCGTTTCGTACATCGACGCAGTATAATGAAGTTGCGGCTGCGGTGAAAGGTGGACGAGGAGCCTCGACAATGGTGAATTTGCGAGCTGAAGCGCAAGAGCCGTTCAGGTTTTTGAAACTGTATTTGTTTGGAGGTTTGGCGAGCGGCGCTGGGCTCGGGTTGTTCATCATCGGAACGCGTCTCATCAAGGCGTTGCAGGGTGGCGAGGACGCGCCAGACATGCAAGAGACCGTGACGAATTTAGGTATCAATGTTGTCGGCTTGGTGGTGTTTGGATTGTTACTTAAGAATGAACTGGCCTTGCGTAAGCAAGTGATTCAAAAGGTTGAACGCGAAGAAGAGTTGGGTCGTTTGGGCGTAACGCTCGGCGACAGCTCCAAGAATGTCTTATTCTCTCGCTTGCGTGGTTCATACCGTGTTTTCATCGTTGCTGGGAGCGATGGACACATTTTAGAGACGCTGGAAAGCTTGGAGCGTTTCAAGGACAAGCTCAAAGACAACAAGATTGTGGTTCTGACAGTCAACATGAATGAAGAAGCGTCGGCAGAGGATGATTTGCCATTTGGACAGCGTCGTCGCAAGGCGCGCACTAGCAAGACGACCGAGTTGAGCGCGAGCGCGGCGGCAATGTTATTAGGAGGTGATAAAAAGTTGAAGTTAGCCCCTGTGGATGAATCAGCCTGGAGACGTTGGATTATCAATCAAATTGAATCTTCAGGTTTCGATCCGACGGTGCGAGACGTCTTCTTTAGCGTCGCAAAGAATGGTACAATTTGGAAGTCTGGCGCGGGCGTTCCGAACTGGATGAAACTTTTCGAAGAACTCCCTACCGAAGACTCTATTCAGGGCAAAGTAACCGGGGTGTAGTAGACTTGTTTATAAAACAAAATTTATGTAGCATTAAAATTCATCTCGTACTTCATTGACGCGTTATCCTGATAGCCATGCGAAAAACGTAAACGCGGGGAAAAAAGGCGGCGGTGACACCGGTGGCGGTGACACCGGTGGCGGTGGTACTGGAACTCCAGGCGGCACGGGAGAAAACGTGTACACGTCTGGAGCCGCCAACGCAATGAAACCATGCACCGCATCAATACGTTGATAAACGCCGTACTTTGCTTTGAGAGCGCACCCTTCTCCCCAGCTGACAATACCAATTTGTTTATTATTTTGAAGTAATGGTCCACCGCTATCACCCTGGCATGCATCGACGCCACCCTCGCTGAGGCCTGCGCACAAATTTGAATCGAGCACATTCATTTGTCCGGGTGTATATGGGTACGATTCAGCTGATGTACAACTTTCGTACGAAACCAAGGGAACCGTGCCTTCGAGCAGCGTGCTCGAAAGCATACCCGAGCCTGTTGTTCCAAATCCAATCACTTTAGCATCGTCGCCGACGACATATTCCAGGGGATCCCAAGCTAAGCGTACTGGTGTAAACAAAGCGACGTTCACCGCAACATTCAACGAAAGAACGGAAACGTCGTTGATCATGGTATCGCCGTCAAATGACGGATGCCCGGATATTTGTTTCACAGAAAATACAGTCCCGCTGTTGATGTTTGCATTAGCGCCAATACGTACTCTAACGGACGAATACGCGCCTATGTTTGAGGTGCCCGCTGTGGAGAAAAAACAGTGGGCAGCCGACAACACGTTTGTTGCCGAAATCAGCGTACCGCCGCAGCGAAAGTATTCATACTCTTGCCCATTATTCGAAGAAACTACAAAAATAGCCACGGCGAACGGGTATAAGCTGTAGTCTGGAGTTACACCGCCCACAATTCGCGATTGAAGGAACACCGATTCTCTCTCTCGAGACGTCGTCTCGTCTCGCGGTCTCGCAATGTTAACGTCTTCGCAGTACACACCACGTAATGATAAATACAAACTGAACAATGCAACTATGAGTGTTTTAATACAAGAAGTCATGCGAGCGGCGTGCGCTCTTTCGCGCGCCAGTCTCACGCTAGGATGTTTTTCTAGGCGAAACAAACTGAAAATTGTTGTTATCGTATGGATGTGTACTCCGAAATCTTATTCGACCAATCTGCAAAAGTCGAAGACAGATTGTTCAACGCTTTTGTTTGAAATGAAGGGGATTCCCTCTGTGCGGCTAATTTTGCCTCCTCCTCGCGTACAATATCCGGTACCATGTGTTCAAGTGATTCCAGGACTTGCGCAAAGTGCGGGCGACTATTGGCATCTTGCTGCCAACACATCTCTATGATTGCACGCATTCCGGCGTGCACGTCGTCAGATATTTTCGGCCGAAAACCCTTGTCTGCTACTGCCGTAGCTATTTGGATTCCCGTGGAGTTGTGCGGCTGAAAAGGCTCCGTGCTTGTCACCAACTCGCATAACAATACGCCAAACGAATACACATCGGCTCTAGAATCATAATGTTGACTCTTGATGACTTCAGGTGCCATGTAAATATACGTCCCAGTCTCTCCAGTAAGTTCTTCACCATCAGCCGCGAAAAACCGCGCCAAACCAAAGTCGGCAATCACAGGCAAGTCACCCTTCATGAAAACGTTGCTCGGTTTCAAGTCACGATGCAGCACGTTTCGACTGGATAAGTAGTCCATCCCACGCGCGATGCCTAATGCAACCTCCAAGCGCGCGCGTAGTGGTTGTCGCTTGCCTCCATACAACCACGCCTTCAGTGTGCCGCCATTTGCGTATTCGCACACGATGGCGCACTTTTTCTCCTCGGCGTCCACGCCAAAGCCATAAAAACTCAGCACGTTTGGGTGGCGTAAGCGCGCCATGATGCTACATTCGCGTATGAAAGCCATCCGCGCGAGCGCATCGATAGGCTTGACTAATTTCACCACGCACAGTGCTCCTCGCCATCGTGCGAGTCGCGCTTCACCACCTGAACCTTTACCGAGTACGCGCTCCAGAGTACACTCTTTGTCGACGTCAACCGCCCAGCCTTGATCGCGTGCGCGTGCGAGCAAGTGGTCGAGTTCAATCCAAACACAATCGTCATCCTTCGACGACGTTGATGTACTGGCGACCTCTGTATTGGCCATGCTTCCTAAAAGACGGACGAGTGTCGTAATCTGAAGTTTGATTATTTTACGCTGCGGTATTTTTACATCACTCATTTTACATTTTTCTTCTCTTCGCGCTTACGTTTGGCGGCGGCGAGTCGAGCAGCTTTTTCTAATTTTTTCTTCTCTTCGAACGCTTTGAGCTGCATCTCTGAGTGTTCTGGGGCGACGTTATTGGCGCGCGCCCGCACGTGTCTCATCACCCATCCTTCGGTTACCCGCAGCGCGGAGGGATGGTCTCGATATTCATCTTGCTGACGCAAAGCATTCAATCTATTTGCTTCGTTTGCAAGCTCGCCTTTGCCTGGAACAATTATGTGCGTGACGTTGGACGTCACGCGAGACATCACCGTGGCGCCGAGTTCCTCCAAACGCTGCTCAACGTGTGCCCGCGACCGAAATTGCGTGTACTCTCCGCTTCGCACGACGGCGATGCACTCCAGTGGAAAAGGCTCAAGAGGCTCCAGGCCTTTGGGTGCCTTTCGCGTGCTATTTTGATTTTGCATTTGAAAGCGTTTCCACAATTCGCGCTGCCGTCGCACGGTTTCAACGTCGCCATTGAGCGCTGACAAAACTTCAGCCTCAACCTTGACTTCGGCGTCGTCGTCTTCGTTTTCGCTTTCGATGACGATGACATCGTTGGAATTTTCCTTTGGATTCTTCGACGGCGCCGCACTTGCCTTGTTCTTGAAATAAAAATCCAATTTACTCGAATCCTGTTTTAAATCCACCAAGTCCAAGAAATGCTTGTTTACGAGTTTATCTCGCTCTTTGCGAGTCGCCGCGTTCACCGTTGGCGTAATTTTCTTGGGCTTTAAAAACTTGACAAACTCCCGTAGTTCGGTGTAGCTCGAGTGCTCAGAATACGGCACAGAATACGTGCGCGTGCGTCCATCATTTTCAACCCACGGGTTTACATCGAAACCTTCATCGGTTTCCATTTTCTTCGTCCAGCTCCATCCAGTCGGGGCAAAGGCGACGACGGCGTTCCATCGCGGTGCCTCGTTTTTCAAAATCTCCATCATCCCTCGATGGTTTGAACCACGACCTAGACCCACGACGCGCACTTTGCACTCCGCCGCCCCTAGTGGATCATCTTCTTCACCCACGAACAAATCATCACTCCACCAATCACTCAACACTAACGATCTTTTCCTACGCTGGGTAACGCTCGCCCGACTCCCCGCGCCTTGACACACCGCTCGAATCGCGCGCTCTTTTCCAATCGAATACGACCCACATAAAAACAACGTCCGAGGTTCGCGCGTAATCTCACGCGCAGCAATCGTTCGCATTTTATCCAGTACCACCGCTTGATCTGGAAACGTCCATTTATTGTCGCAATACGTCGTATCTAACATTAATTCATCCACGCACCCATCCACGCACGCCTCTCGCGTAAGTCTCTTCAACGTTTCATCCTCCCTCACGCATCTCGCCGCTCGAAAATCTCCAGTATGCAACAGCGTCGCCGACGTATCTAATCGTCTCATAAACACAATCGCCGCCCCTGGGCAGTGATTGGCGTCGATAAACGTCACTTCTACGTCATCCAACACGCGCGCCGCGACGCCGAGCTCAACCCCGCGCACCCAACGCGCGTTCACGCCCAACACGTGCACGAGTAATCTCGCGGTGATCGTGGTGCAATAAATCAACGGTGCGTGAGACGATGACGACACCGACGTCGAGTTCGGTGTGTCTTCTCCGTCATCCCCCTCACCGTCGTCATCCTTCGCTTGCAAGTATATCTTGTTAAACGATGACGACAGCCCACAGTAGTGGTCGGCGTGGTAGTGCGTCAACACGTACGCCCGCACGTCGGGGCTTTGATAGTTGAACCCGTCGACGACGATGCCGGGGAAGTGTTTCAGGCGTTTGATGGCGCCGCATTGCGACGCCATGCGTGTGGCGACGCGGGGCGTGCGCGCGGTGATGTGGCGTCACTGTGCGCTGCTGCGTCGCGGTCGATGACGCTGACGACGACGACGACGACGACGTTGACGACGACGCCGGTGCTGGTGGCGGCGCGCCGACATCGATGGGTGCCGCGCGTGCGACGCCGTGGTCGTCGTCCTGGTCGCGTCACCGCGATGTCGTCGCGCGACGACGACGATGACGCGGCTGACAAGAACGACGAAGCGGCGTCAGCGCTCGCACCACGCGTGCTATTCGAGAACGCACACGTGGTGATCATAAATAAGTACCCGAACACGTCGTTTCACAGCGAGTTCGAGCCAGGGGTGGTGGCGACGTTGCGCGCGTCGAGGGCGCTGGAAGGCATCGACGGCGACGTGTTTGGGGTGCATCGTTTGGACAAACAAACGAGTGGTATTTTAATCCTCGCCAAGAGCAAGGATGCGGCGAGCGCGCTGTCAAAGGCGTTTGAAGAGCGACAAATTGTCAAGTATTACGTTGGGGTGTCGGCGAAGAAGCCGAAAAAGAAGATGGGAACGGTTGAAGGTGATATGACGC
>Ga0222715_10004341_pt1 | contig 12336 bp, 10 predicted proteins | sample C33_9DmetaG_FD_165056 | JGI IMG/M metagenome (GOLD analysis project Ga0222715, IMG submission 165056) | Estuarine water microbial communities from San Francisco Bay, California, United States - C33_9D | ecosystem: Environmental > Aquatic > Marine > Unclassified | place: USA: California...
GGAAGGAAGGCCGTTTTATTATACAACTGATGTTGTTGATGCATCAATAGTTGTTGGTAAAAAAGATCCTGCATATGTTTTTGATGAAATTGAGTTATCCATAAACGACAGGAAATTAATTCCCTCAGAATATAAACAAGAAAGGGGTAGAATTATTTTAAACAAAAGAATTTTTACACCTGGACAATATAGTTTGACAGGATTTATTGCAAAAAAAGACCCCGTTACTCAACAGTTGGATTCGATTATCCTTGACCAAAAAATAAATATTGTTAAAGAACCGAATTCAGCAGTAATTTCCGCTGACAATATGAGAGTTTTTTACAGAAAGTTACAGAACCCAACATCTATCTCAATTCCTGGTGTTGCAGACAATACTATTGTTCCCTCAAGTAATGGAGGGGATTTTCAAAAGACATCATCCGGATGGAAAGTTACCCCAACCACAAATGATTCAATTATGAAAATAAAGGTTTCAGGAAGATTAAATAATCAGATAAAAACATTTGATGGTGGAGAATTTAGAGTTAAAAACCCACCAGATGGTATTGGATCAATTAATGTAAATGGAAATTATAGTGATGATGGAAAATCTCTAACTAAACTTTTTATAAACAACGGAATTGTTACTGGAACAAAGCCTAAGGATTTTGATTATAAATATGATATTGTTGTTACATCATTTGATGTTAAAGTGGGTAGATTGCCAGTTCAGAATGTCAATGGAAATAGAGTGAATAGAAATGCAGCTGCTGTTGATGATGTAGAAAGTCAGCCCAAAGGAACTCCGGTAAGATTTCAAAATATAAAAGCTAAAACTATTGATGGTAATGTAGTGAACGATGGATACATAATTATGCCATTTACCATATTTATAAAATGAAAAAATTAATAATTTATTTGTGTTTATTTAATAGTGTCGTTTTTTACGCACAGTCAAATATTTTAAATTCTTCCAATCCTAGTGAAATTGGAATAAAAAACTACGATCAAAAGCAATCAGATTCAGAATCTTCTTTTTTAGAATATGATTATATTGATGATAGAGACATTCTTTGGTCAAAGATTGTTTATGAAAAAATTGACTTGAACGAGAAGTTAAATTTCCCTCTGCTTTTTCCGATTGATGATAAAACTTTTAGAGGAAGAAAATCATTATGGAGGGTATTAAATGAGAATATTAAAGATCGTAAAATAACTGAGCTTTATAGAGCTAATAATGATCAGTTTCTTCCAGAAAAAAAATTGAATCAAGCAAGTATAGATTCAATAGTAAGTTCCAAAATAAACATAAGTGGAGCAACTGTAACAAATGAGATTGAGTCAGATGATATTAAGTCATATTTTATCAAAGGAATGTGGTATTTCGACAAAAGACAAAGTGAAATGAAATACAGGCTGTTAGGTATTATGCCATCTGGAAATGTAAGGAATAAAGAAGGTGAAATTCAAGAAACGGATTTATTTTGGATATGGTATCCGTCAATAAGAAAAATTCTTCATAAAGAAATGGTTTTTAACGACAAGAGTAATGCAAATAGAATTTCATTTGACCAGCTCTTAATTTCTAGAAGATTTAGTTCTTATATTTATAAAGAGGATAATGTATATGGTAATAGAGCTATAAAAGATTATAAAAACCCTGGCCTTCGATCAATCCTTGAATCTGAAAGAATCAAAAAAGAAATTCTTGACTTTGAACAAGATATGTGGAATAGATAATATTTATTTTATTACAATTTTTTAATCCATCCCACATATATACACCGAACTATTTTTATTATTAAATTAATTTTTTAAAGCAAAATATAATTTATAAAATTTCAATAATATCTATCTTATTTTTCCTTTCTAAAAAATTGTGTATAATTTCTTTTTCCTTAATTTTTTATTAATAATTTTGTTGAGTGTCTGATATTAAAATCTACATTATAGATAGAGATAAGAAAAAACATTCAATTGATGTCCCTACAGACATGAACATGAATTTAATGGAGGCTTGTAAAAGTTATGAATTTCCAATTGAAGGAATTTGCGGTGGCATGGCCATGTGTGCTTCATGTCAAGTTTATGTAAGTTCTGATGGTTTGCTTGAAAATATTTCAGAAGACGAAAAGGCTATGCTTTCAGAAGCATTTCATGTAAAGCCTAACTCAAGACTAGGTTGTCAGGTTCAATTATCACCAGACTTAAATGGATTTACTTTTGAACTTGCTCCTGAATAATTTCTAGTTAGCTTTTTTTATCAAATTTAATGCAGACCCTTCTTTGTACCATTCAATTTGTTGTGCATTATAAGTATGATCTGCCATTATAAGATCTTTTGATCCGTCTGAGTGAACTATTTCAATTGAAATTTGTTTTCCTGGACTAAATGAATCCAAATCAATGAAACTAAATAGATCGTCTTCTTTAATTAGATCGTAATCATTTTCATTTGAAAATGTTATACCCAACATTCCTTGCTTTTTTAAGTTTGTTTCATGAATTCTAGCAAACGATTTTACCAAAACTACTTTAACTCCTAAATGCCTAGGTTCCATAGCTGCATGTTCTCTAGATGAACCTTCTCCATAATTGTGGTCACCAACAACAACAGTGTCTATTCCATTTTTTTTGTATTCTCTTTGAGTGTCAGGAACACCTTCATATTCACCGCTAATGTGATTCTTTACAAAATTGGTTTTGTTATTAAAAGCATTTATAGCACCAATAAGACAATTATTAGAAATATTATCTAGGTGTCCTCTAAATCTTAACCATGGTCCAGCCATAGAAATATGGTCCGTAGTACATTTTCCTAATGCTTTAATTAATAATCGAGCATTAGTTATATTTTGTCCATCCCATGGTTTAAAAGGTTCAAGAAGTTGTAATCTTTCAGATTTTTCGTCTACAACAACATTGATATTAGAACCATCTTCAACAGGCTCTAAATAACCTGCATCTTCGACCTCAAATCCTTTAGGTGGTAATTCCCAACCAGTTGGTTCATCTAATTTAACTTCGTTACCCTCAGAATTTATCAAAGAATCTGTGATTGGGTTGAAATCTAATCTTCCAGAAATTGCTATTGCAGCTACCATTTCAGGTGAAGCAACAAAAGCATGAGTATTTGGATTTCCATCAGCTCTTTTTGCAAAATTTCTGTTGAATGAATGTACAATAGTATTTTTTTCTTTTAAATCAGCTCCTTGTCTAGCCCATTGACCAATACACGGTCCACAAGCGTTTGTAAATATTTTTGCATTTAAATTTTCAAAGATATCTAAAAAACCATCTCTTTCAGCGGTATATCTTACTTGTTCAGAACCAGGATTAATACCAAATTCAGCTTTAGTTTCTAATTTTTTATCAATTGCTTGTTGAGCTATTGAAGCTGCTCTAGATAAATCCTCATAGGATGAATTTGTACATGAACCAATTAATCCCCATTCAACTTTAATAGGCCAATCGTTTTTTCTAGATTTCTCACTCATTTCACTTATCGGTGTAGCAATATCAGGTGAGAAGGGGCCGTTAACATGTGGCATAAGTTCAGATAAATTGATTTCAATTACTTGATCAAAATATTTTTCAGGATTTTCATAAACTTCTTTATCTGCAGTTAAATAGTCTTTAACTTTATTAGCAGCATCTGCAACATCATTTCTATCAGTAGATCTTAAATATCTTTCCATAGACTCATCATATCCAAATGTTGATGTAGTCGCACCTACTTCTGCTCCCATATTACAAATGGTTCCTTTTCCAGTACATGACATTGATTGAGCGCCTGGCCCAAAGTATTCGATAATAGCTCCAGTTCCACCTTTTACAGTAAGAATTCCAGCAACTTTTAATATAACATCCTTTGGAGCTGTCCAACCTGATAACTTTCCAGTTAATTTAACTCCAATTAGTTTAGGAAATTTTAATTCCCATGGCATTCCAGCCATTACATCAACCGCATCAGCACCTCCAACTCCAATCGCAACCATTCCTAAACCACCAGCATTAACTGTGTGAGAATCTGTACCGATCATCATTCCACCAGGGAATGCATAATTTTCCAGTACAACTTGGTGAATAATACCAGCTCCTGGTTTCCAAAAACCTATTCCATATTTATTGGATACTGATTCTAAAAAGTTAAAAACTTCATTGCTATTGTTTAATGCAGATTGTAAATCTTTAGTTGCTCCAACAGAAGCTTGAATTAAGTGATCACAATGGACTGTTGTAGGAACTGCAACCTTTTTTTTCCCAGCTTGCATAAACTGCAACAAGGCCATTTGAGCTGTTGCATCCTGACAGGCAATTCTATCTGGTGCAAAATCGACATAATCTTCCCCTCTTGTGAAAGGAGTATTAAGATTATCACTCCATAAATGAGAGTAAAGAATTTTTTCAGAAAGTGTTAGAGGCTTTTGTGTTAGCTCTTTTGCCTTGTCTACTTTGGTTTTAATTTCTTTATAAACCTTTTCGATCATTTCGATGTTAAATGCCATGTAGTAGTATTTTCTGCAAAATTAATCTATATAAAATGAATTCAAAGTAAAATAATATTAATTTGATTATATAAGTTATGAGTTACAATATGATAAGTATGGAACAAAGAATAAGCATAATTAATGCGGGAACAGACTTAATAAATGGATCATTGATTTTAACATGAGCAAAAATTGCACCAACCATTAAAGTTCCAATTACAAAAGCAGCGTATTCAACAAGATTTGAATACCAAATCCCTGCAATAAGTAAAACAGCCATAGACAGTTTTAAAAATCCAACTAATTTCATGAACCAGCTGTTAAATCCATATGTTTCGAATTCCTCAGACATATTACCAGCGTTACCTCCTCTGTATTTAGAGGGTTTACTAAAATTTATTAGCCATACATTAAAAATTCCTAATGCTATAATAAGCTGAACAACGAGTTTTAAATTTTCCATTTGAGTTAATTTTCTTTTAAAATAAGCAATAAATTTAAATTTTGATAAAAAACCTTATCATTCAATTGAGTTAATTTTTTTTCTATACTCTGACGGGGTGATTTTTATTGTTTTCTTAAACAGTCTATTAAAGTGAGAAAAATTATTAAACCCACATTCATAGCAAATATTTTTAATGTCAATTTCAGACTGTGCAAGAAGTTTTAAAGCGTTATTGATTCTATATTCGTTTACAAATTTTATAAATGTTTTTCCAGTATGTTTTTTAAAATACCTACAAAAAGAAGGTGTCGTCATAAAAACTAGTTTATGTCAAATAAACCAAAATGTGGATGTGGAAATACATTAGATCCAAATGGATTTTGTGATGGCTCACACAACAAGGATTAAATTAAAATTTCTCCTTCTTTCTTTATTGTTACAGATGATGGATTCATGATTATTTCTGAATGACCAATAGTTTTAGGTAATTCATATTCAAAGAAATATTTCATAGTTTCTATCTTACTTTTATAGAAGATTTCTGAATATTTCTTATCTCCATTTTTAAGAGCTTCCTGTGAATTTGCCGCAATTTCTAACCAATTCCATCCAACTATTACTAAGCTGAAGAATTCCATAAATATACTTGCATCAGCTAAATACTTTTCAAAATCTCCTTTGAGGGCGTAAGGCATAAGTGTTTGTAAAATCTTTTCTGATAATTTAATTTTTTTACTAAGAGAATCACAATATTCTTTTAATTCTGGATAATTGCTTGCTTTTGTAATTGTTTTAATTATTTCTTCAAGTAATAGTTTCAAACCCTCTCCGTTATTCATGGTAATTTTTCGACCAAGAAGGTCTTGAGACTGAATTCCGGTAGTACCTTCATATATTGCAGAAATTCTAATATCTCTATAATACTGTTGCAGTATAAAGTCTGAACAAAATCCATATCCCCCTAACACTTGTAGTCCATTATTTACGGAATAAGCCCCAGCATCAGATGGGTATGTTTTTACAACTGGTATAATCATTTCAAGTAAAGTATTGTATTTTATTTTTTCCTCTTTTGATTGAGCAGTACTTTCTATATCATAATATTTAGCTGCTAATAAAACAAGACTCATAGAACCCTCAACAACCGCTTTTTGTAATAAGAGCATTCTTCTAACATCAGGGTGTTCAATAATTAAGGACTGACTTTCTTCTACATTTTTCTTACCATCACTGGAAAGTTTTCTTCCTTGTGGTCTTTCATTGGCATATTGAAGAGATGCATAATATGCGGCTGAAGCAATTGCTGATGCAGCTCTTCCAACTCCAATTCTAGCTGCATTCATCATCACAAACATGCAGCTTAATCCATTGTTCTCTTCTCCAACTAACCAACCGCGACAATCTTCTTTATCTCCAAACCCTAAATGAGTTGTACAATATCCTTTTTGACCCATTTTTTGAAAATCAGCAACACTAGTCACATCGTTTGGTTCTAAAGAACCATCATCTAATTTTCTGTTTTTTGGAACTATAAATAATGATATTCCTTTTGTTCCTTTTGGAGCTCCTTCAACTCTAGCTAGAACTAAATGAACAATATTATCTAGATATTGGTTATCCCCAGCTGAGATAAATATTTTTTGGCCACTAATATTATAGTACCCGTTCTCATTTGGTGTAGCTTTTGTTACAATATCAGACAAAGAGCTTCCTGCTTGCGGTTCAGTTAAACACATAGTTCCTCCCCAATTACCAGCAAGCATATCAGGAACATACTTATCTAAAAGATCCTTTTTAGCAAAATGAATAATTAGCTCAGCAGCACCTTGAGTTAGACCTGCATATCCAGGTAAATGATTATTTGCAGCATCAAGTATGTAGCTTGATGCAGTACTAGCCATTAGAGGAATTTGTAAACCTCCAACTTCGTAATCAAAACTAGATGATATAAAACCTAATTCGCCTCCTTTTTTCATCATTGTTTCTACCTGCTTATGCACATATACCTGTCCATCTTTATGAAAAGCTGGATTTTCATCCATTTCCTTAAAATAAGGGAATAACTCTCTATCGGCAAAATCTTTACTAGAGTCTAAAAACATATCTAGAGATTCCTTATCGTGATCAACAAATCTTTCTCTTTTAAGTAATTTTTCTAACTCATGTACATCATACAATAAGTATTTTAGAGTATCTATATCAACGTATTTATCAGCCATCTTTTACAAATTAATTATTGTAACAAATATATAGAAAACTGATAAATTACTATGCATGCATAGTAATTTTTTGTCAACAGTAATCTATCACTAATATTTAAGTTTTTTTATTCCAAAGAGCAATAGTAGAGGCAGTGAAGAAAATTATTAGAATGTGATTTAAATATCCTCCACAGACAATAATCCAAATATTTCCAGATAAATTATTACAAATAAAGTCTTGAATTAAAAAAGGTATTAATGGAAAAAAAAGAATAATCCATTTTGGGTACAAAGTTTTTCTTTTCCAGACTTGAGTGATAAATAAAATTGATAAAAGCCCGAAAATTGGATATACTAATAGTCTTAGTACGTTATTAGCTTCTGAAGCTAATAAAATACTTTCATTTAAATCAAGATTATTTTGGATAGCTAATTTTGAAGAAGTCGCTATTGCTACAAAAGCTCCGTGAACAACTCCATAAGAAATTGTAATGGCAGCAAAACAAATAAAAATTATATTTTTTACAAGAGTTTTAGAGGGTTTAAAAGCTTGATAAACATGAATAACTCCAAGCATATAAAACCAAGCAGCCAATAAGGCTGTAACTGCACTATAAATAATTCTTGAATCTGATGCATTACCCATGTTTTCAAATAAGTTAATATTTTGAGGGTCATAATAAAAAAGCATATCTCCAGCAAATAAAGTGATACCTCCAAGTATTCCAAAAAATCCAAAAATTTTAGTCCAAAAGTTGTTTAAATTCATATCTTAAAATATTAATCCAAAAAGTAAGTTACAAATAAATAAAAATCAATTTTAAGTTAAACCTTATATTGTAACTCTTGTCAAATTTTAATAGTGTTAACATGAAAAAAATAGTTTTATTATTCGTTTTTATTTTATTACAATCCTGTCAAAATTCTATTGTTGAGCCCCAACTTGGTAATTACAGGGCAGAAATGATAACAAAAGATGGTTCTATTTTACCATTTAAATTTGAATTTATTAAAGATTCAGATCAGCTATTAATGAAAGTAGAAAATGATAAAGAAACTCTAGTTTACAATAATATCAAGTATGAAAACGATTCTATAAAAGTTTACATGCCACCTTTTGATGCAGTAATTATTGCTAAAGTTGGCAATGGCTCTTTAGAAGGTATTTATTTAAAGGAGGAGTCTGGAACTGAAACATCTTTTAAAGCAATAATTAGTGATGCTCCTAAATTTGAATTTAGAGAATCTCCAAACCTAGATTTAAACGGTCAATTTAAGACTGTTTTTAGGCCAGAAAAACCATATCCTGGTTTAGGTATTTTTACTCAAACAGGAAATAAAGTTTCGGGAACTTTTAGGAAAAATTCAGGTGATACTCGTTTTTTATCTGGAATCGTTTTTAAAGATTCAATACTTCTTTCAACATTTGATGGTGCCCACCCATATTTAATAAAGGCTGCCAAACTTGGAGATACTATTCACGGTAATCTCTATTATCAAAGTAATTCCATAACTAAATTTTGGATGGTAAAAGATGATAATTATCAGCTTGCTAATTCTAAAGAACTTACACAGCTCAAAGATGGATTTGAAAAAATTTCATTTAATTTTAAAAATTCTGAAGGTGATTATGTAAGTTTAAATGATAAGCAATTCAAAAATAAGGTAGTAGTTGTTCAAATTATGGGTACATGGTGTCCTAATTGTTTAGATGAAACTAAATTCTTTTTATCTTATATCAAAAATAATCCATCAATAGATTTAGCTTTTGTAGCATTGAGTTTTGAGGCAGCTAGAACTGAAGAAAAAGCTATGAACAGAATTCAATCAATGATTGATAGATTTAATATTCCTTACCCAGTATTATTAGCTCAATACGGAAGCGTTGACACTAAACTTGCTCAAGAAAAACTTCCAATGCTAAAAGAAATTCGTTCCTATCCAACAACTATTATTATTGATAAGTCAGGAAAAGTCAATAGTATTCATACAGGTTTTAATGGTCCTGCAACCGGAAAAGCATTTGAGGATTTTAAGAAAGAATTTGATAATGAAATAAAAAGCTTAGTTCTACAATAATGGATTTGACAGTTTTAAATTCAGTTGGTCAATTGATTGACACTCATATTAAAACGAGTAAATCTTTAAATTCTCCTGTGCTTAATCAACATGCTCCTGAAATTATCGCAAAAGAATTAAAGTTAAAAGAATACTTTAGTTCTGGCTTTAAACAAACATCGGATTTACTTCACTTTGTTTCTGTTTATCTTGATCATACTAACCATTTAAGCAATCCTAACTACATGGGACATCAAGTAGCTGTTCCACAAGATTTATCAGGCATCCCTGAATTGATTCACGGATCAATAAACAACCCAAGTTCACTTTATGAAATGGGTCCAGCAGGGGCTACCTGTGAGGGGTTTATGATTAACTGGATGCTTGATAAAATTGGTTGGTTAAACGGTCGTGATTACTATAATTTTGAATTTACCACTGGATTGGGAAGTGGCTTTTTAACTCATGGAGGTTCTCTTGCAAACCTAAGTGCATTAGCTGCAGCTCGATCAGTCGTTGCACCCAATGCTTGGGTTGAAGGAAATCCAAATGATCTCGTGGTTCTCGGTTCAGCATCTGCACACTATTCTATAACAAGAGCGTTGTCATTACTTGGGTTAGGTAAAAAAGCATTTTACCCAGTCGCAGTCGATAAAAATGAAGTCATCTTGATAGAAGACCTAAAAAAAGTATATGAGCAAGCTTTGAACAACGGCAAACGTATAATGTGTGTGGTAGCAAATGCGTGTGCAACCTCATCTGGACTTTTTGACCCTCTTGATGCCATGGGAGATTTTTGCCAAACAAATGGACTTTGGTTTCATGTAGATGGAGCTCACGGAGCCTCAGCCTTAATAGGTGTAAAAAGTAAAAAATATGTGAAGGGAATTGAAAAAGCAGACTCCGTAATTTGGGATGCTCATAAAATGATGCGCGTTCCTTCACTATGTACTGCTGTATTGTTTAAAGATTTTATGCACCAAGCAAACGCATTTCAACAAAAAGGATCCTATGTTTTTCATGATAACAATGTTATTGGAATGGACTCAATGCCCTATACTATTGAGTGCACAAAGTCAGCACTAGGCACAAAACTATTTTGGTCGTTTGCTCTTGAAGGTGAAAGAGCAATTGGAGATTATGTTGATTCTAGGTTTACCTTAGCAAAGGAATTTTATGACTGCTTAAAACAGGATGAAGATTTTGAAGTCCCTTATATACCAGAGAGTAATATACTCTGTTTCCGTTATCTCAAACATACAGATGATGATGATTTTCAAAAGCGCTTAAGATATAGTCTAATCAATCAAAAAGAATACTATATCACCTCATGTGTGTTTAATACAAAACGGTATTTGCGTGTTGTATTAATTAATCCAGATACAACGTTGACTCATCTTAGGTCACTCAAAAAAGCAATTAAGCTAGAGGCTATTAAACTTTTATAGGCTCCCATAGAAACAACAAACATCTCCCGTCAAAAGAAAACCGATATTATTTGAGTAGGGTAGCTACTATTAAAAATTATTATTGAGATTTTTTTAGCTTTTCTATAATCTAAACCATAGGTATATCTTCTTCTTTTAATTCAGCAAACACACAGTCATTTATTAAAAATCCACATTAAAAGGATGCCATAAACAATTCCTTTAAACCAAGAAAACAAGTATGCTTGATAGTAAGATAACCCATATGCAATTCTTTTTTTTTCAGTAAAGCTTATATGCCATTCTAGTATTTTTTTCACAATCTAAATATAATGATTCTAAAACTAAATGCCCAAGAACAGCTATAATGACCAGTTACAAAAGACCTGTGGGTGGAAGATAAAAAATAATAGTTAATAAAGCCCACATTCTTTTTTTACTATCTTCAACCAAAAAAATAGTTTATGGATATTGAATCTTGGTATTCAAAAGGAAAAACTTTTGTTTCTGGAGATACCTCTATTTTTTATGTTCGAGAAGGAAAAGGAATTCCCCTTGTTTGTATTCATGGATTTCCGACATCTTCTTGGGATTTTGCTCCTATTTTACCGGAGCTCTCGCCTAGATTTGATTGTATTGTACCCGACTTAGTTGGCCTTGGAGTGTCAAAATCTCCGCTCAAAAAAGACATTATCATGAGTCAGGCTGATGCTATTGAAGTGCTAGTAGAAGCTTTGGGTATTAGAGAAGCACATATTTTTGCTCACGACATTGGAGATACAGTTGTACAGGAGTTATTGGCTCGAAAATTGGAAAACAAATCTAAGATAACCTGGCTTTCTTCTGTGTTTATGAACGGCGGTATGTTCCCTGAAGCAAACACACCACGACCCATCCAAAAATTATTGGCTTCATTTTTAGGTCCCCTTTTAGGACGATTTTTATCTGCAAAGACGTTTGACAAAACCATGCATGATATTTTTAGTAAAGCCAATCCACCTTCCAAAGAGTTTTTAGACTCTTCATGGAACCTTTTGGAGAACAACGAAGGTCGAATAATGATTCCGCTAATTCTCAGTTACCTGAATGAACGAAAAACCTACCTTAAGCGTTGGCGAGCACCCATTGAAAACCCACAAATTCCGATGGCTATGATTAACGGAATTGAAGATCCGATTTCGGGGAACAAAACAGCCTTGTTTTTTCAAAAACTACAACCCAAATCATACACTTTTTTTCTAGAAAATTCTGGACATTATCCTCATATTGAAACCCCAAAAGAGGTTTTAAAAGCATTTTTTAAATTTCACAAATCCCTTTAAACCCCAAATCATGAAAAAAGTATTTTTAATTTTAGTTCTTTCTTTTACTGTACTATAGTCTTTTAATTCAGACACCCAGAACCTCACTATTATACATACTTATACAAACACCTCCCGTCAATAGAAAACTGATCTTGTTTGAGTAGGGTAGTACCCATTAAAAATTACTATTGAGATTTTTTGACTTTTTGTTATAACTTAGTTATAGTTAAAAGCAGTAAAGGCAACGATTCAGGCAACCAAAAAAATAAACCCCTGTAAATCAACAATTTACAAGGGCTTTTGCGGAGAAAGAGGGATTCGAACCCCCGGAGGTGTGACCCTCAACAGTTTTCAAGACTGCCGCATTCGACCACTCTGCCATTTCTCCAATGGAGTGCAAATATAACTTCCTTTTTATTTTGAACCAAT
>Ga0222715_10004342_pt1 | contig 12336 bp, 14 predicted proteins | sample C33_9DmetaG_FD_165056 | JGI IMG/M metagenome (GOLD analysis project Ga0222715, IMG submission 165056) | Estuarine water microbial communities from San Francisco Bay, California, United States - C33_9D | ecosystem: Environmental > Aquatic > Marine > Unclassified | place: USA: California...
TGACATGAAAGGCGACCTAGGTAGGAAACCAAAAGCACTCACGGCACTAGTGAGGAACTGTGTGAACATGTTTGGTAGTTGGAACGTTGGATTAATAGCGACCAACCACACATACGCATCACAGGACATGTTTGATCCGGATGATAAGATATCGGGCGGACAGGGATTCATATATGCCAGTTCTATAGTGATAGCAATGAAGAAATTAAAACTTAAAGAAGACGAGAAGGGCAACAAGATATCAGAAGTAAGAGGTATCAGAGCGGCGTGTAAGGTCATGAAGACGAGATATGCCAAACCTTTTGAAGGTGTACAGGTCAAGATACCTTACGACACAGGAATGGACCCATACAGTGGACTAGTTGACCTATTCGAGAAGAAAGGCATTCTTGTGCAAACCGGAAACAGATTGAAGTATGTTGATCCACAGGGCAAGGAACACATTGACTTCAGGAAAGCATGGACAGGTGATAAATTAGATATGATAATGGCTAACTTTAAGGAAAGCACAGAACAAAAAGATGTGCCAGTGTCAGAAGAACCAAAAGCAAAAGCAAAGAAAATAGAACTAAAAGAAGAGGAAACTGAGGAATAATGATTGATTTCACGCACGAAGACATAGAACGTCTTTGGAACTCAATATCACACTATGTACCAGAGAGATCAAAACTGGATGCGGCCATAGACTTCATCAAGAGCCTTGACGACATAGGTGTAGAGCATGATGAAATAAAAGCGTCTGGCGAGTTTGACCCAAAACTGGAAGAAGCGATCAACACAGTGTTCGAAGAAGAGGAAGACCTAGACGAATCATACGACGACGGCTACAGCGAGGACTAATGATCAACTGGTACAGTGAAGTAAGCAGGAGTTTGGAGAAGATACCAGACTGTGTAGCATACTTTGACAAAGAGCTATTAGAAGCCAGGAAGCAGTGTAAGATATATGGCAATTTAGAGAGAGCATCAGCGGCACTACCTGGAATAGTTGAAGAGAGATTCAGCCAGTTGCAACAATTAGAAGCAATACTAGAATATCTCAATATAGAGCTTCGGCGTCTCAGATCAAAGACTTTCAGAAAATTCCTAGAGAACTACAACAGGGCACTGTCCAGCAGAGATGCTGAGAAGTATGTGGATGGCGAGGACGATGTCGTGGATCTCACAAAGATCGTTAACGACTTCGCACTGCTGAGGAACCAATGGTTAGGCATCACCAAAGGACTGGACCAGAAGCAATGGCAGATAACCAACATAGTCAAACTGCGTGTGGCGGGAATGGAAGATGCCGACATCAAATAGGATTATTCTCACAGATGTGGACGGAGTCCTACTAGAATGGGAACACCATTTCACGAAATGGATGTTACAGAAAACATTGTTCGACGAGAGGGGGGTTAGATATCATCCATACAAACTACTACCAGACAAACAGAACACATACGAAATGGCAGAACGTTTTGGTGTAACAAAAAACGAAATCAGAAAACACATAAGAGAGTTCAACAGGAGTGCCTGGATGGGTACACAGAGACCGATGCTTGAATCACAGACATGGGTCAAACTGTTGGCCGCGGAGGGTTGGACCTTCATACCGATCACATCGCAGACATCAGACATACCAGCACAACAGTTGCGTAAGAGAAGACTGGGCGAACTTTTTGGTGAGCATATTTTTACAAATTACCATATATTAGGTACGGGTGCTGACAAAGATTCAGCATTAGCGGAGTTTCACAACACCGGGCTATATTGGGTCGAGGACAAGCCTCACAACGCTGTAGCCGGGCTCAAATACGGTTTAAAGCCCATATTAATCGACCACCCATACAATCAAGACTTTGATCATCCTGACATTATCCGTGTAAGTAATTGGAAAGACATTCACCAATTATTACATGGAAAACAATAAAAAATTCTGCATAAGACCATTCAACAGCATACACATCACTACTTCAGGTGACATGAAGACTTGCTGTAAAATACGTACAAACTTCTCAAAGTTTGACGGTAACGCTGATTTCAATATCAAAAACAACTCAATAAACGAATTCTGGAACAGCGATTATCAAAAATATCTGAAGGCAAAATTTGAACAAAACACATTACCAGAAGAATGTGCTCTATGCATCACAGATGAAAATAAAAACATCAGAAGCGAAAGACAATTTGCTAACCAGCATTATAAAATTTTTGGTAACAAGCCTGCCTCGTACTATCTCAAACACCTTGGAAAAGAAAATTTAAATCATCCCGAAGATTACAATCTCGATATAACAAATTTATGTAATTTGAAGTGCTACATGTGTAACGGCGAAAGTAGTAGTAAACTACTTGTCGAAAACAATGATCTAGGAATAGCAAATCTAAACCAGAGCGATTATGAGGTAGGTGGAGAAAGAATTGATTCTTTGATCAAAGAGATAGAAAACAACAAAGTGAACATAATTACTCTACAGGGTGGGGAACCATTGATGAATCCAAAAATTATAAAACTTCTACATGTGCTTTCTAATAACTCCATAGCAAAAAATTTGTCAGTTTGGATAACCACCAACGGAACACAATACACAGATAAAATATTCCAAACTCTGCAACTCTTCAAACAGGTAAAATTAATTTTCAGTATAGATGGTACGGGCACAACTAACGATTATTTGAGATTCCCATCAAAATGGTCAGACATTGTAGACAATGTAAAAAAATTTAGAACATTAAACAACGCCACATATCAGATAAGTTTTACTGTACAGAACTTGAATATATTAGATGTACATAATATCATCAAATTTAGTAAAAAACAGAACATACATCTTAAATTAAATTTGTTATCCAGACCGAGCTATCTCCAATTACATGTACTTCCAAAAAAAACACTACAAGAAGCAAAAATTACTCTAAAAGATATTAGCGAATCCGATGTTATCCATGTAACAAATTTTCATGAAATAAGACAAAAAATAATCAATGCTTATGAGAATAAAAATGCAGTAAATGATCAAATAAAAGTTTTAAAAACTATGATAAAAAAAAGAGATGGGTACAGAAACATACAAATAAAAAATTACTTGCCGGAGTTGGCACAACACTTAAATATCTAATATGAGAATCTACGTAGGACACGACAGCAGAGAAGACATAGCATATCAAGTATGTGAACACAGTATCAAGCGTAGAGACCCGTCCGCGGAAGTAATTCCACTAAAACAAAAACTTTTGAGGGACCAGGGCATCTACACCAGGGATATTGACAAACTCGCATCTACAGAGTTTACCTTCACTAGATTCTTTGTGCCCTACATGAATGAATACAAAGGCTGGGCGGTATTTTGTGACTGTGATTTCCTATGGAAAATTCCTAGCCACGAACTAGTGAAACATTGTGATCAAAGCAAGGCTGTTGTTGTGGTGCAACATGATCATACACCAAAAGAAACAACCAAGATGGACGGACAGGTACAGACATCATATCCTAGAAAAAACTGGTCGAGCATGGTGCTTTGGAACTGTGAACATCCAAAGAATAGAATACTAACACCCGAACTGTTGAACAAAGAATCACCTAAGTTCCTACACAGATTTAGTTGGTTAGATGATAACGAGATAGGTTCTATGCCCGCGGATTACAACTGGCTGGTAGGCTGGTATAAAGAACCGAGGGACGGCACTCCCAAGATACTGCACTACACAGAGGGCGGACCGTGGTTCGATGGTTATCGAGATTGTGAGTATGCTGATGAATGGAAGAAAGAACTTATAAATCTTTTCAGCTCTTAAGAATATATTTTATCCACTTGCTTATTTCCGTGATCTGCTATTACTTCGTTTTTCGAGAAGCCTAGTTTCTTCATATACAGATCCATCTCGACCTCGTCGGGCATCAAGGGAAAATTTTCGTCCTTTTGTAGGTTGACTTCCTGAATAACGTACTTGGCTCGTTTAAAAATTTCCGGAGCACCCTCCATGATCATTATCTCTGCTCCTTGCACGTCTTGTTTAATTAGATCAAAGATAGCATCCTTGCCTACAACCATGTCCAGTGTCTGCATTTGGCGTGTCTCAAAATCCTTGAATACCGCAAATATACTAGACCCTTTGGTATAAGTCACTTTCTTCTTATTACCTTTGTCTATCTCCCGTAGGTACATTTTTACTTCCTTTTTAGACTCTCCAAGCACTGCTATATGATAATTAGGAGTTATTTTTTTTAAATTGTTTTCATGTTTCGGGCCGGCTTCTATACAAGTGTATGAGGCATCGGGCCAAATCTTTTTAACATTCGCCGTCCAGAAACCGTTCCATGCTCCTATATCGAGGATCTTTCTTGGCATAAAGTTGTGTTCTGTCTTTAATTTTTTTAGGTAATCGTACATAATACTTTATACTTTATAGTACACAATGTCTGGCCAAGTTTTGATTAATATCCTGTATCCCATATCCTTAAGATATGTTTCTATTTCAATGTTGCTACTGCCATATTTTTTGCTGTTGTTATTCAGTTCTATCATGATATATTTTATATCATTTAGTTTTCTCGAGGCTCCCCGGAGTACTTCCATTTCTAATCCCTCTACGTCTATCTTGATCATGTCAATTCCTTTGGTATCTAATGAATCCAACTTGTTGATTTTTGTCTCTCCTTTTTCCAACAACACCCTGGTGTTCTGAGTGGTAGACTCGTCTGTCAGTTTGACAAACCCATCTATGTTGCCGACTGCCTGGTTATACAACCTAACATGACTGTGTGATGCCAAGTTCCTAGAGAGGCATTCGTAATGTATCCTGTTTGGTTCATAACAATGTATGCTTTTTGCGAACTTCTGCATGGTCAATGACCATGTACCACACCATGCCCCTATGTCTACTATGAGATTGAATCTTTTATTCTGTGTCCTGCACCAATTGGCAAACTGATCGAGGCACTTGTCCTGCATGTGGGGATATCCCCTTTCACGCCATTGATCTATTTGAGCATCTGTGGATGGCACCCATAACCCGTCCTTTAGTTTCTCTATCTTCATAACAACCCTTTGTCCATCAGTATCTCCACAGCGGTCCCGTTCTCAAATTCCTCTGGTGTGAACTGCTGGTAGGCCAAACTATACAACCAAGGTTCGGGCCCACCGTAGTAGGGATTCTCAATATCAGACAGTTCTATGTTGCCAACATCGGTGGCAAAACTTTTCTCATGACAAAACACCGGTACACCTTCACAAACGGCCTCCACCGCCGCTATACTACAACTCGTGACAACACACCACGCTTCCTTGAGATCCACAGATAGGGGTACCTTGGCCTCACTTGGTCCTGACGTTCCCCTGCCCCTGGGCTTGTGTCGGAGTCTGATTGGTCTGTCTGTGTATCTTTTGATTTGTTCTATTGTCTCGTTCGTCCAGTTTGGTCTATCCAGATACCCGTGTATTCCTGCCGAACTAGGACAAACTAAAACATGTTTGCCAGCAAAATTGGGTGCTTTTATCTTGAGGCCAAATTTTTCAAAACGATCCGAATTACAATCTTTAATAAACGACGCATGGATAGAATTCTTACATATCCTCCAATAGTGATTGTCTGGGCGTAGATTGTTATTGTCAAACCTACCAAAGTAAGGAGTGTCAGTGAACCAGTATTGGTGATTACGCGCTTCTAATTTTTTGACCATCTGCCTATTGTTGTTGACGAATCCCCAAAACATGGAATTGACTACGGGTTCAGTTTCCTTGGCATTGTCCAGTGTCTGTATCTTCTCTGGCCATGCTTTTTCTATGCCTTTGAAAACCTCCCAGGACTTGCTGTTTGGTTTGTTAGATGGTGCGTAGATCGTTAGCATCTATAAATTCCTTTAATTGTTCTTGCCATCGCACGTGTCCTTCCGTGGAAGGATGTGGGTCATCGAGACTGCAGATGAACTTATTTTGTGTAATAAAATCATAATGGCTGGTATCAAACTTAAAAAATCTGTCGTGGTCAATCATCTTTGTATATGTGTCTAGGTCTTTATTTTTGGTTTTGACGCTGTTAGGCAGTGCGTTGTACATCACATAAGGTATGCTGTGTAGTCTAAAAAAATTCTGTAAGTCCAACACATGATCCAGATATCTCATCTCTCCCTGTTGATCCAAATCCCACCCTTTCTGCGCTGTTATGAATTTAAGATTATCACCTGTCTTCCATGTGCGCCACGTGGACTCCATGTTGGGTATCCGGCCTTTCTTCCATCCGTCATTGGTTAGGTAGTCATGCCTGTGTGAACTAGAGAAACCAATCACTGCAAACACATCTTCCATGCCGTTTTGGTGGAACCAGAGTTTGGTGGTAAAACTGATCCGGTCATTCCCCCGGCCTCCCATCGCGAGATTGTGCAACTGGTATCCGTATTCTTCCGCCAATATCTTTGTGACGAAAGTTTCCACACCATCCTTGGGGCGTGATGTCAGGAAACTACAACCGTTAGAAAATAATCGCATCTAAGTTATTTTACAGTATAATTATTCATATGCCAACGGTTAAACACATAGATTCTATACAATATTTTTTGAACAGGTTCCCGACCATAGACAGCGGATTTCACTACACCGTTGATTACCACAAAAAGGTCCAGAAAAATTTCACTTCACTGCCCACCTTTGTCGCTGAATTTTTCGACTGCCGTGTACATTCGTGTCCGTTGCTGATCACCAACGACAATCACATGATAACCGATCATGTCTGGGGTCTGACCCATAAGAGAAAGCACAAACCCCAAAAGACGCACGGTCTGTGGAAAGAATGGAGAGACACGATCAACATCGAACTTCCCGTTGTATCAAAGAGTTTCAACGAGACTTACAAATACGTGTGGATACCCATAGACGAGGAAAGCGCCAACAACCCGTGGCACGTTTGGATTGACATAGTCTCTAAGTTCAGGCTTATTGAAAAAAGATGGTTCAGCAACTTTTCTAAATACGTGTTTGTGTTCTCCAATCCCAGTAAATATTTCGACAAGATAGCCAAGCAGTTTTTTCCGGACATCAAATACATGATCATGCCCCAAGATCAAGTGTGGCAGTTCAAACACCTGATAGTGCCTAGTCTTAGCAATCATCACGATGGAGTGATAACCCCGCACTTGGCACCATGGATCAGGGCTTTGAAAAAAAAACTAAAGATCGATTCTGAGAACAGAAGAAAGATCTTTATCAGCAGGGATGATGCCAAAACACGCAAACTGATAAATTCGGAAAAATTAATGATTGCACTGAAAGGATGGGAGATGATAACATTAGATAAACTTTCGATAAAAGACCAGGTTAGGTGTTTTGCTGAAGCATCACACGTGGTAGCAACACACGGGGCGGGACTGGCAAACTTGCTTTGGTGTGAGCAAAAGACCAAAGTGATTGAGATACAGGACCCAGAAATGATTGCTAAAAAAGTCTACCCTGTGTTGTCCCATCACCTAGGATTGGAGCACAAGCTCTTCCTGGCAAAGACCATACCAATCCCACACAATGGTGACAAACCAAAGGGAGTGAAAAGGTTCAATGATCTAATAAATTTTGAAGTCGACATACCCAAACTGATGGATCATTTAGAATGACAATCTCTGGAATTCACACAACTAAGCCAAGAACACAAAGATACGTAGAGGCCTTTGTGAAAGGATCAGGCTCCGGCAAGATATATCAGTTTCGTGATTTAAAAAAATTACCCAATGAGAATCTAACCATGTACGGTATATTGGCCGGGTCCGGGGAAGTGTACAAATGGTGCCAGAAAGAAAAAAGAGATTTCTATTTTATGGATCACGGGTACTTCACAAACGCCCACGACAGCCCACACTGGCTGAGGATAACAAAGAACAAACACTGTCAGAATATATTACAAGAAAGGCCGGCAGACAGGTATGAGAAGTATTTTAAACAAGAGATTAACCACTGGAGAAAGCACGGAAGTAAGATCCTAGTATTACCGCCCACCAACGCCATCTCGAATTTTTTTGGGGTAGAGAATTGGTTGGAAGATACTCTAAATACTTTAACAAAGAACACAGATCGCAAAATCGATGTCCGTGAAAAACCATACAACCCAACTATAGCAATAGATCACGTGGGTGCCACAGTGAAGGTAGACCGACCCACCAAACAGCAGGGAAATATAAACTGGAAAGACTATTATGCCACAGTCACATACAATAGTAACACCATGGTTGCCAGCCTGGCCAACGGTGTTCCGGTGTTCTGTGATCCAAACAACAGTGCGGCGGCACCCATATCAGAAACAGATTTCAGCAAGATAGAAACACCTAAATATGGAGACAGGATTGCTTTATTCAGCAGTCTAGCATATAATAACTGGAGCATGGCAGAAATGACGGACGGCACCGCATGGAGAATGTTGAATGAAGGTTGAAATATTTAGAAGGACAGTTAAAGATCGCAGGCGTGGTAACAGTTACGAATTACTATACCATCTTAAAGAGGGCATAGAAGCTGTAGGGGACGAAGCAGTGATGGTCAATGAACACAGGACAGGGGAGACCGTGCCTGGCGAAATGGAACCAACCGCAGACATGGCGGCCATGTTTGGTTACGGTGGTGACAAGCAGATGCATCACACCAAGGGTAGGAGAAGGATTCTGGCAAACAAATGCCGGGAGAAGAAAATACCACTGATCACGTTTGATGGCGGATTGCTGTCAAGTTTTGGAAATGTTTCCACATCACCAGATCATCATTTCAGAGTTTCTTTATACACACCCATGAACGACGGTGATTTCTTATCAGACAATTCCCCAAGTGATCGTTGGCAAATGATGGTGAAAAAATTCAAGGTAAAGTATGAACCGTGGCGTAAGTCCAATCAAGACGATCCCGTAATATTTGTTTTACAACCCAAGGACAACTGGAGCATGAACGAACTAGATCCTATAGAATGGTTCAACGGAGTTTATGAAAAATTAAGACCTGCCACAGGCAGGAAGTTCATAGTCCGTCCACATCCAAATCACGTAGCATCCATAGTGACACGTAAAGGCGAATTACCAGAGGATGTGGAACTACAATACACACAGCAACACTTCGCAGGAGATGAGAAGAAGTTCTATAGATTTCATTTCCAGGAAGCGATAGCGAATGCACATGCCGTGGTTACACACAATTCGACTGCTAGTGTTGACAGTTGTATTCGGGGTATACCAACATTCTGCACATCAGACCTCGCACTTTGTTGGGACGTATGCAATAAGAATCTTAACGACATAGAAACACCCAGGACACCCGACAGGACGCAGTGGGTGAATGATTTAGGATACAAGATGTGGAGCATTAGAGAAATCAGAGACGGCACAGTGTATAAAAGATTCAAAGAAAAATTAGGATTGTAATGTGCGGCATTTACGGCATCACCGACAAAGATCCCAAGTTTATTGAAGAATATCTTAAGATATGTAAGCACAGAGGACCTGACGGTTCTGAAATATGGACGTCAGACAATGTAACTCTTGGTCATAATTTACTGAGTATAATGGCCGAGCCAGATAGATCTCGACAGCCATGGAAAACTCCAAAAGGGAATAGGCTTGTATATAATGGAGAGATCTTTAATTACAACGAACTTGTAAAAAAATACAAAGATTTTACAAATAATACAGGTTGTGATACGGAACTGTTGGCATGGGGGCTAGACAAATATGGAATAGATTTTATCGATGAAATTGATTCCATGCATGGCTTTGCCTATTACAATCTGCAGAAAAACACAATCACTTTGAGTAGGGATCATGCTGGCATAAAACCATTATACTATGCAGAAATAGACAAAGGCATTGTATTCGCATCAGAAATAAAAGGCATGCTTGACATCATCCCCAATGCCCGAACACTCGATAACCTAGCCTGTAGCATGATGACAAGGACAGGTGTAAACCCTTTGAGAAATACACTGTTCACAAATATTAAAAAAGTTTTGCCTGGTGAAAGTATAGTCTATGATTTAAAAACGAAAACATTAAACACTGCCAAAAGAATATATGTGAAACCAAATGCTAATCAAGATTACTCAAAAAACAAACTCAAAGAAATGTTTGCTCGCACAGTAAAACAATGTGCTATAGGTAAAAGGAAAATCGGGGTGTTTTTAAGTGGTGGTTTAGATTCATCGATTGTGGCCTACGAACTACAACAGATCACAGACAGCGTAAACACTTTCACAAACAGAATTACTCCAGAGGTGCAGGCAGATGAAGATTTTAACAGCGATTCAAAAGTAGCGAAAAGATTTGCACTTGAACAAAAATTCAATCATCACGATGTTGTGATATCTCCATCTGAATATCTGTCAGCATGGCAAGATAGTGTATGGTACATGGAACAGCCGAACTACAATCCAAGCAACCCAATGTATTGCTACACAAACAAGTTCCTATCGGAAAATAAAATAGTTGTCACGTTGGCCGGAGACATGGGTGATGAACTGCTAGGTGGATACCCAAAATACATAAACTTATATCATAGTAAGAACAAGCCAACATCGTGGAAGAAACTTTTACAACTATGGATGGAAAGAGTCAAAAAAGGCAGTTATGCTTTAACAGAGCAACCGGTCAACGACGAAACACTTGTTGAAGAACTAGAGAAGTGTTACAGTGACGAGCTATGGAATCCAGATGATCCAACAGCATCATACATGGCGTTAGACTGCGTTACTCAGGTGCCGGAATTATTTTTTGCACGAAACGATTCCTATGGTATGGCATACAGCATGGAAGGTCGATTTCCTCTAGCATCAAAAAAATTCATGCAGTATTGCTTAAACATCAAATCAAAGCATAAGTTTAAAAACGGCACAAAAGATATCGTAAAAAAAACATACGAAAAGTTTTTGCCCGAATACATTATCAATAAAGAAAAAACAGGGTGGACAGTGCCGATTGGCTATTGGTTAATGGACAATGTTAATGACAACTTGACCAATGCCTACGACCAAGAGATAGGCAAGGAAAGACTTCGATCACAAGGAAGATCACAAAAAGCAGGCAAACGTTTGATGCCAGAATGGCAGGTAAAAAACTGGAAGGAAAAATATAAAATTAAATAAAGTCATGCCAACTCTATCAGTAGTAACTACTTTCCCTCCAAACAGATGGACAACATACGCCAAAAGGATGCTAGAGAGCCATATCGAGTTCTGGCCCGACAACGTTGTCCTGTACGCATACCACGAAGGTGGGAAGCCGTCTCTAGAGCACCCGAAAATCAAATTCATAAACATAGAGGATAGCAACCCGGAACTGGCAAAATTCAAAGCAAGGCACAAGGACGATCCCGTGGCTAACGGAGAAGTCACCGAAATACCCGGAGGTGTCCGCAGAGATCCAAAGGCAGGAAAAAACGACAAAGGTAAGGGATCTTATCTTTGGGATGCCGTAAGATTCGCGCACAAGACCTTTGCGGTGGATCACGCGATCAAAACAGCCAACACAGATTATGTTTTATGGCTAGACGCTGACACATACACATTCAGACCAATCACAACAGAATTCGTAACTAGCCTACTGCCTGAAGACAAACTCGTGAACTTTCTAGGCAGGGGTGACAAATATCCAGAGTGTGGTTGGGTGTGTTACAACAAGAAGCACCCAAAAATCACAGAATTCATGCGATATTGGACTGACATGTACAGTAACGATAGCATATTCAAAGAACTGGAATGGCATGACAGTTACCTGTTCTGGCAGTGCGTGAAGAGGATCGCACCCAATGACGTTGTGGATATAGGCAAAGGTGCGGGAGTTAAAGGACATCATGTCTTCATAAACAGTGTGCTTGGTGGTTACATTGATCACATGAAAGGCAAAAGAAAGATCAAAGGTAAAAGCAGTAAGAGTGATCTACGCGGAGATCGAAACGAAGACTATTGGAAAAATGTGGAGAATTATGATCCGTTTAGTGGTGTAAAGTTTGATCCAAAACAGGCCACTGATATCATAAGCAAAACTGACAAAGGAAATCAAGGCAACTGATGAGACTGGAAGTTTGGACAGAGCACGGGCCACTTAACTCCAAGCCCATATTCGAGGCGTTCATAAAGAGCCTGCATGATGCAGGAGACCAAGTTTACTTAAACAGATCAGCCAATGCCGACGTGGCGGTGATATGGAGTGTGTTGTGGCGTGGCAGGATGCAGGGATACAAAAAGATCTGGGACGAGTACAGATCACAGGGCAAACCTGTGATCGTGATAGAAGTGGGAGGACTGCGGAGGAACCAGAGTTTCAAGATAGGAATCAATGGCATAAATCGTGATGCCGATTTCGCCAATCAGGAATTTGATGACAAGAGGTGGCCGTTGTTCA
>Ga0222715_10004343_pt1 | contig 12335 bp, 10 predicted proteins | sample C33_9DmetaG_FD_165056 | JGI IMG/M metagenome (GOLD analysis project Ga0222715, IMG submission 165056) | Estuarine water microbial communities from San Francisco Bay, California, United States - C33_9D | ecosystem: Environmental > Aquatic > Marine > Unclassified | place: USA: California...
GCAAATAGTGGAATTAAATATTTTGTTGATCCTGATTTAAATAAAGGAAATGGTTCCTCAATTGGATTAGAATATCAGATTTTAGATGATAGAAATCACCCCGATGCAAATAAAAAATTTAAAGTTTTAGAGCAATCTAATGGAGAATGGAATTTTCATAAAGAAGGATTTAAAAAAAATAGAACAGTTGGTTCTTTATATGATTTAATTGAAGCTGAAAATTTAAATGAAGAAAGGTCTAAACGCCCAGTTTATCCTGAGACCTGGCACAGAGCAAGAATAATAGTAAATAATGGTCATGTTGAACATTGGTTAGACAATATCAAATTACTTGAGTATGACAGGTTTTCACAAGTTTTTAAGGCATTAGTAGAGTATAGTAAATATTCGAAATGGAAAAATTTTGGTCAATCAAAAACTGGTCATATTCTTTTGCAAGACCATGGGGATGAAGTGTCCTTTAAAAATATCAAAATAAGAGAATTTTAAAATTTAATTATGAAAAATAGAAGAACTTTTATTAAAAAATCAACAATGGGTATTGTTGGAGCATCAATATTATCTCCATTTCATAAGTCTTCAGCAAAAAGTTATTCAAGGATAATTGGATCTAACGACAGAATTACTTTAGCATTTCAAGGACTTGGAAGAAGATTTCCAGGTTTATTAAACTCTTCTTTAGAAATGAAAAATGTTGAAATAAAATATTTTTGTGATGTAATGGATCAACAAATTGATAAGGCTAACAAAAGATATTTTAACCTTACAAGTAAGAAAACCAATACAGAAAAAAATATTCATAAAATTATTGATGACAAAGATGTTGATGCTTTAATAATAGCCACACCAGATCACTGGCATACTTACGCCGCATGTAAGGGAATGGAAGCAGGTAAGCATATTTATTTAGAGAAACCATGTAGTCATAATTTAATGGAGAGCGAATTACTTGTTAATTTTCAGAAATACTACAACAGATCTGTTCAAATGGGAAATCAACAAAGATCTTCATATGAAACTTTACAGTGTATTAAATTGCTTAGAAATGGAATTATTGGAGATTTAGTTAAAGCAGAAGCTTTCTATAATAATAATCGACCAAGAGTTCCAAATCAAGTAATATCTGAAGTCCCAAAGGGTTTGGATTGGGCACTGTTTCAGGGTCCTTCCAAAAGAAAACCATATACTTATGATACCTGGGATTATAATTGGAGATGGTATGGATGGGATTTTGGTACTGGAGAAGCTGGTAATAATGCTACTCATGAGCTTGATATAGCTAGATGGGCTCTAAATGTTCATTATCCTGAGAAAGTTGATGTTTATTCTGGCAAAAACCATTTTTTAGATGATGGATGGACTATGTACGATACAATGGAAGCAAAATTTGAATTTCCAAATAATCTAAAAATAGATTGGAATTGTCATAGTAGAAATTCTTATTATAAAAAAATGATGGGAGGTAGAGGTACTGTAGTATATGGTACAAATGGTTCTGCTTTTATTAATAGAAACGGCTTTTCAGTTTATGACTTAAATGGTAAAGAAATTAAAAATAGTGTTTCAACTGATAAGGAATCAAGTACTGAATTAGGAGGCGGGGGTAATATGACTACAAAGCACTTTAGAAATTTTTTCAAATCAATAAGAGAGTCAGCTGAATTAAATTCTCCAATAGATGATGCAGTAATCAGTCAGAGCATGGTTCATTATGCTAATTTAGCCCACAGATCTGGAAAGTCATTTAAAATAGATCCTAAAAATGGAAATGTTTTAGATAAAAAGATCAAAAAGAAATTTTGGTCTAGAGAATATGAAAAGGGTTGGGATATTGACTTTAATTAGTATTTTTTAGGCACACCAAATAGAAACTTTTCAAATCTTTTCATTACTATTAAATGTAATTTAGCTTGAGTATATTTATAAATATACCATGGTAAACTGGGTACATACTCATGAATCCCAGCAATCATATACTCATTATTTAGTACAGATCTAAACTCTAACCATCCAAGTGAAGTTCTTTTAACTAACCATCCTCCAGTAATGTAGAATAACTTTCGATTATCATCACTTCTTGATTTGATGACTTTTAGTTCAAGAAGAAGTAAGCTGAAAAAACTAAATTTTATAAATTTTCCATCATAGTTTGCCTTTATTAAATCAGCGAATCTTTTAGTTAACCAAATAGGATAAATTCTTGCAATAAAATCCGTAGTTCTATTACTTGGGTTTGCAATTCTTTGAACACTTCTAACTGTATTTTCTTTGATTTTTCTCGGATAAAATTCTGGGTTTGTTGGGACCTTGTCTTTAGGATATAATGCTTTTTCTACACTATCTTCAACTGAAATATAGTTAATAGGAAGATTAACCATATTTTCTGGATTTAGTGTCATCTTATGTTTTAAGCTTTCCACCAATGGAGAAACTAAAAATTTACTAGTTCCTGTTATCAAACTAACCCATAATTTAGATAAACCAATTGTAATGAAGGACAATGAAAAAATTAATCTTTTCTTATTCATTTTTTTAGCTGTTATCTTTAATAAATCCATGTAGGTTATTATTTGATTCCCTCCAATTTCTAATGGTTTATTAAATGTTGACTTATTGTCAACACACCATCTTATTATTTCAAGTGCATTTAAAATATCAATGGGTTGATTGAGTGATTTGGTCCATTCTGGACAGGCCATCAAAGGAAGGTTTTTTACTAACTGTTGAACAATTCTAAATGATGAACCACTTGGGCCAATAATTATTCCAGCACGAACAGAAGTTAAAGGCGTTTTTCGTGATCCTAAAATTTTTTCAACTTCATATCTAGACTTCAAATGTTTAGAAATACTTTGATCATCTTTTGGAAGAATTCCTCCGACATAAATTATTTGTTTTAGTTTACAATCTTGAGCAGCTCTAGAAAAATTATCTGCAAGTAGAATGTCGGTATCTTCAAAATCCCCTTGATTTAATCTTGTTGATGGCATCATTGAGTGAACTAAATATATTCCAATATCTGCTCCATTTAATGCATTAGTAGTACTTGAAATTGAATAAAGATCAACTTGTTTCCACTGCACTTGATCATTATTTGAATGTTTTATTTTGCTCCTACTTAACGCTATAATATTAAATTCTTCTTTATATTTTTCAATAAACCATTTTCCGATAAACCCAGTTGCACCTGCAATGACTATTGTTTTTTTCAAAGAACTAGATTTAAGTTATTACATAAAATTACCAGGTTAATTATTAAGTATAATAATGCAGGTGTTGATTTAATTATCCCATCTTTAACTATTAATCTGAGAGTAAAACCTAAAAGCATTAAAACTGCCAAACCAAAAGAAGATAAAAGAGTCATTATTGGAAAATAGTATCCTAAAATAAGACCAAAGCCACCAATTAACTGAGCATAACCAACTATCAACCTAAATTTTGAAATTCCCCATCTTTTAAATTCAGATTTCATTATATTAGATGTAAAGGAAAGGATTCCGTAAATAATGAATGAAATAGCTGAAAAAAATTCTAGTATTTCAGGAATCATTTTGTGCATAACAAATCTGTTTTAATAACTTAATTAATAATTTTAATATATGAAGAATCTTTATAATATTTTCATTTTAATTGTTTTACTTTTTAGTTCTCAATCCTCTGAATCTCAGGAGGATATATTAAAAAAAATAAACGAAATAGCTACCCTTGAACAAAAGGTTATGATGCCAATGAGAGATGGAATCAGGTTAGCTACTGATATTTACATACCTAAAACTGATAAACAAGTTCCAATTATTTTTTCAAGAACACCTTATAATTTTAATTCCTGGGGGGATGGAGAAGAAAAAAACAGAACCCATCAAAGAGCATATGAAGCTTTGAAAAGAGGATATGCTTACGTCGTTCAAAATGAAAGAGGAAGGTATTTTAGTGAAGGTGAATGGGATATCTTAGGAATGCCTCTAACAGATGGATATGATGCGTTTTCATGGATGAGTGAACAACCTTGGTCTAATGGTAAAATTGGAACTCTGGGATGTTCATCAACTGCTGAATGGCAAATGGCAGTTGCAGCTTTAGATCATCCTTCTCATGCTGCTATGGTTCCTCAGGGTTTTGGTGCTGGAGTAGGAAGAGTTGGTGATTTTTTTGAACAAGGAAATTGGTATAGAGGAGGAGTAGAACAATTGTTATTTGGAACATGGTTGTATGGGGTTGAACATGATAAATTTAAGCCAAGAATTCCCTCTGGCGCATCCCAAGAAGATTTAATTAGAATTTCAAGATTTTATGATTTAGCTCCTGAAAACCCCCCAGTTGATTGGGCTGAAAAAATTAAACACTTACCACTTAAAGATCTTCTAAAAAACGTTGGAGGAAAAAAAGAGATTTTTGATAAAATGATAAGAAGAAAACCAAATGACAAAGCTTGGTATGAGGGTGGTTTATATCATGATAACATGGACTTTGGTGTTCCAAGTTTTTGGTTTGTTTCCTGGTATGATGTTGCAACAACTCCAAACATTGCTTTATTTAATCATGTTAGAAAAAACTCAGTAGATCAATTAGTAAATGACAATCAGTATTTGGTTATAGCTCCTACATTGCATTGTGGATTTACTAGAGCCACTGAAAATACAATTGTTGGTGAAAGAAGTGTTGGAGATGCAAGATTAAATTATGATGAACAGATTTATGATTGGTTTGATTTAATGCTAAAAGAAAAGCAAAATGATTTTAAAGAAAATACACCTAGAGTTCAGTACTATACTATGGGATCTAATAAATGGCAAAGTTCTGAAGTTTGGCCTCCAGAAAACACTGAGATGACTACTTTTTATTTAAGTAGTGATGGAAGTGCTAATACGTTGTATGGCGATGGAAAGCTAACCACTCTAAAAAGAAAAATTAAAAATAATACTGACACTTTTTTATACGATCCAATGGATCCAGTAAGTTCTAACGGAGGTGGCGTTTGTTGTATGGGTAATGCTGTAAAAGGTGGCGCATATGATCAACAAGAAGTTGAAACAAGGGACGACGTACTTGTTTATACTTCAGAAACTCTAAAAAATGGATTTGAAGTCACTGGTTTTATTAATTCTTCAATTTATATTTCATCTGATGTGAAAGACACGGACATAACTATTAAGTTAATAGATGTTTATCCTGATGGAACAGCTTACAACATTGATGAGACAATCCAAAGAGTTAGATTCAGGGAAGGTTATGATAAAGAAGTTTTTATGGAAAAAGGAAATGTATATAAAGTGGATTTATCCCAAATGTCAACCAGTAATTATTTTAAGAAAAATCATAAAATTAGAATTGAAATTTCGAGTAGTAATTTTCCAAGGTTTGCTAGAAATTTAAATACTGGCGGGGATAATTTTAATGAATCTAAAGGAATTATAGCTAGAAATACAATTCATCATTCAAAAAAATATCCCTCGAGTATAACACTACCAATTGTTAAGCAATAATTAATATATTAGATTTTATGGAAATGAATTATGATGCAATTGTAATTGGGACTGGAATAAGTGGTGGATGGGCTGCAAAGGAACTTTGTGAAAGAGGTTTAAAAACTCTTGTTTTAGAAAGAGGAAGGATTATAAAACATGTAGAGGATTATAAAACAGCTAATAAAGAAGATTGGGAATTTCCCGCAGGTGATGTTATTACTCAAGAAATTGAAAAAAGACAACCCAAGCAAAGTAGAACAGGTTATGTAAATACGGAATCAACAAAAGATTTCTTTGTTGATGATATTGAACATCCTTACAATGAGAAAAAAAGATTTGATTGGATTAGAGGATATCATGTTGGAGGGAGGTCATTGCTTTGGGCAAGACAAAGTTATAGATTAACTCCTTTTGATTTTGTAGCTAATAAAGAGGATGGATATGGTGTTGATTGGCCAATTAGATATAAAGATTTAGCACCATGGTATGATTACGTTGAAAATTATATTGGAGTTAGTGGAGAGAATTTAAATTTAAATCAATTTCCAAATCAAAAACTTCTTAAACCAATGGAATTAAATTGTGTTGAAAAAGTTTTACAAAAATCAATTTCTGAAGAATATTCGAATAGACACATGACAATTGGAAGAGTTGCTCATATAACTGAAGGAACAAAACCAGGACTAGGCAGATTAAATTGTCAATTTAGAAACAGATGTAGAAGAGGATGTCCATTTGGAGCCTACTTTAGTAGTAATTCTTCTACTCTCCCAGCAGCTGAAGCAACTGGAAATATGACATTGAGACCTAATTCAATTGTATATGAAATAATTTACGACGAGACAAAGAAAAAAGCAACAGGTGTCAAGGTTATAGACTCAGAAACTAATTTGACTTATGAATTTAAGTCTAAAATTATTTTCATGTGTGCTTCCACTGTACCTACAACTTCTATTTTAATGCAATCAAAATCTAATAGATTTCCAAATGGACTTGGGAATGATTCTGGTGAACTTGGTCATAATATCATGGATCATCATTTTCAAATTGGAGCGGATGCTACATTTGATGGCTTTAAAGATAAATACTATACTGGAAGAAGACCAAATGGTATTTATATTCCAAGATTTCAAAACATTGGTGGTAAAACTAAAAACAAAAACTTTTTAAGAGGATATGGTTATCAAGGTGGGGCAAGCAGAACAGATTGGAGTGAATATGTAAAAGAAGCATCCTATGGTGAAAAATTGAAGCAAGCAGTTATAAAACCAGGTGAATGGACAATGGGTCTAAATGGTTTTGGAGAAGTACTTCCTTATCATGATAACAAAATATTTTTAGATTATAATAAAACTGATAAATGGGGACTTCCTACTGTAACTTTTGACGCTAAACTTAGAGAGAACGAATTAAACATGAGAAAAGATATGCAATTTCAAGCGATGGAAATGCTAGATAAGGCTGGCTTTAAAAATGTTAAACCATATGAAAGTTCATATGGTTTAGGATTAGGTATTCATGAAATGGGTACCGCAAGAATGGGAAGAGATCCTAAAACTTCAGTTCTTAATGCTTTTAATCAAATTCATTCAGTGAAAAATGTATATGTTACTGATGGATCATGTATGACATCTTCTGGAAATGTAAATCCATCCCTAACTTATATGGCTATAACTGCAAGGGCAGTTGATCATGCTGTCAAGGAACTTAAAAACAATAAAATTTAATAATGAACAGAAGAGATTATTTAAAAAAAGTTGGAATAGGAGTTGGAACATTAGCTGTTACTCCATTTACCATTAGTTTATTTCAGTCTTGTCAAAGTGAATTGAGTTGGAATCCAGTATTTTTTAAAAATGAACATATTCCTTTTCTATCTGAACTTTCTGATTTAATAATACCCAACTCAAATGAAATACCAGGAGCAAAGAAATTAAATCTTTTAAGATTTGTTGACACTTATATTTCAAAAGTTTTATCAAAAGATGAAAAAAAAACATTTAATAATTCTTTTGATGGGTTTAAATCCGAGTATTTAAAATCATCAAATTTAAGTCAGATTGATTTAACCACTTTAAATTCATTATTAGATTATTTTTTGGAAAGAAATAAATCTAAGCACGATATTTGGATTAAGAACTTTATGAATAGCGGTGAATCACTTTCATTTGTTTTTCTAAATTCATTTAGAAAACTTTTAATAAATGCTTTTAAAACAAATCAATTTATTGGCGAAAACGTATTAGTTTTTAGACCAATTCCTGGAGATCAAAAGGGTTGTGTGGATTTAAAAGAAGCTACCAACGGAAGAGCTTGGACTATTTAATTTAAATTATGAAACTAAAAACTTTACTTTTTACAGTTTTTTTAATTTCAACATTTTCTTTTTCTCAAGAAAAAGATGATTTGTTTAATATGATTGAGCAAGAGGAAAAGAAAATTGAATTACTTCCAGAAAAAATGATTTTTACACAAAGTTTACTTTGGGGAAAAAAAGGGTTATTTCGAAAAACAGGTATTTCTCCTCTCAATTTAGAAAATAGAGAAAAGGAACTGAAATTAAGAAAGACTATGCTAACTACCCATCAAGCAATAGGATATTTAACATTAGCTTCGATGATTGCACAGGGAATAATAGGAGGAAAGCTTTATAATGGTCAAGATGATCTATATGAAACCCATAAAACAATGGGTAAAATTGTAAATATTGGATATTTTACAGGAGCGGGACTATCATTATTTTCACCACCACCTTTAATTAATAAAAAAGTTAAAGGTTTCAATTCTATTAAAGCTCATAAAATTTTAGCAACCGTACATTTTTCAGCAATGGTCGCAACAAATTATTATAAAGATAAAAATAAAAATAATCACAAAGCTGCAGCATATACCGCTTTTGCTAGTTATGCAACTGCTGTTTTAGTTATTAAATTTTAATTATGTACAGAACTATAATCTTTTTAATTTTTATTTCATTTTCTAATTTATCGGCTCAAAATGAAAATAAATGGATGTTGGATACTGAACAGTCTGTTATTGAGTATAACGCTAAGCATCTTCTTCATGCATGGTCGGGAATTAATAAAAATATAAGGGGAATTTTCCTGGAGCAATCTAAAAGTAAGATTGCTATTTCAGCAAATATAGCTGATTTTGACAGTGGAATTAGTAATAGAGATTCTAATGCAATAAGAGTATTAAATGCTTTAAACTTTCCAAGTGTTAAGTTTTTTTCTGACAAAATTATAGTTTCCTCTAACAGTATTGAATTTAATGGTGAACTAGATTTTCACGGAAAACAAGTTAATAAAGTATTTACAGCATCCTTTAATAAGGAAAATGATATCTTGACTGTTAAAGGAAATTTTTCGATTATTCTCACAGATTTTGACATTAAATTACCATCATTAATGCTTGTTAAAATGGATGACTTAGCAAAAATTAACTTTAAATTAATATTTAAAAAAAGTAATTAATTTAATCTTGCCACTCGGCTATAAATAGGTTTGTATCTCTAGTTCCGTTATTGTTTCTGTTTGAAGAAAAAGCTAATTTTTTTCCATCTCTTGAAAATACAGGAAAAGCATCAAAAGTTTCACTATGAGTAACTCTTTTTAAATTTTTACCGTCTATATCAATCATGTAAAGATTAAAAGGAAAACCTCTTTCGGCTTCAAAATTAGAAGAGAATAAAATCTTATCTCCAGATGGATGAAATACAGGGCTCCAGTTAGCATTACCCAAGTCTGTTAATTGACGTAAGTTAGTCCCATCTGAATTGCAAATATATAATTCCATGTTAGTTGGTTGGACTAAACCTTGATTTAATAAGTTTTTATATTCTTCAATTTCTTGATTAGTTTTTGGTCTTGATGACCTGAAAATTAATTTTGTTCCATCAGGTGAAAAAAAAGCTCCTCCATCATATCCTAAATCAAAAGTAATTTGTTTAACATTACTACCATCAATATTCATTGTGTAAAGGTCAAGATCTCCATTTCTTGTTGATGTAAAAACTATCTTATCACCTTTTGGAGAAACGGTTGCTTCTGCATCATAACCAAATTGATCAGTTAATTTTTTTGTAATTTTTCCATCTAAATCAGACACATAAATATCGAATGAATCATAAATTGGCCATACATATTTACCTTCTTTTCTCAATGGAACTTCTGGACAATCATCATCATCTTCATGAGTTGATGCATATATGATATGCTTATTGTCGGGTAAGAAATATGAACATGTTGTTCTGCCTAAACCTGTACTTATCATTACCGGATCAGTGTTGTCAAAAGTATCTTCAGAATTCATCAAAAACATTTGGTCACATTCAACACCCCATTTTTTATTATTAGATTGAAATACTAATTGCTTATCATCAAAACTCCAATATGCTTCAGCATTATCTCCTCCATAAGTAACTTGTCGTAATGTTTTAAAATTAACTTCATCACTATAAATTAGAGGGTTTTTATTTTCTTTTATTGTTTGACATGAAAACAGTCCAACTAAAATTATAAGAATTGAGAAATATTTCATTTTATTAATTTGTAATTTGCGCACAAATATACAATTTATGAGAAACGTGTTGACTTATTTAATTTTTGTACTAATTTTTATTTTTTCATGCAATTCTAAATCTAAATATTCTAATCAAATTAAACCTGATTTAGAATATTTGTCTTCAGATGATTTGGAAGGTAGATCAACTGGAACTATTGGAGAAAAACTAGCTTATCAATTTATTTCACAAAGATTTATGGAGATTGGTTTAGAACCAAAAGGAAGTATAGGTTTTTTACATCCTTTTTCATTTAAACCAAAATCTCATCCTCATGAAGAAATTAAATTCAACGATTCATTAAAGTCAATTGGAATTACTGGAAACAATGTAATAGGGTTTTTGAATAACAAATCAAAAAACACAATAGTCATTGGTGCACATTATGATCATCTAGGTTATGGAGATGATGGATCACTTTTCAGAGATGGTGAAAATGAAATTCATAATGGTGCTGATGATAACGCAAGTGGAGTATCATTAATGCTAGATTTAGCTGCTAAATTAATTGAGGTAAACACCAATAATAATTATTTATTTATAGCCTTTTCTGGAGAGGAAATGGGTTTGCTAGGATCTAATTTTTTTGTAAAAAACTCTACAATTGATTTATCAACTGTTAATTACATGATTAATATGGATATGGTAGGTAGATTAAATAGTGAAAAATCTTTAGCTGTTTACGGATTAGGTACTTCCCCAATTTTTAAGCAAACTATTAAGTCAAATAATGAAATTTTTAAGATTATTGAAAATGAGTCTGGTATTGGTCCGTCCGATCACACTTCTTTTTATCTTCAAGATATACCTGTTTTACATTTTTTTACTGGACAGCATTCTAACTACCACAAGCCAAGTGATGACAGTGATTTAATTAATTACGAAGGTCTAGATTTGATTTCTAATTATATTTTTTCAATTATTTCGGATTTAGATGATAATGGAAAATTACAGTTTAGAAAAACAAAAAATGAAAGTCAAGAAACACCAAGATTTAAAGTTTCTTTGGGAGTTATACCAGATTATTTGTATGATGGAAAAGGCATGAGGATTGATGGTGTGTCACAGGGAAGACCAGCTGAAAAAGCAGGTTTTAAAAAAGGAGATATTGTGACTAAATTGGGTAATTCAGAAATTGAAGATATGATGTCATATATGACGGCATTATCAAATTTGAAAAAAGGTGATGTTGTAAAAGTTGAATTTAAAAGAAATAATAAAATTTCTTCGAAAAAAGTTACTTTCTAAAGTATGATAGATATAATATTTAAATAGTTTTATTAACTTATATAATTGTTATGCCAAAACTATTTTTATTATTCCTATTGATTTTTTTTTCTTGTTCTGAAAATCAATTTTTCATTGATAAAGATACACTTTCAAAATACAATATAGTTTCAGAGTTTGATGACATTGCAGATACTTTAAATGTCTATTTTGATAAAACTTTAAAAACTAAACTTAATGTCTCCAATTTTAAAAAAAACAAATCCATAGTTTTATTAACTAAACCTAACATAGAAAAAGATTTTATTTCAATTAAATTAAAGGATTCTTTAATCACTATATCTTCCAACAATAAGAAAAATTTATTTTATGCTGCATATGAATTTATCGAAAAGTTTTTAAATGTAAAATGGCTTTCTACGGATTATACTCATTATGAAAAGCTAAGTTCATTAAACATACCAAATAATTATAATTACTATTATGAACCTCCTGTTTTAACTAGAACAGTTCATTCTAAACTATTTTATGATGATTCTATTTTTGCTGACAAACTCAAAGTAACAAACGAAGCATTTCCTAGGTATGTTCCTAATGCAAGAGTTCATACTTTTCATAAATTTATGCCATATGATGTTTTTTATGAAAAAACCCCAGAATATTATGCCTTAAGAAATGGAAAACGACTTCCGACTCAGTTGTGCTTAACAAACAATACTGTTTTGGAAATTGTCAAAGATAGTGTTAGATCTTTTTTCAAAAACTCTCCAACCTCTGATGTAATTTCCGTGAGTCAAGATGATAACACACAGTATTGTCAATGTGAAAATTGTTCTAAAATTGATAATAAAGAAGGTAGCCCAGCAGGATCTTTAATTCATTTTGTAAATGATATTGCTAAGGATTTTCCAGAAAAAACTATTTCAACCTTAGCTTATCAATACACAAGAAAACCTCCAAAAATAAAGCCTCTTGAAAATGTTCTTATAACATTATGTTCTATTGAATGTGACAGAAGTATTCCAATTGATAAGGGTTGTAAAGATTTTAGTTATGATTTGAAAGGATGGTCTAGT
>Ga0222715_10004345_pt1 | contig 12330 bp, 16 predicted proteins | sample C33_9DmetaG_FD_165056 | JGI IMG/M metagenome (GOLD analysis project Ga0222715, IMG submission 165056) | Estuarine water microbial communities from San Francisco Bay, California, United States - C33_9D | ecosystem: Environmental > Aquatic > Marine > Unclassified | place: USA: California...
AGATTATGTCTTACTTTAGAGGCCTGAATTTCTTGTCTTACTACTAAGTAGTTTTGTAACTCTGGACTCAACTTTGCAACTTCATAACTTTTACCGTCAATCATTACTGTATTCATAATTATCTCCTTGTATGTATATATTTATAACAGATAAATAAGTGTATGTTGAAAGAATTACTTGAAAAAAGATTTACTGCAAAGTGGTGGTCAGATAAACCAGTTGAAAAAGAAAAACTAAATTATATTTTAGACTGTACATATTTAGCGCCATCTAAAAATGGTAAATGGAATTATGAAATATTTGTACTAGGTAATTCAGAAAAGGCTAACGAAATTAAACAATGGTTGTATTGGGAAAATACTTACTGTATAGATGGTGAAAGAATAAAAGAAGGACCAATAGGTAATAGAAGATACAATGGCCAAGTTTTAGCACCAACTGTTTTAATATGGGTAGCAAAAAACAAAAATAGAGAAACATTTAATGATTGTCTAGTCAGCTCAACTATAACAATGATAGCGGCTGAAGAACAAGGTGTAAATACAGGTTTCAATGGTTGTTTAGGTGAAATAGCAACAGCTGAAAAATTAGGCAGAGGATATTCTGGTCATGCTTCAATAATTTTAGGTTTAGGGTACATTGATAAAATTGATGATAAAGTACAAAGAGAAGTATTTAAACAAGGTGAGAAACACGGTTTTGATTATGGTAATGTAGATGTATCTATAACAAAAGGTCCTAATAGAAATAAAAGACCTGTCATTGACAACTTAATACATCACATATAAATAACTTAGAGGTATATAATGGTAGATAATGTAATAGTCAAAAAAGGTGTAAGTGGTAAATCTGCTCTCTACGATACATCAAAAGTTAATTTAGAAACAGTTGCTGATGAACTAGCACTATTAAGTGTTGGTGATTGGGAACCACTAAAAATTAAAATCAACTACAAACAATTTCAAAAAGAAATTAAAGAATTAGAATCTGAATGGGTAGATTATCTACCTAGAGAAGACAGACCTAATAATAGAAAAGGTCTTGCAATCACAAATCTTCCCGGTAAAACACATCAAGATAATCCTAGTTTAGCACAAGCTTGTGTAGAAGCGGGAAAAAGATTACATGAAGCTGACTTTAATGTGCCTACAATGGCATATGATAAGTTACCTAGTTTACACGAATTGTTAAATGAGTTTTCGCCACTTGGAAGAACTTTCTTAGTTAGAAGTGGTGTTGGTGGATATTTTGTACCTCATAGAGACCATCCGACTATGCCTAGAGATTCATTTAGAATTGCTGTATTCTTACAAGATTGTGAACCAATGAACTATGATTGGATACATGACAATAAAAAAATGATGATTGAACATGGCAGACCTTATTATGTTAATACAAAAAAGGTACATAGAACTATGAGTTGGGCTAAAAAAAGTACACATTTAATTATCAATGTACCTTTTACATCTGAGAATGTACAAAAATTAATTGCTAATTTACAACATGCACACTAGAACACAAGAAGACAAAGATTTTATATTAGATAGGTTAGAAGAAACCTATTACATAGAAAATTTTATTAATAAAGATGATATAAAAGAGTTGATAGAAGTATTTAATAAAGCTGAAAATAAAGTACACAAAAATACAGGTCCTATTACCTCTGCAATAACAAACTACAAATTGCCTGTTATGAGAAAAATAACAGACAAGATTAATAATTTATATCCTGATTCAGAAATATATTATGGAATGTATTTCTATGTTGAAAGACCTCATATTATTCATAATGATGATAATAGGGAAAAATGGCCTAAGATATACAAAGCATTTAATATACCACTAAAATATGAGGGAGAAACTGAACCACATTTGTGTTTCTTTGACCAAGTTTATCTTGACGGACCAAGTAAATTTTTTAATGGTGAAAAAGATGTAGAAACATATTATAACACAATTGTAAATGACTATAAGGATGTATTAGGTAAAACAGACGAGCCTTTTGACCCTATTATGAAAGAGAAATATCTAACACATTTAAAAGACAAATGGTTAGAAGGTTTAAGTTTTAACTCAGCACACAATTGGACACCAGGTAATGCGATTGTATTTGATTGTTGTAGATTACATTGTGCTAGTGATTTTACTAAACATCAAATAAAAAATAAATTAGGTATCAGTATATTTACCAAATATAAATAGAAGAAAGGGAACAATTATGGCTTTTACAATTATTTTAACATATTCTAAAGAAGACCCATTGGTCGACTGGTATCCTGAGCCTGCTGATGTAACTAATATAATTAATGATTACAAAGCAGCTGGTAAGATTACATCTTTAGTTGAAGAAGAAATTGATAGTTTATCTAAAAGATACACGATTACTTTTGATAATCAACCTAGGTCTCTGGAACTTGAAAATGAATCTGTTATGCAAGCTTTTAAATCTAGTCAATCTGTACACAATACAAATAACAACATTACTGTTACTAAAACCTACGGTCAATAAAGTAAGATAAAGACTTACTAGGAAGTTTAATATCTGTTATGGAACTTTCTAATGTAGCAACACTTTGCCAACACTTTTCATTGTCTCCTACAGGACTATTACAAGTCCAATACATTCCTGGTAATACATAGTATTTAAAGTCATAATATTGATTGACTAACTCGACTTGTCTTATTAATGCTTTTCTTCTACTAATTTTTTCAATAGAATAAAATGGTGTTAAGTTGTTTTTTAATGCTAGTTTTGTCTGTTCGGGTATAAAGTATTTTGAAGCTGTGGCTTTAATCTCTTTGTTATTCCAAAAAGACATTGCACTTGTTCTAGCCTCTTTAAAGTAAAATGTTCTATCACAAATTCTAACTATATTTGAAGGCCACTTAGGTGATTGATACATAGCTGCAAATGCTACAGGCACATCTACAAAATATGCGACATGAAAAGCAATAGTATTATCTAATCTTTTCTCAAAATTTTTATAATTGCTGGCGTTTTTGTGAGTATCTTTACTAGCTTCGTGTGTTAACTTTAAGATTCTCTCTTTATCATTTATTATATTCTCTATCAACATTTTCTAAATCATCTTGTCCATTTACTGATACGATTAAACTTACATGGTCTTCCTTACCAAAATTCCAAGCAGAGTGTAACTGACCTACATTTACAAAGTAAGCGCTACCGTCTGCCGGTAAATGTTTAATTTCTGGCATATCTTCACCTTTTCTTTTTATTGCAACATAACTCCAAGGATTAGTTTTTAAAGTAATAAAATATCTTACACTATAACTTGTATCATAATCAATGTGTGGTAAAATGTATGCACCTGGTTTTTTAACAACCAATCTTGTTCTTGTATATGGCGATTTAAACATATTTAAAACTTCTTCAACATATGTACCCTTAAATTCTTCTTGTAAATTAGTGTATAATCTTTCATCAGCCCTATCTCTAATTTTTTCATCACCTGTAGGATAAGTTACATACATTTGTTTATATTCATCATTGGTGTAATGTACACCACATTTGTAATATAATTGGTCGTGTTCGTCTTTATTTAAATCTTTAAAACATGATAATAACTTTTCAGTATCCACATTAACATGTGGTACTTTGTAAAAGTTAGGTAATTCATTTCTTTTTTTCATTAACTTCTTCTCCATAATACTCAAAGAATGGCATAATCATTCCTTCTTCAGTTAAGATACCTCTTCTCTGACTATCTGATAAAGGTATACCGTCATCATCTATAGTCCAATCTGTAATCTTGCCACCCATTTTACCAACTGGTGTATCAAAAGAATACATACATGAACTTTTTTCTTGTAGGCCGTCTATCTCAAAATTAAAATGCAAATCTTTGCCAAAATTATCTTTAGCAATATTCATCAACTCATTCATACTAAATGTATGTGTATCTAAATAATTACCCATTTTTGCAATTGATTTTATTCTAATTGTTAATGGGAAACTAACGCCTATTCTTCTATTGTATTTATTACAAAACTCAATAATCTTATTATATAAAGGCTTGATAATATGTAAATTTGTAGGGTCTAATATAATATTAATATGTGGTACAATTTTATGTTTAATGCAATATTCTAATGCTCTTGTTTTTAGTTTTGCATATTTACCATTATCAAATCTTTTATACACTTCATCATCTAAACCACCATTCATACTTAAACCTAAAAAATTTAAACCAGATTCTTTTAACTTGATTACATAGTCCTCTTGACCTAATTTTAGGCCGTTTGTCAATATTTGGGGTCTATGTTTAAATTTCTTTACAATCTTAATCATCTCAAAAAGATTATCGTTCATTGTAGGTTCTGCACCTATAAATCGTACATCAATTCTTTTTGGTAATTTTTTAATTGAATTTTCAAACATGTCAATATTTACATCAGCATAATCATCATTATTAAGCATGTCACCTAGATAACAATTTGCACATTGCATATTACACTTGTAAGTAGTTTGAATTGATAATATAGGGTATGTGTTGTTTTCTGGTTTAATCATTTTCTTTTACTCTAATTGACCTCATGCCTTGACCGCAATGTCTAATGCACACCTCAGGCGTTTCATTTGTTATTTTATCATTTGTTATAACCTTATAAAAATTTTTCCATTCAGGTGTATCTAATACTTCATCAATACTTTGAACTTTATCAATATGTAAATGTTCTTTTACTAACTCTGATAACGCACCTTGTTTATTATCAAATGTAGATTTTAAATCACACCAACAACATGGTAATAGATAGCCTTGTGCTGACCATCCAAATTTTTTATCAAGTTTAGTACAGTCTGGTCGTAATTTCATTTTTAGTTGGCCTATATGGGTCAGTTACACTTGAAAATCTACCTGAGTAAACTAATTCAAATACAACATCAATATCTTTTGCAAGTTGTTTTGCTTGTTCAATATGGTCTTCATTATATTTAAATATAATATACTGCCACTTAGTTTGTAGTCCCATTTTTCTACAAGTTTTCATTATGTTAAACAGTTTTTCGCCGTCTTGATTAATTCTATATAAACAACTTTCTTCAGGTAATCCATCTATACCAAAAGTCCATCTCGCTTTTGGATTTGCCTCAAATGCTTTTATATACCAGTCAAAAGGTCTATGTGTCGCAGCTGTCATTATATGAGTAGATTTTTTATGTTCATAACATATCTTTAGAAAGTCAATTAGTTTTTTATTGCCTGTTGGGTCAGATAAGTTTCCTGCAAATGATATTTTATGAAAACAATGTATAATCTTTTCAAATTGTTCAATTGTCATATCTTGACCAGGTACACTAAAACCTTTATTTCTATAACCTCTTTGTCTATCACAAGCATAACATTCTAATGGACACCTAAATGATATGTCTATATTAAGGCCTCTCTTTAAGTTAAAAAATTCGGCCACAAATCTCTCCAATTAAATTTTCTATGTTTAGATAAATCATCACAATACTTAAATGCTTTTTGTAATTGATTTGATGATATAGGGTCTTTTTGTAACTCATCAACTACATAATCTAGTTGACTATATCTACGCAAATATTCTATCTTATATTTGTCTGGTAGATTACGAATAGATAAGAAGCCAGGACCTCTTGCAATATTATGAAAAGTAATATCAACATTGAATTTTTTTCTGTAGTAAACTGACATCTCGTATAAGTCTTCAATATTCAAGATAGATACTGTACAATTTAATCTTGTTACCAACTCTCTAGCTTCACTAATATTAGATTCAAATTCTTCAACATCAATAGGATATCTAATCCACTTTAATTTTTCACCATAATGGTCACAAGAAACGCCTAAATTAATTTCTTCAAACTTATCAGCCAAGTCCCATACACTATGATTTTTCCATCTTAATTTTGTCAAGTTAGTATCATAAGAAATTTTAATATGTTTTGCATGTTCTTCGGGTATTGCGTTAACTAATTCCCAATGTTTTGGCAATTGTAAAGGCTCACCTCCAGTCATATTCATATAACCAACTAGATGTATATTATCTAAAATGTTTTGTTTAATTTTTTCGTATTGACTAAATTTTACTGGTTTAAAATCTATCTCAAAACCGGGTATCTTTTTATATGCGTCACCATATACAGCCTTTAATTCATTTCTTCTTGTAGATGAGTTATAAGGAAAACACATGTAACAACCTAGATTACATGCTGACCCATTTATTCTTAATTTTAAATTAATTTTGTCAATATCATCAACGACACCATACTTTTTTAAATATTTGTCTGTTCTATATGAATGACCACCTGTACTTTCTTCCATTTTATAACATGTTTCACAACCTGTTATAGGTTTACCTAGAAACATATCATTACGAATAGCTTCCATTTCTGGAGATTTAAAGAAGTCGAAAGGCAAAGTTTCATCATCTGAGTATTTTTTTAAATCTTCTCTTTGTTTTGCATGACAACACAATCTATATCTACCTGCATTATCTACATAGATTTCTCTAAATGCCATAGGACAATACGATTTGTTTTTTTCAGCAAAATCATCTTTTTTAGTAGGTTGTCTTTTGCCTTTATCTAATATAAATTGACTCATGTAAAAATTACCATATATCTTTCATACTCTTCTAATTCTAATTTACCTTTAAATAATAATCTTTGTGGTTTATAATCTTTAACAAAATCATCTAAGTTATTTCTACAATTAATATGTTCTTTTATTTTTACATAGTTATTTGATTGTAAAATTTTTAAACTTCCTGGTTTCATTTTCTTAATATACAAATTAATGTCTTCTTGACTAATATGTTCACAAGAGGTACAAATGTTAATGTTATAATTCCAAGGTTCAAAGTCTTGCATTGCTTTAGTCTCAAATGTAATATTTTTACCTTTTTGTAGTTTTTTACCTAACACTTCACAACTCACATCCATGTCATAACTCACTATTTCACCATAAGTTAAATCTCTTAACATACCAGCAAGATGACCATACCAACCTGCAGCTACACAAATTGATGGTTCTGGAATCATCTCTATAAATGGTCTAGCTTTGTCAACTAACCAAAGTTTAGATTTTACCTGATTTTTGTTTATTGAGTTGATAATAGACTTGACTGTAATATCAGTCGTAAGTTGGTCAATCACCTCAAGCGTTCTTTCATACATATATAAATACCTATATTACATGATTATTTATAATGGCGGACGGAATGAAAATTATATACAGTTTGTGGATTGATATACCACCAGGAGAGTTTTACATGGCACCTAAAACAGGTGTCGAAAAAACTAATACCAATTCACTCTTTAAAAAAAATTATAATAAACTTAAACAGGCTCATCAAAAATATGCCAATAAGATTGGTGTTGAATATAAACTATTTGAGTATGATGAGAAGTATAAAGAATACTATGATTTTTTTAGAACTAATTATCCAGAAATAAACGAATATTCTATAGTTAACTTTTACAAAATACATCTTATGTATGAGTTAGCTGAGAAGTATGATGAAATCTTATATTTAGATTTTGATGTAATACCTTTAACAAATGATAACTTTTTTGATGTATGGGATTTGAATAAAGGTATTTGTATATACAATAATAATATGCATGTAAACTCCAGAAATCAGCCTTTACACAAACTTAATCATACAGATAGAAGTCCTACAGCAAAATATTATAATGCTCAGGCAATGTTGATTGCAACAGGTCACAATCCAGAATGTGATGTAATTAATACAGGTATTATCGGTGCCAAAAGAGAACATATTGAACAACTTAAATACTTTGATGATTTTAGGACCACACTCGACTTGATGACTAAATTAAGAAAAGAAGATGACGGTATGTATTTGCCGAATATTAGAAAGATGTTTGCTTATGACAATGAAACACTTTTTAGTTATAAATTAAAATCAACAAATACACCACATCAATGGCTAGATAAGACATGGCACTTCTTCTTTGATAAAATTTGGTACATACCAAAAACAGTAAAGATTGTACATTGTATTAATAAAGAATTTGATGTAGCATGGGATAGATATGAAAAGAATAATCTTTAGTATATACACCGAAATAAAAGATAGTCGTTTAGAAAATAATAATGCTTATGCTGGCGATAACATACCAAAATCATTAAGAACTAAATTACAGTATAAAAAACATTTTAATGTTCTTAAAAAAACAAAAGAAGAGTATGCTAAAAAATGTGAATCAGTATATAAAATATTTTCTACTGAAGATAAAATGTTTAAATTGTTTGAAAAAGATATAATTGAACACTTTAATGAGAACTCTGTAGATTTTGATATATTAAATTTTTACAAACTGTTTTTATTTGAACAGTTAGCAAATGAATATGATGAAGTTGTTTATTTAGATTTTGATGTTGTGCCTAATACAGACTATTCTATTTTTAGACATTTAGATTTGAATAAAATAAACGCATTACCTATAAATGCAAATAAAAAAAATATATGGTCAATAGGTGATTTAAACACATATAATAGACAAAAAGGTGAATTTGATGTTATAGTATCTCAGTTTGATAAACAAAGTATGTATTGTAAAATGATGGCCAAAAGAGCTATGTTGATGACACAAAATATAGCAGGTACGGAGAATATTATCAATACAGGTGTCTTAGCTGGCAATAGTGAATCTATATCTAATTTAAAACTTTTTAAAGATTTTTCATTTAAGGTTGACACTTTAAAACAAGCGCAAAAAGAAAAGATGTTTGGTGAAGAACTGTCTAAGAAATTCTTTTTAAATAATGAAGTATTTTTCACATTTCATTTAGAATATAATAACATTGATTATAATAAATTAGAACCATTATGGCATTTTATGATATTATCTGGACACTTAGCACCTAATAATGAAGATACATCACAAGCATATTTACTACATGTGATAGATAAAAATTTTGAAAGGGTATTCAAATTATGTGGTATAGAATAAAACTGTATATTAAATTGTGGTGGAATACCATCATTAAAAGAAAGAAAAATAAAGACGAGCACCATATTTACTAATGATTATTCAAGGCATTTCACAAGGATTCCATGACGCAGCCGTTTGTTATATCAAAGACGGCGAAATACTATATGCTTCTCATTCGGAAAGATATAGTAAAATAAAAGGCGACAAAAGAATTCATAAAGACCAAATACAAAAACACGATATGGTTGCATATTATGAAAAACCTTTTAAGACTAATTTAAGAAGATTGTTTTCAGGTCAATCTTGGGAAAAATGTGATATAAAATATGATGTATCTTACAGTCATCATCAAACACATGCAGCTGCCGGTTATTATACTGCACCTTTTGATGATTGTAATATTATTGTTAATGACGCTATTGGTGAATGGGACACAATATCAATATGGGACAACATGACTAAAATTAAGTCATGGAAATATCCGTATTCTCTAGGTTTGTTTTATTCTGCCGTTACAAAATCACTTGGTTTAAAACCAAATGAAGAAGAATACATTACAATGGGTATGGCTGCATATGGCGAACCTATTTACAACTTAGAAAAATATCTACATGAAAATAATCATTTTGGTATTGATATAAAATATAAAAGAAAAGAAGATTTGGCTGCTTCAGCACAATTATTATTTGAAAAGAAACTATTAGAACTTGTTGATATGTGTCCTAAAGAAAACATTATACTTATGGGTGGTTGTGCTTTAAACTGTGTGGCAAACTCTAAGATTAAAAACAAAAATATATGGATTATGCCCTCACCTGGAGATTCAGGTAGTGCCTTAGGTGCAGCTGCACTATTGTATGGTAAGAAATTGAATTGGCAAGGTCCTTATCTTGGTCACAATATTGATAGAGCACCAAATCCTATTGGTATTGTAAATGCAATTTTAAATTATGAAATTGTTGGTGTTGCAAATGGTAGAGCAGAGTTTGGACCTAGAGCATTAGGTAACAGGTCATTATTAGCAGACCCTAGAAAAGACATAAAAGATAAAGTAAATGAAGTTAAGAAAAGAGATAAGTTTAGACCTTTTGCACCTGCCATATTAGAAGAATATGCTGATGAATATTTTGAAGGACCTATGAATGAATATATGCAATTTGTAGCAAAAGCAAAACATGATTATTCTAGTGTAACACATATTGATGGCACAGCAAGAGTACAAGTTGTAAAAAAAGATTGTAAAAGTATTATAAGACCTATATTAGAAGAATGGTATAATAGAACAAAATGTCCTATGTTGTTAAATACATCTTTGAATATTAAAGGTCAACCAATAGTAAATGATATTGATGACGCTATAAAGTTTAGTGAAAAGAGTGGTGTTTATGTCTTCTAAATTAGTTGTAGTTGGTGATAGTTATTGTATGAATTACATAAAAATGAGAAACAAAGCTCATTTAGAAAGTAATGAACCATATATTTTATATCATCCTGCTTTAAATGCTCCTACAGAATTTAAGTGGAATTATACAAAAGAATATCCTATTTGGCCTGAAATTGTCGCTAAAAAATATAATATGAACTTAATTAACTTATCTGAATCTGGTGCTGGCAATTATTCTATATTTTCTATGGCGCTTGACGCTATTGTAAAAGAAAAACCCGATAAATTAATAGTCGCTTGGAGTGGTTGGGATAGATTTGAGTTTGAGGCTGAAGAAGTTAAAATGAAAAAAAGAATTATCTCTAAAACTAGTCCAATAGAAAAAGATGAAATATTTTATCTAACACCTAAAAATAATACAAGAACTGCTTGGATTAGATATCATCCACAACCTTGGGGTAATTTAAATAATACAAAATATGGTACAAATAGTTTACAAGATATTGAAAGTGTAGGTGGATTTAAAATAATAGCAGGTATTAATATGTTTATGAGATTGGCATATTCTTTACAAGAATTATGTAAGTCTTTAAATATTGATTTAAAAATGTTTCAGTCTGTAAGACCTTTTACTACTGTAGAAAAAAATGAAGAAGCTGCAAAACTTATTATAAAAGATTTATTTTTAGATAAAATTGATGATAAAATATTCAAAGGATTCCCTACACTAAATTATATTGGAGGTAGTTGTTTTTCAGATATTATTTACACAAATGATAGAATACATAATATATCTAAGTATGACGGACACCCTAATGAGGAAGGACATAAAAAGATAGCAAGTTATGTGGCATCCTAAAGAATTAAAACTGTTTATTGATATTACTACAAAATGTAATGTTGGTTGTCCTATGTGTCATAGGACCAATCCAGACGGCTGTGGAACAGCAGATTGGTTGCCAGACATAGATTGGTCTATAGAACAATTTAAACAAGCATATCCTGAAAATGTGTGTAAAGTCACAAGAGAGTTTAATATTTGTGGAACATGGGGTGACCCCATTGTAAATAAAGATTTATTAGAAATAGTTAGATATATTAGATTGGTTAATAATGACGCTAAGATAATTATTAACACAAATGGCTCTTTGAGAAATGAGGAGTTTTGGTGGGAACTAGGCAAAGTAGGTGGTAAAAATCTATCTGTAATATTTGCTGTTGAAGGTTTAGACCAAAAAATGCATGAGAGATATAGACAAAAAAGTTTCTTAAAAAAGGTTCTTAATAATATGGATGTTTTGAGTAATACACCTGCAACTATAATAACTCAAACAATTGCATTTAAACATAATGAACAATATCTAAAAGAAATAGAACAGTTATGTAGAGACCACGGTTCTATTCATCATTATATAATAGAAACTAACCGATTTTTAAAAGGTCCTGTTTTTAACTTTGTAAATGCAAAAGGAGAACCTGACACTTTAGAACAACCATTTATAGATTTTAAAAAATATGAAGACACAGAAAATGAAAAAGAATCAATTAGAGTTGTAGAAATAGACCATGTTGATAAAACAAAACACAATTCAACAAAATTAAAAACATCTATTAGAACAAGTAATAGAAAAAAGGAAAATTTAAATGTGCCTAGAGAAGAGTTAGATATTACCTGTGTGTGGGCTCAGAGAAATAGAATTGTTATAAATCCAGATGGACAAGTATTGCCTTGTTGTTATTTGTGTAATTCACATTATAGTAATAAAGAGGGTGGTCCTAATTATGATGTTAAATTTGCTGAAAATGAATTGATGAAAAAATATAAAGATAAAGAGTTTAATGTATTTAACAATAACTTACTTGATATTATTGCACAGCCTTGGTTTAAAAAGGAATTAAAAGATAGTTTTACAAGTGGTAAACCTTTAAAACAATGTGTAACTTACTGTTCAAAAAACAAGCGTTCACAAAAGTATGGAGTTGAAAGTGATTAGAATAT
>Ga0222715_10004353_pt1 | contig 12322 bp, 15 predicted proteins | sample C33_9DmetaG_FD_165056 | JGI IMG/M metagenome (GOLD analysis project Ga0222715, IMG submission 165056) | Estuarine water microbial communities from San Francisco Bay, California, United States - C33_9D | ecosystem: Environmental > Aquatic > Marine > Unclassified | place: USA: California...
TGACGGCAGTGCCGGTGAAGTTAACATGGCATATATGGATATACGTTTTAGCAACCTATGTAATTTAAAGTGTAGAAGCTGTGGTCCACAGTTTAGCAGCAGTTGGTTCGAAGATCACAAAGCAGCGTATGGAGATCCTGGGCACAGCAAAATACTTAAAGTGCGTGATGATATGCTGAACTTTATGGACGAACTTGAGCCATTGTTAGGTAGTGTAGAACGTGTATACTGGGCAGGTGGTGAACCTCTTATTACAGATGAACATTATCGTATCCTTGACAAATGGATTGAAATGGGAAAGCGTGATGTAGCTATGGACTACACAACAAACTTTACACAGATGCGTTACAAACGTAAAACAGCATTTGAATATTGGAATGCTTTTGATAATGTAAGGGTGGCTGCAAGTTTAGATGCTAATCATGCTCGTGGTGAATATTTGCGGAAAAACATGGATTGGACACAGGTTGTGCAAAATCGTCGTGATATGATTGAACAGTGTCCGCATGTTTACTTTGAACTTACTCCTACAGTTAGTGTTTATAATGTATTAAACATATGCGACTTCCATAAGGAATGGATCGAAGAAGGTCTTCTAGAACCTTCAAATATACGTATCAATATACTATTGGATCCTACTTATATGCGTTTGAGTATACTACCGCCATGGATAAAACAACAAGTTCACGAACGTTATGAGGAACATATAAATTATCTCAAACAGTTTGATAATCAAAAGAATGAAAAAAATAAAAATATAGATAGTGTAATACAAGACTACAAAAATATTTTACAGTTTATGGAACAAGATAGGACAGATGAATTAAAAATGTGGCAATGGAAAACCAACAAAATGGATTATCTACGTAAAGAAAATGTGTTTGATGTGTTTCCAGAATTACAAGGAATTGTATAATGAGCTTTTTTAATCAATCTGATAAAAATAGAAAAGCGCCAGAACGTCCGCAATTTAGTGAAGACAAACACGTTGCTACACTACAAGCAATAGCCAAATACAGTAAACCTGTGCAAAAAGGTCTTGATAATTTAGAAATTGAATACAAGGTAAACAGACGTACTAAATTGTGTTTATGTTTGTTGCCAGAATGGGATCCTAGTTTTCCTCCATACAATACTGCAAAGTTGGCAAGTGCTGCAAAACGTGCAGGCTATGATGTTAAAAGTTTTGATATAAATGTAGATGCTTGGGATAGATTTAAAAACGATAAATGGGATATGGATTTTGACCCATGGGATCCGCTACGTGACTGGCACTGGTTAGAAGAACACTACTACAAAGATATACATGAACACTTGGAGCCACTACTACAGGAAAAGATACAAGAGATTATAGACTTCGCTCCTGACGTTGTAGGCTTTACACTGTACTACTGCAATATGGCTCCTACCAAGTATATGGCAATGGAACTAAAAAAACGTTTACCCAATGTTACAATTATGGTAGGTGGGCCAAGCACACACAGCAGTTATTTTAAGGGTGATGCATTATTTGATTATGTTGTAAATGGAGAAGGCGAGCAACCTCTTTTAGTTGCACTTGCCAGCATAGAAAATGCAAAGGGTATTGAATACACCGAACAAGAAAAAAGTAAAATTATTAGACAACCTGAAAACCAGCGTTACAATCTTAGCACACTACCACTGCCAGATTACAGTGACTTTGACTTTAGCAAATACAAGTTTCCAAATGGTGCGTTATGCGAGATATCAAGAGGCTGTATTGCTAAATGCACATTCTGTGAAGAAACACACTTTTGGAAATATAGACAACGTAATGCTCTAAGCACAGTTGAAGAAATTGAACACATGTACTATGAACACGGTACAAATGTGTTTTGGTTTATTGACAGTCTTGTAAATGGAAACTTAAACGAACTGCGTGGCTTTGTTAAAGGTGTTGCAGAAAAAGGTATGGATATACATTGGACAGGTTATTGTAGGTGCGATGGGCGCATGGACTTGGAATATTACAAAGATCTAAAAGCAGGCGGCTGTGAAGTACTAAATTATGGCATTGAGAGCGGTAGCCAAGTTGTACTAGACTTGATGGACAAGAAAGTTACCGTAGAAGAAATGGAAGCAAACTTCCGTGATGGATATGCTGTAGGTATTGATGCTATGACCAACTGGATTGTAGGATTTCCAAATGAAGGACATAAAGAGTTAGAAGACACACTGACATTTTTATACAGAGTAAAAGATCAAGGACTGATTGCTATTAGTCAAGGCACAGGATTTAGTGTTGGTGTTGACACTATTGTAGGACAAAACTTTGATAAGTTTAACCTATCACCTTTTTATTATTATGACCATTGGATTACAAAAGATTTTAAACTTAGCATTGTACACAAACTTATACGAATGAAGTGCTTTAGTATTTTTACAGACTTGCTAAACACAGAAAAGATTTGTAGTAAACCAACTAGACCTAATCTTGCAAAGTTTCATTATAATATAGAATTTGTAGATCCTGACAAAGAATTAGAAGTACGTTATGACTATGACGACTTTGATTACAATATTATCAAGCCAGGTATAAGTAATTTTGCTGACAGTTTGGTAAATGAAATTTGGCCATTCTTACGTATTGTTTGGCGGACACGAGGCGGGTATAAACTGAACCTTAAATTTAAAAAAGAATGGGAATACGAAGAATGGGGAGAGCGTAATGCTGCTCCGCTTGATGCAGAATATAAATTTGAGATCGACGACCAAGGCAATTGGACTGCGGACTTTTGGTGGGACTATAAACAAGATGAATACACAGACTGGAATGACAAGTATTGGATTGAAAATGGTAAGATGCGTATGAGTCCCGATCCATGGAGTCCAGTTTGGAGTATTATGGACTTTACAAGAGATAACAGCAACAGTGTAGTACGTGCAAGAAAACTAGCATGGAAAGGCACAGAAAAAGCCAAACAAGATCCTTACAATGCATTTGATCTAAACACGTTTCAAAGACACGAACGTGATTTTTTACTAGCAAGAAATATGGATTTTAGTTTTAAACATGAATGGCAAGGCGAAGGAAAATGGGATGTCTGATACATATTGCGTTTATCCATTTATAAACGTACATACAAACACAGACGGTAGGTGTAAACTTTGCTGTCATGTTTACGGTGAAGACTATATTCAAGTCGATGGCAAAGATGCTGTACTAGGTAAAACAGATTGGTGGAACATTTGGAACGGAGAATATATGCTAAATGTCCGTGCCAATATGTTAGCAGGCAAACCTGTTAAAGAATGTGGTCGCTGCTACGAGCATGAAGCAAAAGGTCTTGAAAGCAGTAGGCAATGGGCAAACGCTAATTATAAAGCACCATTATTGCATAGCAATCCTACTCACCTGGAACTTAGGCTTGGTAATCACTGCAACTTAAAGTGTAACAGTTGTTGGAGTGTTAGCAGCGACAACATTTACAAAGAACGCAAAAAAATTATGAGCAAAGAACGTCTGCCAACTTGGTTGCATGATCAATGGGCACACGAAATACGCAGTGTAGAAGAACACGATTGGCAATGGTACGAAACACAAGAGTTCCGTGACTTTGTAGATAACGTGGCACCTACACTAGAACGCCTGTACATGACTGGCGGTGAACCTACACTTATCCAAGCCAATCAATATGTGTTAGATAAACTTGTTGAAGCAGGCAACACAAAGTGTCATGTTGCTTGGACCACAAACATGACTACATGGCCAGAAGGCTTTTATGATAAACTAGATTTCTTTGACAGCAGTGAAGTGCAGATGAGCATCGACGGTCATGGTGATCACAATATGTATATACGCTATCCTACAGACTGGAACAAAGTAGAAGAAAACTTTGCAAAAGCAATGACATTACCAGAAAAGGTTCAACTCAAAATTTATTTTGTGTATCAAGCATGGAATTTATTTGATGTAGCACCTCTAATCAAATGGCTTGAAGGTACACAGACAAGACGTGTAGACTTTGTTCCTATATTTTTAGAGCATCCAGATCAAATACACAGTTGCGTTTGGCCGGAAGATATTAAACACAAAGCATTGGATGACTTGCGTATGTTGAAAACTAAGATGCATAGTGATCCTGTTCAAAGAATAATAAACTACACAGAGAATACTAATAAATATTCTGTAGAAAATATAAACAAGATGCGCCAATTTATATCCATAAATGACAAGTACAGAAAACACAAGTTCGGTGATATCTTTCCATTTTTAAATCTAGTACTGGAAACAACATGCAAAACATAAAGGCAATCATTCCTGCGAAAGACAAATGGGTAAGTTTAGTATGGCAAGTCAACGATTGGTGTAACTTCCGTTGCACATATTGTTCGGAATGGAACTGGGCAGGAAGGAATAAAAATGATTCAGATATCCCTTTGATTGTGGATACTCTTGAACGTATTATGTTGCACTACAAAGCAAAAGGATATCGTTACTTTAAACTATACTTGAGCGGAGGTGAACCTACGTTTTGGAAAGCATTGATACCTGTTGTAGAAAAATTTAGAGAACATGCTGAGTGGCCGGGTAGTTGTGTAGGCATAAACACAAACTTTAGCAAACCGTTGAGTTGGTGGAAAGAGCATCACCATTTGTTTGAAGATGTTGTTGCAAGTTATCATGCAGAGTGGAGCAAGGACGACAAGTATATAGATGTATATAAGTTTTTACAGGATAAGAAGAATTATCTATGTTCACGTATTATGATGCATCACGATTATTTTCAAAAGTGTATAGACTTTGGAGATAGGATCAAAGAAGAATGTGACAACTATATGATTGAATATGCTCCAGTATATGACGAACTACGTCCTAGCACAGATCCTTATTTTTATAAAGAGCAGTGGCAAATGGACTTTTTTAAAGAAAACAGCACAATACAACAACAAAGTATACCAGTACAAAAAGAACCTAGTTATGCATGGGCTAAAACTTGGTTTGAAGATGATACTGTAGAACCAATCAACACCAACAGTATTATTACAGAAGGCAAAAACTTCTTCCAAGGATGGCTGTGCAACATACATGAAAGTTTGCATATACACCCAAACGGTAATATACAACAAGCCAGTTGTGGTGTAGGTCCAATTGTAGGTAATGTTGTGCGTGGCGAATTTAATGATACTATGAGTGACGGTGTATGGTGTCCAAAAAGTCACTGCCATTGTGCAGCCGACTTCAACATAAGTAAAGCAAGGCCAGAATATGCAGACAAAATTAGATAACCTACCAAAAAATTATTGCTATCTTGCTATGCAAGGATTTAGCACACACGCACACGGTCGTACAAGACCGTGTTGCTTTAGTCGTATGGGTACTAATACATATATGCCTGGTGTTGCTATTGGCGATATATACGAATGGCAGCATCATGGCAATAGCAATGCAGATAATTTGACAGACTTTATAAATGATCCTGAAGTAATGAAATTGCGTAAAGGATTATTAGCAGATGAAGTGCCTGAAGGCTGCCGCAGTTGTTTTGAATTAGAAGACCAAGGTATACGCAGTTTTAGACAAACGTGGAATGAAATATATGAAGAACATGTAGACGAAACATTACAACACGTAGGCGATGATGGCAAACTAGATCCAAAAGCAATTACATATTTAGATATCAGTTTAGGTAATGTATGCAACTTAAAGTGTCGTAGTTGTAATCCTTGGGCAAGCCATAGATGGATTGAAGAAGGTCCTACAGTACCTCATACAGATTGGGATAAAACAGCATACCATATTGCAAAACTAAGTTGTGAGGATCCTTGGTTTGTACGTGCATTTGCAGAAGGATTCTATGACGATGTATTGCCTAATGTACGTGTAATAAACTTTATTGGAGGTGAGCCATTAGTAGTTGAAGAACACTATGCCTGGCTTGAACACATAATTGAACAAGGCTGGAGCAAAAACATTGAGTTACATTATAACACAAATGCTACAACTATACCAGACAGGCTTTTAGACATTTGGGACAAGTTCCGTGGTGTGATACTTAGTTTAAGTATAGATGCTGTAGGCGACCTAGCATACTATGTACGGCATCCTAGCAAGTGGAAAATTGTAGAACGCAATGTACAAAAACTAAAAGAGTTTAGTGCTACACGCAAAGGTGTGCTTGTGCATACACACGTTACATTGAGTTTGCTAAACATGCACGACTTACCAAACTTGTTGGATTGGTGTAAAAAACAATACGATGAATGGCACTATACTTGGGCCTGGGGCAACTATGGATATCAAAATTGCTTGCCGCATTTTAACATTGTAGAAAATCCAAGACATCTCAACATACGCAACCTACCACAAGAACGCAAAGACTTGATGAATAGCATGTTAGAAGAACAGTATGAAAGATTCCGTGCAGCAGACTTACCAGAGTGGGAGCAATGGGCAGTAGAGAATATTATCAATCTTAAAAACGTGCTAAACCAACAACCCAACGAAGGCGATTGGCAAGTGTTTATTGACAATACACATGCTAGTGATAAGTTTAGAAAACTAGATATTCACAATTATATTCCTTGGATGAAGGAGTACTTTTGAAACTTGTTAGTTTTGGCGATGAATTAGTAAAAGGCAATGCAGCACCCAAATACCTAGCAAACAAACTAGGATATGAATTTTGTGATCTAGCACAAGATGATATTTGTAATCAACAAATTTTTAGAGCAGTATTAAATTACATAGTAGATACACAAGACAATTTCATTTTAATAGGTTGGACACATAGTAAACGGATTGAAATGGATTGGAAGTCAAGTCAATTTACATATAGACCAGATAGAAACGATTATATAGATAATGGTATAAATGGATTGCATCGTTATGATGACCTTCTTTTTGATGATTTACTACAAGGACAACATTGGGCAAGCGAAGTATATACTTTACAACAAACATTACAATTCCATAAAATAAAATACTATATGTATAACACCCAAGACAAAATTTATTTTCATCAAAAAACCATGCGTAATTTAAAAGCACTGAATGGTAGGCAGTATCATAATCCAATAAATTTACAAAGCAGCATGTTACATTTTTTAAACAAAGAAGGGTTCAAAGAATTAAATGATTTAGCTCATAAACGTTGGAGTGAATTTTTATATGATAAAATAGTTGCAGGTGAAGTATTATGAAGTATCTTGTTGCTTTTGGTTGTAGTCATACAAATGGTAGTATGATTGATGGTGTAAGCGGTAGTAGTGAATACACTGTGCGTAATGGCTTTCCTGGAATGATAGCAGAAAAACATGGATATCATTTATTTAACATAAGCAAACCTGGTGCTAGTAATCAGTATATACACAGGACTGTTGTAGACTATATTACCAACTATATGAATCCTAATGCAGAACATTTATTTTTAATAAATTGGACCAGTAGGCCAAGAATAGAATTACGTTACAAAGAAGAATCTACATACAATCACCAAACACATGGAGATTTTATAGATAAAAAATCTGTGCCATTTACCGTAGGCAGTAATCCTGCTTTGTTCTTTGATAAAAACATTCAAAAATTATTAAATTTTACACCGTATATTATAAATGACGACATAGAATCACAACGTTGGGCAACATGGGCATACGGTATACAATGTATGCTGGAAAATTTAAACATACCTTATCTAATGAGCAATACCTGTGAAGCCCTGCCACAGATTCCTACAAACCGTGTGATTACAGAAAAATTAAATACAAAAAAATATATAAATCCATTTGATTCTTCGCAAACAATGTTATCATTTCTAGAAAACAAAGGAATTAAAAAAACACCTTGTTGGCACTTTAAAAAAGATGGACATGATATATGGTCCAAAAAACTAATGAAACATCTAAAGGAATTAAATTATGTTTAATAGACACATTATACATGAAAACTTTAGATATAAAACTAACGACTTTAATTTTAGACTAGGCTTTGCTGAAGAAACAACTGTTAAAAGGCAAGTTTTATTTACACGTATAGACCATTGGCGTAATGTACTAGTAAACTATTGTAATTTACACCCTGGACAATCACTGGCATTACATTTTTCTCAAAACAGTTTAGATACATTTGCGATTTATTTTGCAGCAATTGAATGTGATATAAATCTAGTAAGCAAAGACGCTGACATAATTATTCACACACTTGCAGATAGCGAATTAGAAAAATTGTCTATTGATAAAATTTTGAATTATAATTATTTTGATTTAGCAGATTTGCGTTTTAATGGGTTATGTAATTACGTACAAAAAGGAACAAGCATTGTATATGGAATATCAAATCAAAAACTTTTTGATAAAGTACAAAATACTGAATTAAATATACAAGGCAATGTAATGCACACAAGATACACAAATCCTACAATGTTGTTAGATTTTTTCTTTCCTGCTTTTACTAAAGAAATATATTTTCATTTTGCATTAGGATATAACGATCCAGAGCAAGGTTTAGAACGTATAGCTCATGTTGTACAAAAATGTGCAATTGATTGTATTTGTCTGCCAAGTTTGCAAGCAGTTGGAATTTTTAAAGAGGCTTGTCGGAAACGTATGGTAGACATTTCTAATCTTAAAATTTTTACATACGACAATGGGCTATGTGAATCAAATAATAATACTGAGATTAAAGCAGATACAAACTATGCAATGGTGCCTAAACGTTTCAACATAGACGGTGTGATATTATCAGACAAAGATACATTGTATTTTAAATTTAACACAGCAGTTGAAAAAGCAGTAGCAGAAGTCAAAATTAAAATAATAAACGATTACCTGCAAAAAAATTACAATAAAAAAATAACCAAATGGGCTTATACAGACACAATAGATATAGAACACGATTTGCTGGTTTTTAGAAATATAGGTTGACATACAACACAAATCTTGTATACTGTTATGTAAACAAGAGAGGGTACTATGGCTAGAGATATTTGGGTAATCAGTGATACACACTTTGATCACGCTAACATTCTACACTTCACTGACAAAGTAGGCAAGCCTACTCGCCACTTTGCAGACGTAGAAGAAATGAACGAGACTATGATTACTAACTGGAACAGTGTTGTAAAGCCTGGTGACAAAGTTTACCACTTGGGCGATGTGTTGTTTGGTACTCGCAAGCAAGAGTGGATGGACACCAACATGCCTCGTTTGAACGGACACAAGCGTTTGATTGTTGGCAACCACGACAACATCAAGTTCCACGCTGCTGGTGGCTGGTGGGGTAAGATTGACTTGTGGAGAATGTTTCCAGAGTTTGGATTGTTGTTGACTCACGTTCCTGTACACGAAAGCACACTTGCTGAAAGTCACAGATGGGGAGATGTGCCTATGATCAATGTTCACGGACACATCCACCAAAACCCATCACCGACTGACAGACACAGATGCGTGAGCGTAGAGCAGATTGATTATACTCCAGTGAACATTGAGGAGTTGAGAGTATGTTAGATGATCACGCAGCAAAGATATTTGCTAAAAATATCAACATGATGGTGCCATGGTATCTCATGGCATCATACGCCTACTATGTACAAGACGATGCTATCTTCTCAGATGGCTTCTTTGACGAAATGGGCAAAACAATGTTGACTGTTTGGGATGATATAGATCATTTTCACAAAGAACACATTAGTGTAGGCGACTTAGAAGCAGGCACTTTCTTGGGCGAGTATCCTAGTCGTGTAGAAGGTGGGTTGGCAGAAGTGCGCAAAAAGTTTTACAACAAAAATGGCACAGTAAAAAAGAATGTAAAGGTATGATTTACAAACTTGGCACAATAATGGGACACATTGGACACGCTGCTCCTGAATCAGAACCTTGGGTTATTCTCAAAGAGCTGGGCATTGATGTAGCGTTGGCAAAACGAGCAGTACATAAACTTTACTTCGAGGAGGCGTTGGGTTATGTTGACGGATTTGCTACCTATCACGATGTGTTCTTCATCCCTAACGATACAAAACACGGCAGTTTATTTGCTATGAAATATGGAACCAAAGTCAATGATTGAAGTTCCTTTTAACATAGACAGGCATGATGCTGAAAGTTCTAATCCGTTGAGTACTTGGATTCAGCGAGAATGGAATATGCCTTGGCTGAACTATTTGCTGGAACATACCAACGGCATTGAAACTGAACAGGTATATGATGCACCTACTGATATGTATCGTATTACGTTTAAGTTTCACCTTGACCCAAAGAAAGAAACATACTATAGGATTAAATATGGCTCGTAAATACAATCCCTCAAAACGATTTGAAATTGATAGCGATACAGCAGATCGTCTTGCTATACAAAGTCTTCAACAGCATTATGATTATACTATCGAAGACTTAGACAACTTTGTGTTACACCAAAAAGGTCATCCAGATGACTATGAACGCAACACAGAATTGAAGAAGGCTTTCGAAATAGTTCTTGACTACTACGGCAACTGACTATATAGTAAGACATAACAAAGGAGAATGTGATGTCTAAGTATGGTCCGAGAGTTTATGCTAGTGAAATAGTAAATACAAAAAAGCATTGGGCAGTTGGTACTGTATGGACTGCTGAAGGCAGCAAAGGCATTTATCACATTGAAATGAAGGACAATGGATTTACGTGTGATTGCCCAGCGTTCAAAAAGTGTAAACATATTAAAGCAGTTGAGGAGCAATTTTAATGGCAAGAGCAAGTAAAGTAGCAGCAAAACCTAAAAAGAAAACAGTACGTGCAGTTCGTCGTGGTAGCAATATGTTGCCTCTTATGCCAATGAAAGGTATTACTTGGCACAAAGCACAGTACTATACACACTATGAAGTAGAATCAAAGGAGTGGCTGACAACTGTTAAAGCGTACATTAAAAAACACTATGACAAAAAGATGGTTACTGCAATCAACAAGTTACCGGATTGGAAGATTGGTGGGAAGAGCCATTGGGCGACTGCGGCATTTTTGATTGACAATGACCAAGCAGACATTGTGCCGGAAGGACACAGCAAAGGTTTAGACACTTGGATTAAAAGTCTTGCTGAAGAAGGTGCTGCCGTTGTTCAAGAAAAGAAAGCAGAAGAAAAAAGCAAAAAGAATGTGTATGTTCCTAGTATCCAAGAACGCATACGTGATCAGGCATTGGCAGCGTGTGAAGAAATTGAAGAATGGCTAGATGGATTTATAACTGATAAGAAAAATTTTGATCCTAAAGGATTTAATTTTGTATCGCACTTTGCCAAGTTTAAAATTACACAAGCACACGCACGTAAAATCAAAGGACTGTATGCTGGCGAACTAGAAGAAGCACAGTTGATACAAAAGCTGCCTACTCCTGGCGAAATCAATCGGGAGAAGGACGAACACAAAGCTGACATGCTACAGCAACTACGCGAAGGCTACAGTCACCTTACAAAGAAAGATGCTAAAGCATACTTGGAAGCATTAGAGACGCTACACGGCGCTTGTGACGTTGTTATAGACGCTGCTAAGGCTACACGTAAACCACGTGCGAAGAAAGCACCAAGTAAAGAGAAACTGATTGCAAAACTGAAGTATCTTGAACGTGATGATAAACTACAACTTGTTAGTGTGAATCCACTTGAAATTATTGATGCAAAAGAAGTTTGGGTGTACAATGTAAAAACACGTAAACTTGGCAAATACGTTGCAGACGAACATACTACTATTCAAATCAAAGGTGCAGGATTACAATTTTATGATGAAAAATCTAGTATACAAAAAACTCTGCGCAAGCCAGAAGAAACATTAAAAGAGTTTAAGAAAGCAGGCAAGGTTGCACTACGCAAGTTCATGGATGATATTAAAACAACTGACATAAAATTAAATGGACGTTTAAATACTGATACTATTATTCTAAAATGTGTCCACTAAATACAATATGACATTAGAGAAACTTGAACAACAGGTGCTGATGTGGAACCGAGCCGCAATCCTAGCACCTATTTTTTTTACTGGCTTGCTTATGGTCGCTTGGTTTTTGAATTTATGTAGCACACAAATGCTATTCTTCATTGCCTGCGGATTGTATTTTGTTACAGCGGTTATTTGGTGGTGGTGGACTATGAAAAGCATACACCTGTTGGTTAAAACATTGACCAGCACACGAAATGGTGTTGTAGAAGTAGCAGGCGAACTAAAAGCAATTCGAGAAGAACTAACTGTTGACAAGATCAAAGATAAGTAGTATATTATTAGTACAGTGGACTACGTGTTCGACCCACTATAAATATTCCGCACACTCCAGTAGCCAAGGAGTATAATATGAGTTACTACAGTACAAAAACATACGGGCACAACATAGGACTAAGTGCC
>Ga0222715_10004354_pt1 | contig 12319 bp, 15 predicted proteins | sample C33_9DmetaG_FD_165056 | JGI IMG/M metagenome (GOLD analysis project Ga0222715, IMG submission 165056) | Estuarine water microbial communities from San Francisco Bay, California, United States - C33_9D | ecosystem: Environmental > Aquatic > Marine > Unclassified | place: USA: California...
TGCAGATTGGGCTCAGCGTATTCTCGGAATGGAGCTCATGCCCTGGCAGAGGCATGTTCTCAACGGTCAACTTGCCGTCGATGCTCAAGGGCAGTTCCTCAACCATGTTTCACTTGTGTCCGTTGCAAGACAGAACGGAAAAACTGTTGCCCTGAAAAGCCTGTTGTCGTGGTGGCTGCTCAAGTACTCGCTGGAGGCCGGACCGCAAACCATCCTGACCACAGCTCACCGGCTTGATCTAGCCACAGCGCTATTTCAAGATTTGGCACCAATCATTGAAGAGAAGGCTGGTGTCAAAGCGGTGTGGGCATATGGCCGTAACAGCATCAAGGTCGGAGACTCAAAGTGGTATGTCAAAGCAGCCAGGCCATCTAGTGGTCACGGTATGTCCGTTGACTTGATCATTGCTGACGAAGTGTTCGGTATTGATTCCGAGACGCTTGATATTGGTTTGCTGCCGACTCAACGTGCCAGGCCGAATCCGTTGTGCTCGATGTGGAGTACTGCCGGTACCGAGGACAGCATTGCGATGCTTCGTTGGCGTGAGCAGGGCATACGTGCTATCGATTCAGGTGAAGTCACCAATTCGGTGTACTTGGCTGAATACAGTCCACCACCTGAACTAGATCCGATGGGCGAGGCTGCGTGGGAGTACGCCAACCCGGCGCTCGGTCACACGTTGGATATTCGCACAGTCCAGGCCGAAGCCAAAGGCCCGAACAGGGCTGGCTTTCTGCGCTCTAGCGTGAACTTGTGGGTGCAATCCGAATTGTCGTGGCTGCCGCCTGGGCGGTGGGAATCACTGCGTACCGACTTGCCACCATTGCCTGGCGGCGTGCTCGCCGTGGAAGTTTCGCTCGACGATGGCCGATACGTGGCTGTACGTGTCAACGCGAATACTGCTGGGATGCTGACTGCGACTGTCGCATTCATGTGCGAAACCGTGACACAGGTGTGGGATAACATTCGTTCCCAGTTGGCCTCCAACGCAGGCCTGCAAGTTGCTATCACGCCAACACTGGACACCAACTGCCCCTCCGATCTGCAACGTCGCAGGGTGCTGGTCGGGTATCAGGAAATCACCCGGTACACATCGATGGTCAAGAACCTGATCAATGAAGGCCGTGTTGCGCACACCGGTGAAACGATGCTGGCTGAGCATGTCGGTAGAGCTGTGGCTGTACGCACTCCAGGCGCTATCGCGTTGTCATCACAGAAATCATCCGGGCCGATCGAATTGGCACGATGCTTGGTATGGGCTGTCGGAATGATGAGCCGACCACGACCGATGGTGAACCGACCCATGATTGCATCGAGTGCCTAGACTGTTCGCACGATGGCATTCTCACTAAAGCGCGCAGTAGCAAATAACACCAACGCCCAAATCGGCGCGGCTGGTGCTGCCGGCAATCCGCTGGTCGGCAACTTCATGACCTACACCACCGACTTCAACAGGTCGGCCGCAATCCAGATACCCACCATTAGCCGGGCACGTGACCTGATTTGCTCGATGGTCGGCTGCCTGGAAATCCACCAGTACTCCAAGCAGTGGGTAGGTGAGGACTATGAGGATGTCAGCCTGCCCGATGACACGTGGTTTCATCAGCCCGACCCAAATGTCACACGCAACTTCATCATGTCCTGGACAACCGATGACCTGCTGTTCTACGGTCGCGCATTCTGGATCGTGACCAGCCGATTCGGCAACGGCTTCCCGGCAACCTTCACCTGGATTCCGGCCGACAACGTACAGACACGTGACCAGGCTGGCCCACAATGGTTTGGCCCGAGCAAAGAAGTGTATTTCAACGGCTACCGGCTCGACCCGAACGACGTAGTGCAGTTCCTCAGCCCGATTCAAGGCTTGCTAACAATGGGTGCTCGAGCAATCCGCACCAACGTCAACCTGGATACCAGCGCTGAACGCTTTGCCAAGAATCAGACACCGGCAGGCGTGCTGAAACAGACTGAGGGCGAACCGTTGAGCGCCGAGGAACTCAGCGAATTGGCTGCAGGCTTCGCGGCTGCACGAAACAACAATGCGATTGCTGCGTTGAACCAGTACGTGGACTGGAAAGAGTCGTACATGGATCCGAGCAAACTGCAATTGACGGAGGCACGCACATACCAAGCGCTGGAGATGGCCCGGCTGGCCAACATTCCTCCGTACCTGGTTGGTGCACCGACAGGTGGAGGCATGACATATGCCAATGCTCAGCAAGCTCGACAAGACTTGTACCTATTTGGTGCCAAGCCGTTCATTGATTGCATCGAGCAGACGTTGAGCCAGAACAGCGTCACACCACGCGGTCGCTACATTTACCTTGACGTTGACAGCTACCTGGAGGAAGCCGAAATGTCTCCCGAGCAGGACAACGCTGCACCTGCTCGGGGGCTACCCTCTAATGATGAAAGCGAGGCATGATGATTCGCCTAACTGCCCAAAACACGTTTGTACTGGCCGAGGATGGCGAGTCACCACGCACGATCAGCGGTGTGGCTGTGCCCTGGAATACCGAAGCCACCGTTAGCGACGGCACGCGCGTCAGGTTTGAGCGTGGAGCCCTGCCGGTCACCGGCAAGAAGCCGAAACTGTTGAAATACCACGATTCTGAGCAGCCGGTCGGCGTGGTCACTGGCCGCCTGGACTCCGAGGAAGGCATGCTGTTCACAGCCCGAATCAGCGCCACCTCCGAAGGCAACGACATGCTCGAGCTCATCAAAGACGAAGCCGTGGACTCGGTATCGGTTGGCGTTGACGTAGTTGACGCAACCTACGACGACAACGGCACCATGATCATCAAAAAGGCAAACTGGGTGGAGCTGTCACTTGTGACTGCGCCTGCTTTCAAGGGTGCTATGATTACAGAGGTTGCAGCGACCGAACCCCAAGAGGAGACAACCACAATGTCAGAAGTCAAGGTCGAAGCACCAGTCGAAGTTCCTGCACCAGCACCGCAAATGCTGTTTGCCGCACCCAAAAAAGAGTTCAAGCTGCCATCAGCTGCTGAGTACATCAGCAAGTTGATCCGCGGTGGCTCCGAGGCGCAAGAGTTCCTCGCCAACATCAAGGCCGCTGCGCCCGATGTTGTCACGACCGACACGCCCGGCATCCTGCCCGAGCCAATCCTCGGCCCGGTGTACAACAACTTCCGTGGCCTCCGCCCAATCGTTGACGCATTCGGTGTCAAGGCAATGCCCGGTGGTGGCAAAGTGTTCCGCCGCCCGAAGGTGACCACGCACACCACGATTGGTGCCAGCAACGGCGAAAACGCCAACCTCGACCAGGGCACGTTCGTTGTCTCAAACAACAACGTCACCAAGGGCGTGTACGGCGGATACGTTCGCTTGTCCGAGGAGGACATGGACTGGACCGAGCCCGAAGTGCTCGGCCTTCTGGTTGACGACATGGCGCGCATCTACGCCGATGAAACCGACCAAGTTGCGTCAGCTGCCCTGCAGGCTGGCATCACACAATCCGGCTCGGCACTCACGCAGACCGACCCGGCATCGTGGATCGGCTTTGTGTACGACGCGGCCAGCACCATCCTCACCAACAGCAACGGCAACCTGCCAACGCACCTGCTCGTAGGCTCGAGCGCATTTGCCAACCTCGGCAAGCTGGTTGACACGGCAGACCGCCCACTGTTCCCGGCCATTGGCCCGATGAACGCCTTCGGCAATGCCTCACCGGCATCCACGGCACTCAACGCTTTCGGCCTCACTGTCATCGTTGACCGCCACTGGGCAGCAGCACCAACCGTGCTCAACCCAGACGGCTTCGAGATCTACGAACAGCAGAAGGGCGCGCTCCAAGTTGAAGCCGCTGACGGCTCGCTGTCGCGTTACATCAAGTTCCGTGGCTACTTCGCCACCTTGATGATTGATGCGACCAAGTTTGTCGCTGCAAGCTGATAGTTCACTCCCTCCAGGTGACACTGAACGGTGGCAACTTACTCGGTAACCCATAAGCAGGTTGTCAGTAACGTTGCCATCGTTCAGCTGCTTGAGGCCCACAGCTTTGAGGTCGGCCAGTCGATAACCATTAGTGGCATCAATGCCACGTGGAATGGCACGCACAAGATTTTGGCGCTGCCTGAGTATTACTTTATTGGCGTATCCCAACAGGGCGATTATCAGTACGACACTGACACCATCATCCCCAATCAGGTGCAGTTTGCGCTGACAACGGATGACGCTGATCGAGCAGCCGCTTCCGGCACGGTCACGTACAGCATTACGTGCAGTTGGATTGTCCTGGGCGATTTGGAGGATTACCTGGGCTACACATTCACCGATCCGAGCGCCGATTTGGATGTAGCCAACATGGCTGTCAGTGCAGCCAATCAATTTGCGTACCGTAAGCGCCAAGAATCGGGCTACTTTGACTCGCCCAGCTCGGTACCGGGTGGCGATGCCAAGCTGGCAACCGTGCAATATGCAGCCATCCTTTACCGTGAGCGCGGCTCGACTAAGCGTTTGCATCGTTTGATCCGCTAGCCACAGGTGGCCCGGTCACCGGCAACTACGGCCAAATCCTGCGTTTGCTCGGAGTCAATAAGCCGCAGGTTGCCTGATGCCTGACACGCTGTTCAAGACCGGGTACGACCAGCTCGTAGCCAAACTGCAAACCATTACCGGGCTGACCGTGTTCAATGACCCACGCAACATCAACGTGCCATGCTGCATCGTCGAGGCACCGACAATCTTTGTGGAAACCAACGTGGTGGCAGACATGCAATTCCGTGTCATCATCGTTGGCATGGGCACCGGCGACAACCGCACGCTTGACCAGCTGCTCGATCTAGCCGACCTGATCCGTGAAGCCAAAATTGGTTTGACCGAAGCCCGACCCACGACCGTTGACTACGGTGGCGCGGCATACCCGGCCTATGAGCTGACCATCAACACAAAAGTCAGCCCATAGACCTACTAGAATGCCAACAGGCTTGCAGCGAGCCTCCACAACAAGGAGATTCGTTACATGGCTGTCGCAACCACCTACCTCGCAAGCCCCACATTCAGCATCGGTGCATCATCGGGCTCAACCGTTGACCTGACCGACCAGTGCAAGTCGGTGGTTGTCACCAAGTCGCGTGAATCCCTCGACCAGTCATCGTTCGGTGACACCGGCCGCCAGTTCGTCGGTGGACTCACCAACGTCACCGTCACGGCCACGCTGCTGATGGAGTACAGCTCCACGCCCGGCACCTACGTCGATCTCACCAGCCTGGTCGGCACACGCTGCTACGTTGCAGTAAAGCCAACCTCGGGCGCAATCAGCGCAACCAACCCAGAGTTCCAGGTCACCGGCGCATACCTCGAATCGCTTGATGTAATCAACGGTTCAGTGGGCGAACTCAGCGAGGTGGAAATCACGCTCGTGGGCGGCACCTTGGTTGAGGATGTAACGGCGTGAAACTAACGATTCAGGTGTCCTACAAGACACCGGCCGGGCAGCAGGTCACTGAATCGGTCAACACAACGATTGCCACTGCGGCAGCGTGGGAACGCAAGTTCAAGCGCCGTACCTCGGATTTGCAGTCAGGCGTAGGCATCGATGATTTGATGTACATGGCTTGGCATGCGTTGACAGCTGAGAAGCGTGAAGGCCGTGACTACGACACGTGGTTGCAGTCCGTTGAGGATTTCAACGTGGCGGAGGTCGCGCAACCACACCCTACGGATCCGGCAGCCTCAGACGCGGATTAGCGGAGCTGCTGTTGGCTACCGGATTCTGGCCCAGCAATGTCGAGTTTGACATGGAAGATTTGGCTACCGTTCAGCTGCTCGCTAAAAAGATGAGGGATAAACGTGGCCGCTAGTGCATCAGTAACCATTGTCGGCATCAAAGACACGTTGCGCAAACTGCAGAAACTTGAGCCTGAGATGGCCAAGGAAATCAAACGCGATTTCAAGCAGATCGTGGATCCGATTGTCAAGGATGCTCGAGTCCAGGTGGTTCGTTTGCCGTTGTCTGGATTCAGTAGGCAGTGGAAAGCCGGGCGGCTTACGCCCTGGGCGCAGAACGCTGTTAGCAAATCGATCATTGCCAGGTTCAGCAATCGCAGGCGCGGTAACAGCCTGGCGGTATTTAGCGTCACCATGAAAAGCCCAATCGGTACTGTGTTCGATATGGCAGGCCGTAGCAACGCCAATCGGCTTGGTGCTGTGCTGTCCACGCTTTATGGTGCACCGTCACGTTTGATGTGGCCGTCATACGAAAAGAACGCTGAGCGAGTGAACGACAATCTTCGTAAATTGACCGACAGGATTACCGACGCAACGAATCGTAGACTGGCTCGCTAATGGCTGTAACAATCCCAATTATTTCCGAGTTTGACGGCAAAGGCATCAATAAGGCTGTTGCCGAGTTCAAGCAACTCGAGGGCGCTGGCGCTAAAGCATCGTTCGCGCTCAAGAAGGCAGCCGTACCGGCAGGGCTGGCTGTTGCCGGGCTCACAGCATTTCTCGTAAAGGCCGCCAAAGGCGCTGAGGAAGCTCGACAGGCCACACAGCGCCTAGATCAGGTATTGACCAGCATGGGCGTGCCTACGGCCACCAAACGTGTCTCAGAGTACGCAGAACAGCTTGAACGCACGATTGCGGTGGATGCTGACGTAATCAAGGCCACGCAGACCAAGCTGGCTACGTTCAGCGAGCTCACCAAGACCGTTGAGCAGGCTGGGGGCGCATTTGACCGGGCCACCCTGGCAGCTCTCGATCTCGCGGCTGCAGGCTTCGGTACAGCTGAAACCAACGCCATCCAGCTCGGTAAAGCCCTGCAAGACCCAATCAAGGGCATCACAGCCCTAGCCAAATCGGGTGTCACGTTCACCGAGCAAGAGAAAGACAAGATCCGTGTCCTAGTCGAGTCAAACCGCATGCTCGAGGCCCAAGACATTGTGTTGCAGGCCATTGAGAAACAGGTTGGTGGCACAGCTCAAGCCAGCGCTTCGTCGTTTGCCAAGATGCAGTTTGCCCTGGCTGGTATCGCTGACACTTTCGGTGAGATGGTGCTACCGGCTATTGACAAGTTTGCGGTCATTTTGCAGAACGTGGCTACCTTTGTGCAGAACAATCAGAAAGTGGTCGGCCTGCTGACGCTGGCTATTGGTGGTCTGGCAGCTGCCATCGTTGTGCTGAACGCGGCAGTGAAGGCGTACACCGTGGTGCAGATGGCTTTGAACATTGCCATGAGCGCCAACCCGATTGGCTTGGTGGTCATCGCTATCGGTGCCCTGGTGGCTGGCTTTGCCCTGCTAGTAGCCAAGACCGGCGGTGTAAAAAACGCATTCATGACAATGGGCAACTTCATCATTGGTGTGTTTGAGCGAATCGTCAACAGTTTCAACAGCATGATCAACCTGATCATTCGTGGCGTGAACATGTTGCCGGGTGTGAACATTCCATTGGTGCCCAATGTGTCGTTGCCTAAGTTCAACATCCCAGGCAGCGGTGAAGCATCGAGCACGTCAACCACGCCCAGCATGACAGGCGGTACAAGTGGCCCCGATTTGCTGGAGCGTACATTTGGTCGCACACCGACCGTGCCAGCGCCCACAGTCAAACTGCCTACGGCTGGTGGCGGTGGTGGCGGTGGTACTAAAGCTGGTGGCGCTGGACTCGGTGGTGGAGGCGCTGCAGGTACCGCAACCGATGCACTGACAGGCTTTGCTGGCCTTGATTTCTCGGGCATGGATCTATCAGCCCTGGAAGGCTCATTGCGTGGTGACACCATCAATGTCACCGTGAACGCGGCTATTGCTGAAGCGACGTTGGCTGACAAGATTGTGGATGCGTTGACTGATTACAACCGGCGCAGCGGCCCACTCGATCTGCAGATTGCGATATGACCAGTTCAGTAGTTCAATCAGGTGACTACCTGCTCGAGCTTGACACAGGCTTCCAGGTTGATGCGTTCACGCTTGATGACAGCTTGAAAGGCGTATTAAATAATACCAGCTATGTGCTTGATGGCACGACGCAGTTTGCGGATATCACACCGTTCACGCAAAATATTGTGTACAGCCGAGGCCGACGCAAGACCGACTATCAATTCGGTGCAGGCGTAATGGCATTTACGATGACCGATGACACTGGCATTCTCGGGCCGTATGACTCAACCAGCCCGTATTACGATCCGGCCAACGATGAGCCTGGGCTGGCACCGATGCGTGCCGTGCGCTTGTCACGTGACGGCGAATACTTATTTGTGGGCGTGGTCACCGGATACACCTACGACTTCCAGTTGGCAGGCCCAAACCTGGTCAACGTGCAATGCGCTGATGAGTTCTACAAACTGGCACAAACCCAGCTCGACGGCACCACCGTCAGCGCACAAACGTCTGGGGAACGAATCAACACAGTGCTGGCATTCCCCGAGGTTGACTACCAGGGCTCGACAAGCATCGCTACCGGCACAGTCAATCTCGGTCACTCAGCTCAATACAACATCGCCCAGGGCACCAACACGCTTGCCTACCTGCAACAAATCAACCAAGCCGAGCAAGGCCGACTGTTCGTGGCACGTGACGGCACAATCAAGTTCCAGAAACGCATTGGAGCGACGGTGGCCAGTCCAATGATCAGCTTCAAGGATGACGGCACTGGAGCCAAATATGATGCCATCGAGGTTGAGTTTGATGCCGACAACGTGGTCAACCGGGCATATGTCAGCGGCTTGAACGGCAACGAAGCCACCGACAGTGATGCAACCAGCATCGCCAAATACTTCACCCAGGGCTACAGCATCACCGACAGCCTGCTGCATGAACAGACCAGCATTGATGCTTTGGCTACCTATCTGCTAGTTGCCGATCCAGAACCCAGGTACACCAGCGTCAGTACGTCATTTGCAGCTTTGACCACAACGCAACGCGACAACGTAGCGAAAACCGATATCGGTGACACCATCAGCATCCACAAACAGATACCGGGCCTCGGCAGCGAGATTGCCAGCACACTGGCGATTGAAGGCATTCAAGGCATCATCAATGTGGCTAGTGGCCATCGGATCACGTTCTACACCAGCCCAACCACAATTCTGTATGAGCTCATATTGGATGACCCCTTGTACGGCCAACTCAGTACCAGCAACGCATTAGGATGAGGTAACCATGGCAACACCAACAGCTTTACCAAGCAGCTTCACGGCTGGGGATGTGCTCACAGCGGCCAATATGAACCTGCTGCGCGGTGCATTCCGCATCTTGCAAGTGGTAAGCACTACCAAGACCGACACATTTACCACCACCAGCACCAGCTACACAGACTTGACAGGCTTGTCAGCCTCGATAACACCGTCTGCAACCTCAAGTTTGGTATTTGCACAAGTGACAATCAACCAAGCTGTTAGCGGCGACATTCTCGGCGCGTACCAACTGGTTCGTGGCACCACCGCAATCGGCATCGGTGATGCGGCAGGCAACCGAACACGAGCCACTTTCGGTGTAGCACCAGGATCGGGAATAGCCCTTTACACGCAGGCACACTTTGCTTATCTTGACAGTCCAGCAACCACCAGCGCAACGACCTACAAAGTCCAACTCAAAACAAACGCAGGCACTCTCTACGTCAATCGGACGCAGGCAGACACAGACACCGCCACATTCACTCGCACGATTTCCACCATCACATTGTTCGAGGTATCAGCATGACCGACTACGCAGCAGTTCTAAACGCCAAATATCCCGGTGCGCAATGGGCATTAGACGGTGACAACTACAGCGGCCTGACATGGCTTAGCGACACACCGAAGCCAACACAAGCCGAGCTTGATGCCCAATGGCCGCAAGTTCATTACGACAACCAATACGCCGCCGTTGAGGCAGCTCGACGCACCGCATACGAACAACAGTCAGATGGTTTGTTCTTTGAGTGGCAACGCGGCGATGGCACTGAAGCCGCGTGGCGTGCAGCCGTAGCAGCAGTCAAAGCAGCCCACCCCTACCCACCGGCACCGTAAGGTTGACGCATGAAATGGGCACCAATGCTCGAAGATTGGTTGAAAGCATTCGTCGCTGGAAGCGTCGCCGTGCTTATGTCAGGCGACTTCAACGCAACAAACGTGCTAAAAGCCGGGCTCGCAGCTCTGCTGCCAATGATCTACGCCTGGGCAAACACTAAAGACACGCGGTACGGCCGCAAGTGAACAGGCCAGTCAAGCCGGTACGACTCCCGGCTGATTTAGCGAACGTCAAACCTGGTGAAGTACCTGCCTACTTGCTGCGCTCGATCAGGCCGTATGGTCGGCTGCATTGGTTGGCAGCCCAGGCGTATGAGGCGATGCGCAAAGCTGCGCATGCTGACGGCATCAGGCCGTTCAAGCCCACGTCGGTCGGTGATACGTACCGTGACCTGGCAACCCAAGAGCGAGGATTCCTAGCCCGGTACACCACAGCACCAATCAGCAACACCAAATCCATCAGGATCTACAAAGGGCAAAAGTATTACCTCAAGCCAGGCCTGGCAATCATGGCAGTGCCTGGTACCTCGACGCACAATCTGGGCTTGGCTGTGGACATATTCTCAGCCTCGGGCGAACGGCTCGAGTGGATGGAAGCCAACTGCCTGAGCTTCGGATTCTGCTGGGAGTTCCGATCCGGGGCCGAACCGTGGCACATTCGATATTTCAAGGCAGAATCAATACCAGCCAGAGTGCAGCAATGGCTGGACACTCATGCCGACAGAAATCTACGTAGCCCTAATCAGTGCCGTTGCCATTGTGTCGGCGGCTGTCCTGCCTGCAGTCCTGATTGAGCGTGCCCGGCGAGAAAACGCCGACGATCACGCATACGTGCGCAAGATATTGACTAGGGTGGAACGCAAGATTGACAACCACCTGGAGGATCACGACAATGGCACTACGCGACGAAATCCAGCCAAAAATAAACAAGTTGGCTGAATTGGCTAAATGGCTGGATGACCAGCCCAACGGCGAGGAGTGGTACGAGTTGATTTACGACGAGCAGTACAGCAACCAGGCCGTAGCAGCGTTGCTCAAAAAGCATGGCTTTGTTTGCGACTTCAATGTGGTGCACCGATTCAGGGCCAAGCATGTCGCTAAGTGACGAAATCAAAGAACATCAGACGCTCGAGCAGTTACGTGAGGCGCTGAAACGAGCACAACAGCAGTACGGCAGATTGAAAGTCAGCCGGGATGAACTGGTTGAGGCTGTGTATCAGGCGGCCAAGGATGCGAGCCTGGGCACGCCACCAATCAAGGTCACGCCACCCAAGAAAGACACACGCAAAGGCAAGCCTGAGGTTGCGGTCATTCATTGCACCGATTGGCAGCTCGGCAAAAAGAGCGTGTCATACGGCTCCGAGACCTGCGCACAGCGCATTGACCGATTCATTGACAAGGTGGTGCACATCACGGACATTCAACGCAAGCACCACCCGGTACGTGAAGCTGTGCTGATGCTTGGTGGTGACATGGTTGAGGGCATGGGCATATTTCCAGGGCAGTCTTACGAAGTAGATAGTCACCTCTATGAGCAACTATTTGAAGTGTCAAGACTGATCTCCAAAACTGTTAGCACTTTGGCTAACAACTTTGAGTCAGTCCGAGTCGTGTGCGAATACGGCAACCACGGCCGCATAGGTCGGTATGGCGAAATGCCCAAGGGTGACAACATTGATCGCATCAGCTATGAGATTGCGCGCAATCAAGTCGGTCACCTGGTCAAGGATTGGCAGAGCAGTGACGCTTGGTATCAGATTGTGCGCATTGGCAACTACACAGCCTTGCTGGTGCACGGTGACGAAATACGAAGCTTTGGTGGCAATACTCCAGCTTTCGGTATTCTGCGTAAGGTCAATGCGTGGGCCGGTGGAGTGATCGAGGACTTCAATGATTGCTACATGGGCCACTGGCACACACCAATGAGCCTGACCATGAGCAACGGCGGTCGCATATTCGTGACTGGCAGCCCCGAGTCGCACAACGAATACGCACGCGAGTTCGTGGCAGCCACTGGCATACCCAGCCAGCGCCTGCATTTCGTAGATCCGGACAAGGGCCGAGTGGCGGCAGAGTACGTGGTATGGCTGGACTAGACAAACCCCTGGTGCTGGTGGTGTGGCATGATGCCCACACGCTCGACAATGATCATTGGTATGACGAGGTTGACCTGAAAGACACGCCATGTGTGGTGCACAGCGTCGGCTACCGCATCAGCAAGCCCAATGCCCGGCACCTATGCCTGGCACAGTCGATCACCGATGAGCAGGGCTCGGACAACGTGCTGTTCATACCTGCCCGAATGGTGCGAAAGGTAATCAAACTGCAAATCCCCCACAAGCGCCGAAAGAC
>Ga0222715_10004356_pt1 | contig 12317 bp, 15 predicted proteins | sample C33_9DmetaG_FD_165056 | JGI IMG/M metagenome (GOLD analysis project Ga0222715, IMG submission 165056) | Estuarine water microbial communities from San Francisco Bay, California, United States - C33_9D | ecosystem: Environmental > Aquatic > Marine > Unclassified | place: USA: California...
CTCATTCTTTGCACCTGGTTATAAATTCCAACCTCTATATCGTAAAAAACTATGGGATGGAAAGATTCGTTTATTCAATAGACTTACAAACGAATTAAACGCAGGCTTGTATCTTAAATTAAAAGATTTTTGTATGAATCGTAATTATACTCTCACTATGAGAGAAGACGATACGTATGGATTACCCAATACAAAGAATGAAGTTAATCACCTAGAATTAATGAAATATATTAATAAACTCAATCTTCCATGGGAGATACGAGATTATCAATATGATGCGGTTGCTTATGGTATCATGCATAAAAGAGGTGTATTACAATCGCCTACAGGTTCAGGTAAATCTTTAATCATTTATACTCTATTACGTTGGTACTTAGACAACCACGACGAAAACATTCTCGTTGTTGTTCCGACGACGTCTCTCGTCGAGCAGATGTTTAATGATTTTAAATCTTATGGATTTGATGCAGATAATGAGTGTCATATCATTTATTCTGGTAAAGATAAAGTAACAGACAAACGAGTCATTATATCTACATGGCAGTCAATATACAAACTAAAGAAAGATTGGTTCGAACAATTTGGATGTATATTCGGTGATGAGTGTCATGGATTTAAAGCAAAATCATTATCATCAATAATGAACAAATGCACTGAAGCGCAATATCGTTATGGAACAACAGGTACACTTGATGGAACTCAAGTCAATAGATTAGTACTCACAGGATTATTTGGTCCTGTTAAAAAAGTTATAACAACAAAAGACTTACAAGAAAATAAAACATTAGCAGATCTCGATATAAAGATTATTATGTTAAAATATAGTAAAGAATTGAGGCAAGACTTTGGAAATAGAACATATCAAGAAGAGATTGATTGGATTGTACAACACGAACCTCGTAATAAGTTTATAACAAACTTAGCAACAACACAGAAAGGTAATACTCTTGTACTCTTTCAATATGTTGAAAAGCATGGTAAAGTGCTATTTGATATGATCGAAGATAAATCAAAGAACAAGGTGTTTTATGTATCAGGAGAAACAGATACTTCTGATCGAGAAGCTATACGTAAAATTATTGAAAAACAGAAGAATGCAATCGTCATCGCGTCGCTCGGGACATTTAGCACAGGTATAAATATTAAAAACCTTCATAATATTATATTTGCCTCACCTTCAAAATCACAAATCAGAGTATTACAAAGTATTGGTAGAGGATTGAGAAAGAGCGATGATGGACGCGATACAACATTGTACGATATAGCAGATGATTTACATTGGCACAGCCGACAAAACTTTACACTCCAACACTGTGCCGAAAGAGTAAAGATATATAATAAAGAACAATTTAAACATAAGATCTACGAAGTACAAATATGAAAGACATAAGACAACTAAAACTTATCAACGGTGAAGAAATAATTTGCGAAGTTGTAGATGAAAATTTTGACGTTAATTACGATGGATTCGATCTACATGTAAAATCATGCATGTCTTTAAAATTAAGAGTTTATGATGTAGATCCGGAAGTAGAACCTTATAGATATTATACACTTAATCCTTGGTTCGTTTATGGTGAAGACAACAATAATCCAACGTTTATAAAGAGCGAAATGATTATAGCAGAATGTCAACCTTCTCCTCTTCTTATGGATCAATACATAGTAGGAATTGATCAAATGGGTGAAGTATACGAATCAAAAATTTTAGCGAGAGAAAAATTTAAACAAGATTTACAAACAGTTAAAGATGCGCTGAAAGATATAGAAGGTAAAGTTAAAATTAAAAAACCAGAAAAAAGAAAAACGTTAGACTTAAGTAAAGAAAAACCAGATAACGTAATTAGTTTATTTAAGAAGGATGATGATACTTTACACTAGTAGTATCCATCCCTCCCCGGGACTCTATATATTGTACCACATTTTGACTTAAATGTACATAACTAGAAGAAAAAAAATTTTTATGTTAATTTAAATTTACTTGTGGTATAATAGACAACATATAAAGGAATTATATATTATGGCAAAAGCGAGAAACATACATTACGTAAACAATAATGATTTTTCAAATGCAGTATGTGACTACGTTGAAGAAGTTCAAAAAGCAAAAAAGAAAAAACAAAAAGTTCCAACCGTACCAAATTATGTAGCAGAATCTTTTTTAAAGATTGCAGAAGGTTTATCACATAAATCTAACTTTGTAAGATACACTTATAGAGAAGAGATGGTAATGGATGCTGTTGAAAATTGTTTAAGAGCAATAGAAAACTATGATATTGAAGCAGCAACACGAACAGGAAAAGCAAATGCGTTTGCTTACTTTACACAGATTACTTGGTATGCTTTTTTAAGAAGGATAGCAAAAGAAAAGAAACAACAAGAGATTAAGCTTAAATGGCTGTCACAAATCGATATTTCAGAATTTATCGAAGAAGGAAACGATGAAACAAATTCTCAAATACAAAGCTTTGTCGATGGATTAAGAGAAAGAATTGATCGTGTTAAAGATACAGATAAAGCCATTAAAGCATTTGGCACAGAACAAAAGAAACCAAGAAAGAAAAGAACAGTTTATGCTGACTCAGACTTAACGGAGTTTTTATAATTGAAATTTGCAATACTTAACGATACACACGCGTGTATACGTAACTCAGCCGACATATTTTTAGATCACCAAGAAAAATTTTATTCTGAGGTATTCTTTCCATATATGGTTGAGAATAACATCAAACATATTGTTCACCTTGGTGATTACTTTGACAATCGTCGATTCATTTCAATTAAAGGATTACATCACCATCGCAGAGTATTTTTATCTAAACTTAGAGAGCATGGTATTACTATGGATCTTATTCCTGGTAACCACGATGTCTATTATAAAAATACCAACGATCTGAACTCGCTTAAAGAATTACTTGGCCATTATATGAATGAGATTCATCTAGTTATGGACCCAACAGTAATGGATTATGATGGAATGAAGATGGCACTGATTCCATGGATTAATTCAGAAAACGAAGAAGAGTATATGGAGTTTATACGAACATGCGATGCTGATATAGTAGGTGCTCACTTAGAGTTATCAGGATTTGAAATGCATAAAGGAATCCCTTGCACCCATGGAATGAAGCCGGATATATTTTCTCGATTTGAGATGGTATTATCCGGCCACTTCCATACGAAATCAACAAAAGGCAATGTTACTTATCTTGGTTCGCAAATGGAATTTTTCTGGAACGATTGTGATGATCCAAAATACTTTCACATATTTGATACAGAAACACGTGAACTTACACCAGTTAGAAGTCCATTAAGATTATTTGAAAAGATCTATTATGATGATTCAGGTGATTATGATTATATGAACATGGACCTAGATTATCTAAATGAAAAGTTTGTTAAAGTTATTGTAGTAAACAAAAAAGATTCATTTGTATTTGATACATTGATTGATAGAATACAAAACAGAAATATACATGAGTTGAAGATTGCAGAAAACTTCAATGACTTTATTGGTTCAAATGTACAAGATGAAACAATCAAATTAGATGATACAGACACATTGCTGAGTACATATATAGATGCAGTTGACACAGATTTAGATAAAGATAAATTAAAACTACAGGTAAAAAATCTTATGCTTGAAGCACAGTCTATGGAGATATTTTAATGTATAAAATTATTCCTGCATATTTTGATAATAATGAAACTAAATACAGAATTGTTAAATACAAAAATAAAGAAATTATATATAACGAAATTGTTCCTACACTTGAAGAAGCAAATAAACGCGTTTTGTATTTGAAAAATAAAAATTAGATTATGATTACATTTAAGACCCTGAGGTTCAAGAACTTCTTGAGCACTGGTGATAATTTCACCGAAATTAATTTCACAGAAAATAAAAGCACACTTATAGTTGGACAAAATGGAGCAGGTAAATCTACTATGCTTGATGCTCTATCTTTTGCTTTATTTGGTTCACCACACCGAAAAATTAAAAAAGATCAAATGGTCAACTCTGTAAATAAAAAAGGTGCACTTGTAGATGTTACCTTTGATATTGGTAGTAATTCTTATCGTGTTATGAGAGGAATTAAACCAAATAAGTTTGAGATATGGAAGAATGATAAGATGGTTAACCAAGATTCTCATTCTAAAGAATATCAAAAGATACTTGAACAAAACATACTTAAACTTAATCACAAATCATTTCACCAGATTGTAGTCCTTGGTTCATCATCATTTGTTCCATTTATGCAACTACAACCTGGTCATCGTAGAGAAATTATAGAAGACTTACTCGACATCGGTATATTCTCTAAGATGAATATGTTAATCAAAGAAAAAATATCAATGTTGAGAGATAAAATCAAAGAAAATGGACACAAACTTGACATCATTTCGACCAAGATCGAATCACAAAGAAAGTACCTTAGAGACATCACGCAAATTAATGAGGACCTCAAAGAAAGCAAGAATAGATCGATTGAGAAGCTACGTAACGAGATCACAGATCTTCACAATGAAAACGAATCTCTCAGTAGTATCGTTGACGAGACGGAACCTCTTACGTTAGAAAAAAGCAAATCTGTTGATGAAAAGATAAGCAAGATAAATGAGTACTCTACTCAATTTAAAACAGAAATGAGAGCAGTTGTAAAGAATGCTAAGTTTTACGAAGAGAATGAAAACTGTCCATCATGCGAACAAGAGATATCTGATGATGTAAAAGAATATCAGATGAAAAAAGCAAAAGATAGAGCTAAAGAATTGCAAAAAGGAATCGATGAGGCAACGGCCCAATTTGAAGAATTACAAGAAGAACAAAAAAATCTATATGCTCAATTGGATGAAATAAGAAATCATCAAAAAACGATGCATAGTAATAATCACTCTATTACAAGATTACAAAAATCGATAGATGAATTACAAAATGAACTATCGGACATGAATACAGAGAATGCAGATTTGGCAAAAGCAAATAAAGAATTAGATGATCTTAATTCTTTAAAACAAGAACACGTTTCTGAAAAAATAAAACTTAATGATGACATGTCATATAGTCAAGTAATTATAGAATTACTTAAAGATACTGGTATTAAAACAAAAATCATCAAACAATATTTGCCTGTTATGAATCAGTTAATCAATCAATACTTACAAATACTTGATTTCTTTGTGTCATTTAATATTGATGAAAGTTTCCAAGAAACAATACATTCTAGACACAGAGATGCTTTTACTTACGATTCATTCTCCGAAGGAGAAAAACAAAGAATTGACCTAGCACTATTGTTTACTTGGCGAATGATTGCGAAGATGAAAAACAGTGTTGCTACAAACTTACTCATACTTGATGAAACATTTGACTCTTCACTAGATCATGATGGTGTAGAAAATCTAATGAAGATACTTAATTCTTTAGACGAAAATACAAACGTATTTGTTATAAGTCATAAAGGTGATCTACTTGATGGTAAATTCTCAAATAAATTAGAATTTATCAAAGAGAAAAACTTTAGCAAAATGAAAAAAGTAGCATAATTATGTTTACTTTAAACGTTAATTGTGGTACAATAGATATAATTGAAACTGGAGCTATATTATGGAACTATCTGAAAAAACCCTAGATGTCTTAAAGAACTTTGCAGCTATTAATCCCAATCTGGTGATTAAACCTGGCAATGTTGTAAAGACAGTAGCAGAAGCTAAGAATGTCATGGCTGCTGCAACAGTCGATGTTGAATTTCCTCGACAAATCGGCATATATGATCTCAATGAATTTCTCAGTGTACTTAACTTGGTTGATGGACCAAGACTTAAGTTTGAAGACAACTATGTCTTTGTTGGTGATTCAACTGGTAGATCACGTGTTAAATATTTCTTCTCAGATCCTGAGATGTTAACTACTACAGAAAAGAATATCGAAATGCCAGAAGCAGATGTAAAGTTTACTCTATCTAATTCTGTTGTGAGCAAACTTAAAAAGGCTGCTTCTGTATTAAGTCACTCTGAAATATGTGTATCAGTCGTTGATGGTGTTCTCAACATCGCAGTCTCTGATGCTAAAAATTCTACGTCAAACGTCTTTTCAATTGATGTTGATGGTGATTATAAGAGTGACAACTTTAAAGTTTATATTCTAATAGATAATCTAAAACTTATTCCTGGTGATTACGAAGTTGAACTATCTTCTCGTAATATATCAAGATTTAAGAAAGTAGAAGATTCTGTTGAATATTTTATAGCGCTAGAAAAACACTCAACCTTCGGAGGTTAAAATGGCTGATAAAAAAGCAAAAGGAAATAACGAGGCAGTATACGACCTCGCGAACAGAGTATCAAGATCTGTAATTGCAGTTGTTGATACAGTTGTTCAACGTGGTGGTTTCCGCGGTGAAGAGTTGACTACAATCGGTCAACTACGAGACCAAGCAGTACAATTAGTTCAACTTTGTGAAGCAAACAGAGCTGAAGCATCTGCTGAGTAATGAACGGGAGGCTTCGGCCTCCCTTTATTTTTATATTATGAAATTGGTGAATTATGTCAAAAGACTTTTTATGGGTTGAAAAGTATCGACCTAAACATATAAGTGATTGTATCTTACCAGATCAATTACAAAATACTTTCTCTAAGATTGTAGAAAACTTAGAAATACCAAACATGTTATTGACCGGTACTGCTGGTCTTGGTAAAACAACAGTTGCTAAAGCAATCTGTAACGAACTCGATCTTGATTATATTATTATCAATGGTTCTGAAGAAGGCAACATCGACACTCTTCGTGGTAAGATAAAACAGTTTGCTTCATCTGTATCGCTATCTGGTGGTTACAAAGTCGTCATCCTAGACGAAGCAGATTATCTTAATCCTCAATCGACTCAACCAGCTCTTCGTGGATTTATCGAAGAATTTTCTGATAACTGTCGATTTATTCTTACTTGTAACTTCAAGAATCGTATCATTGAACCACTTCATTCTCGATGTGGTGTCTATGAGTTTAATACTTCAAAGAAAGATATGGTTCCTCTTGCAGAAAAGTTTCTAGAACGACTTGAGTACATACTAGGTACTGAAGGAGTTACATATAACAAAAAAGTATTGATTGAACTTATTATGAAGTATGCACCTGATTGGCGTAGAATCATAAATGAATGTCAACGCAATTCAATTAGTGGTACACTTAACTTAGATGTGCTTAATTCGTCTACTAATTATGATGATCTATTCTCTTTTTTAAAAACAAAAGACTTCAAAAAAGTTCGTAGTTGGGTTGCAAATAATATAGATACTGATGCAAGTGCAATATTTAGAGCAGTGTATGATCGTATGAATGACAAAGTTCAACCTCAAAGCATTCCTCAACTTGTTCTTATACTTGCTGACTATCAATATAAGAATGCTTTTGTTGCTGATCATGAACTAAATGTTGTTGCTTGTTTAACTGAAGTAATGGCAAATGTTAACTTTAAATAAATCTCCACTAATTTGTTATGATTTCTTTGAGCTGAAAAATAAAGATTTTCTAATCAAAACTATAAGAGAGAAAGCTTCAAAAGATCAAACAAGAACTTCTATTCGTTTAGACACAGCATACTGCAACATATATCAACCAAAAAAATTTGGTAGTGATGATTTTGAAACATGCCGACAAGTGTTTAGTGACAAACTGTCAAAAATGGTATCAGCGAAGTATAGAGTTATGGATGATTTGTGGGGATTAGATTATGAAAATGGTGAAGGAACATCGATGCATGATCATAAAAGCGAATTATATAGGTTTTCTGCTATATATTATTTAGCTGCAGATGACGGATGTGGAACACTAGTTTTTAAAGATCCTTATATGGAAATAGAACCAAAAGAAAACATGTTTATAGTTTTTGATTGTCACCTTGTTCATGGTGTTTTACCTGCTGTGAACGAAGAAGCAAAAAGAACATGTATAGCAATGAACGCGAGATTTACACATGAACCCATTCGATTATCTTAACAGTATAAACTGGACAAAGAAAAATATCATGAAAGATGATATCGATGAGAAAGGTTATAATGCATTTCTTATCAATCGAAGTTTATCATACTTTCAAGATACTGTTTCGTATGCAAACATTATGAACCAGTATCATCATCTAGACAACCGTCTACAATATGACTTTTATATAAATATAATTAGACAAAGAAAAAGATTCTCGAAATGGATCAAACCTGAAACCAGCGAGGACATTGAGGTGATTATGGAGTATTATGGATATAGTAATGAAAAGGCCAGACAGGCACTCCCTCTCCTCAGTTCCGAGCAGTTAAAACAAATAAGACAAAAGGTGGATAAAGGTGGAAGAAGAACAAATAATTGAATGGAGTCCAGCAAGTATGCTGGAAGTAACATTAAACGAACCAGATGATTTCTTAAAAGTACGTGAAACACTTACACGTATCGGTGTTGCCTCAAGACAAGGTAATAAATTATTTCAATCGTGTCACATACTACACAAACAAGGTAGGTATTTTATAGTTCATTTTAAAGAACTATTCTTGTTAGATGGACGTAAAGCAAACCTAGAAGAAAGTGATATTGCACGTAGAAATAGTATTACAACTTTACTTAGTGATTGGGGATTAGTTACAGTTCAAAACCAAGAGCAGCTTCAACCGGTTGCTCCATTGCGACAAATTAAAGTGATAGCTTTTAAAGAAAAAGATGAATGGGAACTTTGTGCAAAATACAACATCGGTAACAAACAGTAAGTTTCTTAATAATGTAAGAGCAGGAAAACCTCATTTCTTCGGCAATATAAACAAAGTCAAAGATTTCTCGTTTATAGATTGGATAAAACTTATTGAAAGTCATCCAAAAGAAGATGTAAGAGCCGAACAAACAAAAAAGCTTAAAGTATACAAGTACGAACAAAACGCAATAGAACTAAGACATTTAGAACGTAGAAGTTCAATACCTAGTTGGCTCAAAGAATTATTAGAACGCATGCGCACTACATTTCATAAGAACCATATTACTGCTATAGGATTTGGAAGTTTTACTGCTGATGCAAAAAGTTTTAAAATACATCGCGATAGAATGGATGTTGTATATTTACAAGTTTTAGGCAAAGTGAGACTATCTTTATGGAAACCAACTGTTTCTGTCTCACCTATTCACCCCACTCAATTGTCTCCAGAAGATACATTTGATCCAAATACTGAAATGGATAAAGTAGAAAAATTATGGGAGAGAGTGTTTGAACCAGACCAACTATTATGGATTCCACGAGGTACGTATCATTATATCGAACCTTTAGAAACTCGATTAGGTATTTCTTTTGGAATTGAGGGTCGTACAAACCCAAAAACGTATATATAGTACTGTATATGCCGGGTGGTCCGGGTATACACTAACCTTGCTTAAACTTTAGGAGGTAAATATGACAGGCGTTAGAAGCTTATTTCCACGCGCAAGTTTTGTCGGCTTTGATCATTTCTTAGCAGAAGTAGATATGGCTGCGAAACAAGCAAAAGATAACTATCCCCCACACAACATCGTCAAATATACAAATGATGACTATCATATTGAGTTAGCCGTTGCTGGTTTCTCTCGAGATGAGTTGAATGTTGATGTAAAGGATAGAACCCTTACCGTAACAGGTGAGCATCAAACTAGAGGCCGAGAATTTATTCATAGAGGTATCTCAACGAAGAAATTCAAGCGTGTCTTTAGGCTGTCCGAATACACACAAGTAGTTGGAGCTGACTTGGTGGATGGAATACTGGTCATCAAATTGAAAGTAGTCGTCCCAGAAGATCAGCGTCCTCGTAGTATTGAAATTAAAAAACATGACAATTACGAGGAGATAATTAATGAAAACACTTCAGAAAAGACTGCAACGTCTTGATGCTGAAACTGTAAGTTATGTAGAAGCAGGTATCATCACTGGTATCGTTGCTTCAATACCTTACTGGGTTATCGCCCTTTCAGTATAAGATAAAAGCTCGTGGCAGTCAGGCAGTTGTTTGGCTGCCACACTTGGAATATTATGAAAGCATACATGATTATGGATTTTGATAATCCAGTATCCGTCGCATACTCTAAAATGTCTATAGAATCTTTTAAACCTGTAGAAGATCTAATAGAGATTATTCCTATTCAATGTACTAAACCAAAAGATCTCGTTTGGATTGATGAAGTCGATCAATGGGGAGTAGGTCCTATGATTGAAATAGAAGGACTTAAATTTTCTTTTTGGCCTCATCAATTACTAAGAAGTGGAGATAGAGATTGGACAGAAATAGAAAAATCAGTTGTCGCAAGTCATTTGAAGTTATGGTTAAAAAATGAGAAAAAACGATTTATTATCATGGAACATGATGCATATTTATTAGACGAACAAAAATTTAGAAAAGATTTTAACACTATAAACGATTATGGCGTATGGATGCCAGGAATTGCAATGGAATGTTATAGTCTTAGTAACAAATTTAAAGATTATATTAGATGGTATATTGAAGATAAAAAATGGAATACTTTTACTAGTGGACCTATGGGCTATATAGAAAAACTTTCTCGCGAATGGAAAAGAATATTTCCTAAAGATGGGAAAAAAAACTTATTGAATAATGGATCAAAAGCTCCAGTAACACAACTATATTCTAAATCATTAGGTATTACTCTTGATCATTTACTACCTCACAAATATGAAGATCAACCTAACCTTTATATCATTGATTAGTGTACTTTTAACACAAAATGTGGTACAATAGTACTCTATGAAATTCTATACAGACGTTCAACGCTTAGGTAACAATATTCTGTTACGTGGTTATAAAGATGGTAGAAGACATCTAGAACGTATTCATTTTAAACCTACGCTTTATCCAGTCACTCACACGAAAAAAACAGACTGGAAAACAATCACAGGTAAAAACGCTGAACCTTTATCTTTCGATAGCATGAAAGATGCAAATGATTATATTCGAAGATATGAACATGTAGATGGTATAGAAATACACGGCCAGAATAATTTCATCTTTCAATTTATTACAAATGTTTGGCCAGAAGAAATTAAATTCAATCGCGATATGATCAACGTCACTACCGTTGATATTGAGGTTGAATCAGAAGAAGGTTTCCCTGTTCCCGAAGAAGCAAACTATCCCGTTATATCCATTACGACTAAAAACAATATTGATAATGTTTATCATGTATTTGGTTGCGGTGAATATGTAAACACACGTGATGATGTAGAATATCATAAGTGCACTTCAGAATTTGAATTGCTCGACTCATTCTTAAAATTTTGGAATGATACAAAATACATGCCAGATGTTGTAACTGGTTGGAATGTCGAACAGTTTGACTTACAATACATCATTAATCGTGTTGCAAAAGTTATTGGTCCCGAATCAATTAAACGCATATCTCCTTGGGGCATAGAACCTAAGTCAAGAAATGTGGTGATACGTGGTAGAGAAACAAGTTGGTATGAAATTAGTGGTATTCAGGTTCTTGACTATCAAGACGCCTTTAAAAAGTTTGGTTACTCTTATGGTCCTCAAGAATCTTATCGTCTTGACCATATCGCTAACACTGTGTTAGGAGAAAGAAAACTATCTTACGAAGAATTTGGTTCTCTTAACTTATTATATAAAGAAGATTATCAAAAGTTTATTGACTATAACATTAAAGACGTTGAGCTTGTTGATCGCCTAGAAGAAAAACTTGGTCTCATTACTTTGATTATGACAATGGCGTATAAAGCAGGCGTTAATTATATTGATACGTTTGGTACGACTAATATATGGGATTCAATCATATATCGAATGCTAAACAACGAACATATAGCTATTCCATATAAAACAGATAAAACTAAAACGTCATTCGCTGGAGGTTATGTAAAAGAACCTTACGTTGGTTCTCATGACTGGGTATGTTCATTCGATTTAAATTCACTTTATCCTAATATTCTTGTTCAATGGAATATGAGTGCTGAAACAGTCGTTGATGGATTTGTAAATGGCATAAGTGTAGAAAAAGCTCTTGACAATATTATACCAGATTTTGATAAAAACTATGCACTTGCTCCATCTGGAGTTTGCTTCAAAAAGAATGTTGAAGGTGTTATACCTAGAATCATTCGACAATATTATGAAGACAGAGTCGCTGTTAAGGGTCGAATGATTGAAGCTCAAAAGGAATATGAAAAGTATCCGACCAAAAAACTAGAGAATGAAATCGATACTTTAAATAATCACCAAATGGCTATTAAGATTTTGATGAACTCTCTTTATGGCGCGCTTGGAAACAATACTTTAGATATTTCGA
>Ga0222715_10004358_pt1 | contig 12315 bp, 6 predicted proteins | sample C33_9DmetaG_FD_165056 | JGI IMG/M metagenome (GOLD analysis project Ga0222715, IMG submission 165056) | Estuarine water microbial communities from San Francisco Bay, California, United States - C33_9D | ecosystem: Environmental > Aquatic > Marine > Unclassified | place: USA: California...
GTCCCATCAGAGGTTAAGCGGTTTAACAATAGAGGTAAATTACCATCACGCACCGCTGATATAAAACCAAAAGGTCCGTTGACACGCACACCCGCAGTTGTATCGTCAGCACTAGTCTTACCCACCAGCAAGTTGCCTGATGAGTCAATCCTCATGCGTTCTGTGCCGCCTGTAGTAAACAAAACAGGTTTAGAAGTTACAGAGCCTATTTGTGTAGTTGTGCTAGTATCATAAATTAGCGTTTCTCTAGCTCCTGCTCTACCAATCTCCAAAGCTGCAACATTAGTTCCGCTAGAATTAATCATGAAAGCAGATTCACCAGATGCAGAACTTATGCCGACAGTTGTTCCTGAATAGCCACGACTAAATACATCAGGTGAACTCGTACCAATCCCAACATTACCGCTACTATTAATCACCATTCTCTCAGTACCAGCAGTATCGAATCTTATGATATCTTCGTCTGAACTTTCTTCTACTTGTATTTTTGTATCTTTATCTGCATCTTGTACAATTGTAGCAGTATTAATATCTGTTTGTGTAAATAACATAACTTCAATTGTACTACCATTTGGAGGAGCTTCACTAAAACTTAGTGTAGTACCTGATGTACTATATGCATTCTTCTGCTGATATAGTCCATCAATAAAAACTTGTGTATTATTTTCGCTTACTGGATTAAGTGAAAGAGTAAAATCTGTTGTTGATCCATTACCTGAAAATGAATTTTGTACTAAATTACTACCCGAAATTCCAGCTCGAATATGATGAGCAACTATTTTTCTTCCACTAGCAGGAGCAACATCAAGAGTAAGAGTTGTTCCACTTGCTATATAGTCTGCTTTATTTTGATAGATACCTTCAATAAAAACAATTAAATCGTCTTCAGAAGATACACTCGATCCAAGAGTAAATGCAGTAGCACTGTCATTGCCAGTGAAGTGATTTGTTTGCATTGCGGAACTACCACCACCACTTCCAGCAATTGCTCCCCATGCTCCATCTGCGTAACCTTCAAATTGAGCATCAGTAGTATTGTATCTAAACATACCATTTGAGCCAGAAGGTCTTTGTTGTGTAGTACCACTTGGAATGTGTAATGCGTCTGTATTAGAACTTATATCAAGAGATATTGCAGGTGTTGTTGTACCTATACCAATACGATTATTGATTGCATCGATATATAAAGTAGAAGTATCCCATGCAATACTTGCGCTATCGGCATTTACTAATCCTGCTAAATCTGCTATTTCACGAGCACGTGTCATTTAATCTCCTAGTTCAATAATGTGCCGGATGCGTCGTATACATTTATCCTATAATATGTTCCTTGTTGTCCATCAAGCGTATCAGCATTTAGTCCAGAACCATTTGAATCTACAGTTAGTAGAGCATCTATCACAACTTGACCAGTTAGACTTGTGATACCAGTACCACCACCTATGAGTGAGGTAGCAGTAAGATTTCCCTGTACAGTTACATTGTTTTGGAATGTACCACCATTTGATGCAGATACTGTATCTGATACACCATTAACATTAAATGCATATACTGCAAGAGTATCACCAGAATCAGCAGCTTGTCCAAGTACAACACTTGTACCATTTGACGCAGTGTAGTCTGAAGGATCTAATATAATACCGTTAAGTGTTACAAATGTAGCAAGTGTATTATAGCTAAGTACCTTGCCATCGATATCTGAATCTAGGAATGTAGTAGTACCTAAACCAGTAACAAAATATTCATATCGATCATATGCATATCCAGTAAGTGTCATAAGACCACTGTCTGCACTCCAATTTAGACCACTTCCTGCTTGTATTAAACCGAGTATTTGAGATCTAGATCTATCTGAGTCTGTGTAACTAATTACACCAGTTGAATTATCATAACTCAATGAACCAGTAGCTGATACTAAACCTCGAATGAATGATGTATCAGCATCTGTAAGTACTGGAGCACCACCGACAGTTGCACTATCAGCTTCTAATAATCCTGTTACAAGACTACCATTACCATCAGATTCAATGTACCATTTATCTGCAGTTTCATTCCATAAAATAGACTTATTGGCTGATGTGCCACGTTCTACTTCGATACCAGCATTTTCTGTTGGTGTACCTGTTACATTGTTATTGAGTACAATGATATTATCATTAACTGTAAGTGTCTCTGAATTAATTGTTGTAGTTGTACCACGTACAAGTAAGTTACCAGTAATTTCACCATTACCAACAATTGTTGCACCACTATCAGAAGTAAAGAATTTATCTGTAATGGTTAATCCAGTAAATGTCGGAGTAGCAGATGTTGCTACATCTTGACCAATTGATATTGCACCAGTTGTAGAATTATATGTTACACCTGTTCCTGCACTAAACAATCCTTTAATTGATGAAGCTGATCGATCACTATCTGTATAACTAAATTCACCAGTAGAACTATTGTAACTGAGATCTCCTGCAGCACTAAATAGCCCTTTGATTGCAGAAGCAGATCGATCACTGTCTGTATAACTAAATTGACCAGTAGCAGAATCATATGTTAAGTCACCGCTTGCACTAAAGATATTTCTAATCTGTGCTGAATCAACACCTGATATACTAAAGATACCAGTTGAATTGTCGTAACTTAAATCTCCACTTGCACTAAATAGTTGTTTAATTTGTGCAGCAGAACGATCAGAATCTGTGTATGTAAATTCTCCAGTTGAGCTATTGTAACTGAGATCACCTCCAGCTGAGAACAATCCTTTAATTGCACTTGCTGAGCGATCTGAATCAGTATATGTAAATTCTCCAGTACTTGAATTGTAAGATAGATCGCCACCAGCACTAAATAATCCTTTAATGTCTGATGCTGATCTATCTGAATCTGTGAATGCACCTGTAGTACTATTGTAACTTAGTCCACCTCCTGATGCACTAAAGAGTCCTTTGATCTGAGATGCCGATCTGTCTGAATCAGTATAACTGAACTCACCGGTCGATGAATTATATGTGATATCACCAGCACCACTAAATAATCCCTTGATTGCTGATGCTGATCTGTCTGAATCAGTATAACTAAAGACACCAGTAGAAGAATTATAACTTAGATCTCCACTCGCACTAAACATGCCTTTAATGACAGCATCATCTCTATCAGAATCAGTGTAACTAAATACACCAGTTGATGAGTTATAAGATAAGTTTCCTGCAGCGCTGAATAATCCTTTGATTTGACTTGCTGTTCTATCAGAATCTGTGTATGTAAACTCACCAGTTGATGAGTTATATGATAGTGAACCACCTGCTGATAATAAGCCTAATATCTCTGCACGAGATCTATCAGAATCTGTAAAAGCACCAGTAGTAGAATTATATGATAATCCTCCACCAGATGCAGAGAACATTCCTTTGATTTGAGCCTCAGTTCTAGCAGAGTCAGTATAGCTAAATGCTCCTGTGCCTGAATTATATGTTATATCTCCTGAACCAGAGAACAATCCTTTAATGTCTGTAGCTGATCTTGATGAGTCTGTAAATACGCCAGTGGTTGAATTATAAGATAAACCACCTCCACCGCCGTCACTAAATAATCCTTTAATCTGAGCAGCTGATCTTGCAGAGTCAGTAAATACGCCGGTTGAACTATTATATGATAAACCACCGCCACCACCATCGCTAAATAAACCACGAATGAATGATGTATCTGATCTCTTAACTACAGGTGAACCATTGACTAATGCAGAATCATTAGCTATAAGTGTCCCTATATTGAGAGTTGCTCCAGCATAATCTGTTCCACCTCTATTTACAACCTGAGGAGGAGCAGTTGAATCCATTGCAGAATCAATTAAATTATAGAACAGATAATATTGTTGATTATCAGCATCTCTAAATAATCCAGTATGTCTTCGTTGTGCGTTTCTGTAATAATGACCAACAAAACCAATGTCTACAATATCATTAGATTCGTTTGCATGAGCTAATTGAATAAGAGGATCGTCAACAACTAAGTCAGTTGTATTAACTGTTGTAGTTGTACCACCAATAACAAGATCTCCAGTTATTGTTAATCCAGCAAAAGTTGGAGAATCTCCAGTACCTACTGCTTGTCCTATTGATATTGCACCGCTTGTAGAGTTATATGTTACACCAGTGCCAGCACTAAATAGTCCTTTAATCTGTGAAGCAGATCTAGCTGAGTCAGTATAACTAAATTCACCAGTAGAACTATTATATGTTATATCTCCAGCACCACTAAACAATCCTTTGATTGCACTAGCACTACGATCTGAATCTGTATAACTGAATTGTCCAGTACTTGAATTGTAAGATAGATCTCCACCTGCACTAAACATTCCTTTAATTTGTGCTTCAGATCTATCTGAATCGGTGTAACTAAATGCGCCAGTACTACTATTATAACTTAATGAACCAGTAGCACTGAAAAGTTCTTTAATTTGAGATGCTGATCGATCTGAATCCGTAAAAGCACCAGTTGTACTATTATATGATAATCCTCCACCAGATGCACTAAACAACCCTTTAATTTGAGATGCTGATCTGTCTGAGTCAGTATAACTAAATTCACCAGTACTACTGTTATATGTAATATCCCCTGCTCCACTAAAGAGTCCTTTAATTGCACTCGCTGATCTATCAGAATCAGTGTAGCTAAATTGACCAGTGGCAGAATTATATGTTAAATCACCACCAGCAGAGAACATACCTTTTATGACTGCGCTATCTCTATCTGAGTCAGTATAACTGAATTGACCGGTTGTACTGTTATAACTTAGAGAACCAGAAGCACTAAACAATTCTTTGATTTGTGATGCTGACCGATCAGAGTCGGTATAACTAAATTCACCAGTAGAAGAATTATATGATAGATCACCAGCAGCACTAAATAATCCTTTAATGTTACTTGATGTTCTATCTGAATCTGTGTAACTAAATGCTCCAGTACTATTATTATAACTTAATGAGCCAGAAGCACTAAACAATCCTTTAATTTGTGATGCAGATCTATCTGAGTCTGAATATGATAATTCACCAGTTGAACTGTCATATGAAAGTGAAGTACCACCAACCTTTAACTGCTTTCTTACATTTCTCGTAAAGACAGCAGAGTCGTCTGAGAATATACCAGTTGTATTATCATAGTTTATAATGCCTGATGTAGAGCTTACTTTACTTCTTACAACACCTGTAGCACTATCTGATAAGCCTTTAAAGCTTATTGTATTGAAACCATTAATTGGTGTTGCAAAAGAACCACCGTCTGCTGTACTAATCGTATATACGTTTGTAGAAGAATCCCAAGATGTACTTGAAACTCCCGCAACTGAAACAGTTCCAGCACTATCTACTAATCCGTTTGAATCTAAAGTAAAGACAGGAACAAGAGAAGCAGAGCCATAAACTCCAGAAACATCTGTTCTATTTTGTAATATAACATCATCAGCAGTAAGTACTCCATTAATTGAAGCTCCTGTTTGAGTTGCTCTAATTCTTACTGAATCATATGCAAAAATTCTTACTTCTTCTTGCGCCGATTTAATTTGTATGCGATTATTATGACTTATTACAAATTGATCAACACCACCTGTTTCATAATGGAATATAGAACCTTGTGCTATTCCGTCAGAATCTAAAAATCCAATATTTTTTGTGTCAGGAATCTGTATTCCATTGTGAAATAATGTTTGAGTATTTGTTTTAGCAATATCAGAATCAACTAAATTTGTACTAAATTGACCCGTAGAAACGTTATATGAAAGAATTTGATTATCACCTGATGCACTAAACATTCCCTTGATTTCTGCTTCAGATCTTGATGAATCTGTAAATACGCCAGTTGAACTATTATATGATAAACCACCTCCACCACCATCGCTAAATAATTCACGAATGAATGATGTGTCTCCGTCTGTAAGTACTGGTTGGCCATTAACGTTTGCGCTATCAGCTTCAACAAGTCCTGCTTTAATTGTACCTGTTCCATCTGATTCAACATACCATTGATCAGCGGTTTCATTCCACTGAATAGATTTAGTAGCTGCATCTCCTCTTAATACTTCTATTCCAGCATTTTCACTTGGTGATCCAGAAGTAAAGTTACTATTAAGCGTAATGATATTATCTGCTAAATTGATTGTTTCAGTATTAACTGTTGTAGTTGTACCAGAAACGATTAAATCGCCACTAACGCTAAGATTATTTGCTACTGTTAATCCAGCAAATGTTTGAGAATCTCCAGTTAAAGAAATTTGCCCACTTGAATTATCATATGTGATACCATTACCACCAGTCAACAATCCTTTAATTTGACCTGCAGTTCTATCTGAATCGGTATATGTGAATACACCAGTACTTTGATTATAAAGTAAAGAACCAGTAGCACTAAATTTACTTCTTATAACACTTGTAGCACTATCAGATAATCCTTTGAAACTAATATTATTAAAACCGCCAATGATAGTATCAAGATTTGAACCAGTTGCTAAACTAATTCGATAAGTATTTGTAGCAGAATCCCATGAAGCACTGTCGACACCAGCAACTTGAACTGTACCAACAGAATCAAGTTGACCTGTAGAGTTGACAGTAAATACTGGAATAAGTGTAGAAGAACCATAAGTTCCTGCTGTTACACCAGTCTCTGTGATCCTAAATCCACCAGTTGACGAATTGTAAGTGATATCGCTATCACCACTAAAGATATTTTTTATGTCTGCGCTGTCGACAGTAAATACACCAGTTGCACTGTTGTAATCAATAATCTTGCCGTCAGCATTGAGTAGTTCTTTAATTTGAGATGCTGTTCGATCTGAGTCAGTATAACTAAATGCACCAGTAGAACCATTATATGATAAACTTCCTGATGCACTAAATAGATTTCTTATTGCTTGTTCACTTGCAGAATCTCCAGATACAACAACATTATTTCCATTGAACTGTAATTGATTATTTGCAGAGTCGACAGAAATATATTGTGATGATCCTAAATAAATTGTATTTCCACTTAGGTATAAGTCTTTCCATTTTTTTGCAGAAGAACCTAAGTCGTATGCACTGTCTGCAGCAGGTATAAGACTCTCAGGTAATGAAGCAAAATTAATTGTAACAGCACCAACTGAATCTACACTAAAATCATTTATGCTAAAGCTTGCAATACCAGGATTAGCAGAGTCTGCATATTCTGCAGCGATTGTTAATGTATCTGCACTGCTATCCCATGTTAAATCGATACCTTCGCCTGCAGTAAATGTTCCATTCTCCCATCGAGAATTTGCAGTATTATAAAATAAAGCTTGACCAGAAGTTAGACTGTTTAATGAAGTATCAGTTAGATTTGCAATAGTACCGGTTGAAACGGCAGTATTAAGAGGACGTCCTACAACAATCTTTTTAATTACTAACCTATTTTGCTCAGCCATACTGTCCTACCTTGTTATTGATGGATTCACGTATATATTTCCTTCGAGAACTCTTTCAATAATAGTAGTTCCTGAAGCACTATCAAGAAATGAAAGTTCTACATCATATAGATATCTTTTTCTTGGTCTCAAAGCATCAGTTTGAATATTTGTAAGAGTGATTGCAAATATACCACCTGTTGTATTTGTAACAGTACCAGTAAAACTTGTAGTATCAGCACTATCAGAATTATAGTTTAATTTCATTTTAGCTGAAACTGTATAACCTGATAGATTTTTTGCTGTACCATCTGCACTGTCTACGTGAACTTCGATTGTAACATCACTTCCCTGATCAATAGTAATGTCTTCTTGATATGCCATGAGTACCCATTTATTTATGATTATATTGTTTTATTTATAAAAAAAGGCAACACTAAGTTGCCTTTCTTTTTAAGTTTTTATTATTTATATTTATTCTGAACTAATTTCTTCGATCACTTGTTGTTGAAATTCTTTACCTATTTCAGTATCATAAGCATCGTAAATATATGATATTGTCATTCTCCAGCTTTTTGTATATGCACAATGATAAACAAGTTTTTCTCTTTCTTGACCATAGTGTCCAAAATATCCATACTTACATGACCAACCTTTCTTATCTTTCATCTTGATTGTTTCGTTTGTTTTCCAATCATGATATGCAAAGTATCCATCGCCTGTAGGATTATATGTAAAAATTAAATTATAAGCAGAAGCATTTGCATTATTATGCCAGGATAAAAATCCTTCTGGTGCATAAACATGGAATAAAGCATTGTGTCGTGTACCAAAAAAAGACATTAACTTTGTATTAATTTCTTCATATTTATTAGGTATTTCTTCGTTGAAGTGTGTATATTTAATTTGATCGGGCTTTATACTATATCCAGTTGCAGTTTGTGGCCAACCAGAATGTCCTCTTCCTTCGTTGATTGTTCTCCACTTGTATTCATCGTTAATCCATGGATCTGCTTCAAGATTTTCTCCACTCATCTTTAAAGTATTTTTTACGTTTTCGTGTTGATCAACAAACCATTGAGCTTCTGATAATATACTAAGAAGTTCTTTATTCTTTATGTGAATTGATGTCATCATAATATTTTATCTTTAGGTGCCATGTAAGAATAGTGGTGAATAATTTCCGGTTTCTTTGTAAAGGTTTTAGTTCGATCATATCCTGTATACCAATTCCATCTTGCATCATCTTCAAATATGCCGACTTTTAAATCTTTGTATTTATCTTCTTTCTTTGTTAACCACCATAATGTAAATTGATCCCATTGTTTAAGAGACAATGGATAATTAATTTCATCCCAATTGCCTTTTTCATCTTTTGGCCACCAAGCATTATTCCACTGTTTATGAAATAATTCGAACCAATCTTTTATAAATTCTTTTACAAGTGGTTTTCTCCAATCATATAAACAACTTCCTCCACATAGTTCCATTCTATTTCTATTTTCAGGAGGTCCAAAATATAATTCTTTGAATACATATTTGCGATCATCTCCTAGATATGTAAACATTAAATCGTTGTCACCGAGCTGATCAAAGACTGTAGCAATATCTTCATGTACTACTTCACAGTCAGCATCAATATAAAACGTCTTATCAAATGGAGTCTGTGCCATACCCCAAATCTTGGCGCGATAATGATCGTCACAATGTACGATGTGATCAGCAACGTTCTCAGCTCTTACGTCTAAGAAACGTTCTTCGGTGACTAAACAAATTTTTGCATCTTCGTAATAGTCTTTAATTGATTCGGCAAGATTAATTGCCATAGAATAGAATGCGGATTTGCGAGAAGCAACTATTAGGTAACCACTGTTTTCCATGTTACAGTCCTAAGGCTTCTTTGACGATGAGCTGCGCATAGATTTGCAGCTCAACCAGATTCTTTGCTTTCCTAAGTCTCGATTTAAGATCACGATTGCTCGAATTTTTAATTTCATCTATTTCAAATGCCGATAACTTTGCTTCAAATAATTGAGCTAATTCTCTTTGTTTCTTTTGCTGTTGCTCTCGAATATGTTTTTCTTTTGCTTGACTTGCTTTTCTTTCATTTCTTTCAGCAGTATTTTTATCAAGCGTTTCTTCTCCTAATTGATCAATAATCTCTTGAAAGTCCGGATTATCAGATCCATCAGGATTAAACTTATAAACAGTTAATTGTTGTCTTGTAGATTTGTTCCCATCTTTTGTAACTAAGATTCCAGTTATTCTATCTTTTTGATAGTTTTCCCAGAACGCATGATTTTGCCAAGTTCGCGTTGCCATAATTTACCTCAATTATTATAATGTTATATATTCAAATATTAAGCTACTCTACAATATAGAGTATAAGTTTCAACAGTAGAAGATCCAGACTGAATTGTTTCTCCAAGGAAGTTTCCTGTGTAGTTTGTACCAAACGTTCCTACGAACGTTCCAACATAATCTTCTGTCGCATCTGCAGTTGAATTAGGACCAACAGAGTTTGTTGTATATACTCCAACAAAATCTCCAGTATATGTAATAGGACCTAAGAAGTTTCCTACGAAATCTCCGACGAAATCGCCAACATAATTACCAGCGAAAACCGAAGTAGAATTTGCAGTTGAATCGTTCGTTGAATTTCCAGCATCCGGATCTGTATAACCGGTTGTAAAGTTTTCATCCGATGGTCCAGTTGAATTTCTTGTAGAATCTGCTGTTGAATTTTGCGTAGAATCTCTTGTACTGTTTAATGCATCTGGATTAGTGTAATTACCAAAGTATGCAGGACCTGGTCCATAAAAAGTTGGTCCTGGACCATAATAGTTTGCAGCATTTGGGTTAGTATAATCTGTAACTCGATTAGGACCCGGTCCATAATAAGTTGGTCCTGGACCAGCATATGCAATTGCATTCACGTTTGTATAAGCAATAGCATTCACATTTGTGTATGCGATACCATTAATGTTTGTAAAATTACCAACGAAGTTTCCAATATAGTTACCTAAGTAAAACGTTTCAGCTGGAGCGCTATATCTATTTCTAGTTGAATCGCGAGTATAATCAGTTGCTCTATTAGGTGAAGGTCCATAATATGTAGGACCCGGTCCATAAAAAGTTGGTCCTGGACCATAATAATTTATAGCATTCACGTTTGTATAAGCAATAGCATTCACATTTGTATAGTTACCAGTATATGTAATTGGACCTTGATAATTGATTGCATCTACATTAATATATCCTATTCCATCTGGATTGATATATGTTCCTTCATAAGCTATTGGACCTAAGAAGTCACCAATGAAGTTACCGGTAAAATCACCAATAAAGTTACCAGTAAAATCTCCAACATAAGTACCGACAAAGTCTCCAGTATATGTAACTGGACCTAAGAAGTCACCAACGAAGTTACCTACAAAGTCTCCAGTATAATCTCCAACAAAATCTGATGTAGAATTTTGTGTTGAGTTTAATGTTGAATCTAAAGCAGGATCATCGGGATTTGTATAATCTGATGTATATGCACCTTCAAAATCTCCAACAAAGTCTCCTACGAAATCACCAATATAGTTACCAGTGAAGGTTGTTTCATATGTCGTTTCATATACAATACCTTCAAAGTCTGTTGTATAATCTGCATCAGCTGTTGTTTTTCTTGTATCAACGGCTGTACCTCTTGCTTGCCAAGTTCCTGTATTTGTTGGTGCACCATCAGCAGAAGATTTTAATAAGTATCTTCCGATTTTCAAATCATTCGCAGAATCTTGTGACATGATTCTCGTTTTTGCTCTTTGACCAAAAGTATATTTGATTTGACGATCTGTCATTTCTTGTATACCTTGATAGTCACCTGTCTTACCTGCAGAACGTCTAATTGCTACAGATCGAACAGCTGAAGGAGGTGTTCCTAAACTAAATGCATTTCTTATATAAAGATTATAGTTTGTTACTGTTCCAGATGTTTGAGTATCTGTAAATATATTTGATGAATAAAGAGTGTAATCACTATCTGGAACTGAAGATCCTAGTTTAAAAGCACCAGGATATTGATAAGCCATGATTCTAGAAACAAGATCGTCTGCAAGTGTATCAATCTCAGAACTAATTTGCTCTGACAAATCACTGTCTCCAGCTATACCTTGTTTAAGAGGAGAACGTACATCTGAATCTGCTTCTGAAGCAGTTCCTTTTGTTTGATACAAATCATATGTAGTACTTCCAATTGTAAGAGAAGAACCTGGATGAGTTCCTACTGCTTGATTATAAAACGTATCAGCAAATCCACCAATTCTTGTATTTGTAGAAGAGTCAACAAAAATTTTACATAACGCAGAAGGTTGACTAGAATCTATCTCAGCTAAAAGTAAACTACCTTGATAAGCAAGATAATTTAATCCATCTGAATCAAATTCTCTTAAATCTTTTGTATTGACTAATTTTAATGGTGTTGCCATATCATTATTTATACTATGCTACACGAACATAAAGTGTGTAAGTTTCAATGGTTTCAGATGAAGATTGAATTGTTTCTCCTAAGTAGTTACCTGTAAAGTCACCAGTATATGTTCCAATGAAATCTCCTGTAAATGTGCCAACATAATTACCAGCATAGTTTGTTGTTGATGTTCTAGTTGAATTTGCAGTAGAGTTTCTTGTTGAATCTGCTGTAAAGTTTTCATCTTGATTTCTAGTGAAGTCTTGAGGTCCTAAATAGTTTCCAACGAAATCACCAATATAATTACCAGTAAAATCTCCAGTAAAACTTTGAGGACCTAAATAATCTCCAATAAATCCTGCAATAGAATTTCGAGTATAATTTGTTGTAAAGTTTCCTTCTGGTCCTAAGAAGTCACCTATATAATTACCAGTAAAAATTTGCTGAAATGGTG
>Ga0222715_10004359_pt1 | contig 12314 bp, 16 predicted proteins | sample C33_9DmetaG_FD_165056 | JGI IMG/M metagenome (GOLD analysis project Ga0222715, IMG submission 165056) | Estuarine water microbial communities from San Francisco Bay, California, United States - C33_9D | ecosystem: Environmental > Aquatic > Marine > Unclassified | place: USA: California...
CCAAGATGCTCCTGATAAAATACGTGTGCATATTCCTATTCATACAAATGCAGATAGCAATTGGATAATAGGCGATGAAGAATATCATATGGAAGTAGGCTGGGCATATCTTGTTAATACTACTATACCACATAGTGTAGAAAACAAAGGCGATGGATACAGAATACACTTGTATGGCAAAGTATGGACTGATGATATTAAGGAATTGAATTTATGAAAGTTGTAATTATAGGTGGAAAAGAAAGTGGCATAGCACCTGGCATCCATAATATGAATCATTGGCTACACGATTACTTTTCGGAATATGATCTAGTGCAATTAAGTAGAGCAACAGGTTATGACTTAGATAGTAAGTATGACGAAATAGTTGAAATAGCAAGGACTGCTGATATATTTGTAAACAGTGCTTGTGTAAAAGATTATCAGATTAAATTACTAGATGACGTATATGGTCACGTTCCATACTTAATTTGTTTAGGCAGTATTGCTGGAGACTTTTATGGCGCTCCGCAAAATTATCCTAATCATCCTAACTATCCAGAAGTAAAACACAAGTTGAAAGAGCGTTGTAAATGGATACAGTTAGAAAAGCAAGAAGCCACTACAAATTTATTACACTTAAATATAACAGAAACCGAAGATCCTAAGTATAACGTAAGAGGATTGCAAAAACCACAGTTATATAAAATATTAGATTTTTGGTTTGATAATCCTTATATTGCAAATCTAGATCTAAAGTTTTGGACAGAAAGTTATATTAAAGAACATAAACAAAAGAAGGTACAAGGTATTATAGATTACTTCAATGATAAGAGAAACAAAAAAACTTAATACAACTGTTGATATTAGTGAACTGCAAAATTACTATGCACAGTTAGAAACAGAATATCAACATTTGTGTTGGCGATACCAAGACAACGTTAGCCAAGGTGTAGGCGGACATATATTTGATGATGCATATGGTTGGGCATTGCAAAGTAATTTAGAAGATCTAACTGTACCTTGCCCTCCATATAATATAACAGAAGAGCGTAAAATGCATCCATACAGAGATACTGAAATGATGTTTGGTGTTGTAAGTAGATTACAAGAAGCATTTCCTTTTGCACACCAATTCAGTGTTGCTGTACACCCGCCAGGAACATTTATTAATTTTCATAGTGATAGCGATAACTATCTTAAAGTGCATATACCTATCTTAACTAACAGTAAAGCATACTTCCAATTTCAGCCTATGCGTAGGTTCGTATTGCCAGCAGACGGAAGTATGTTTCTTGTAAATACTAATATTAAACACGGTACACACAACGAAGGCGAAACAGATAGAATACACTTGTACTTCAAGATACCAATAGATAAAGAACAAACAGTGTTAGATATGGAAGGCAAAATATGAGAATAATACAGAATTACGATCCTAAAGATATAACAATGGATTTGTTATATAATGATGATAGTTGGGGTGCTATTGAATTAAATGTTAAACTAGACATTTATGAATTGCAATCTTATTACAATACAATACAAGTAGATCATAACTATCAATACTTTGACTTTCAAAACTTTCCTGAGCGTTTAACTATCGAAGTTAGTAAGCAGTATATGGAACTAGGATACTGCGGATATTACTGCGGACCTATAGCAGGATATACACTTGCGTGGCCTGTAGAACGTTATGAACCTATACCACCTTCTAGTCAAGCAAATGTTGATATGTTTCCAGAAACACTTGATCCAGAATTTTATGAAAAGTGTAATGTGTTGCCTAGGTTTAGATTTGGTTATATGAATACACTGATTGATATGTTAGGCGAAGATAGTTTTAAGCAGTGCATTATTACAGAACACGGACCAGGAGCAACTATTAAAACACATAAAGATTCAAACGCTAAGAAGTTACACATACCACTAAAAACAAATTCACAAGCAGTGTTTACCTTTGGCGAGAATAGAGAAGTAAAATTTAATATGCGTGTGGGCAAGATATACATTCTGAATACAAGTGCATTTCACGGAACAGAAAACTACGGCGAATCAACTAGAGCGCATTTTATTACAAGAGTAGATGAAACTCGTATACAAGATGTTATAGCACTATAAGCCTAAAGACTTATTTCTTTCTTCATAATACTTACTAACATTAATACGCCACAAATTTTGTTGAACATTATACAGTTCCATCTGTCTGTCTAATTCCCATATACCACGCTTTGCCATTAATGGCATTAGTGTATTATTCATACGTTGACTTTTTCCGCCGTCATCGTTTATGTTTGTACTAATGTATAATTGTGTTAAATGCGGTACCCATTCTATTTGCATTTTTAATAAATGTCCTAATTGAATTCCTGTCTTTAACATATCTTTACCTACGCCTAGTGTATATCCAGGTAACTGCGCACCTCGAAACAAACAACGATATGCATCAGGTCCTAATTCGTCTAACTGATGTACACCTGCAATACTTACAATTTTATCTTCGTGTGTAGCAATAGTCCAAGCACCTTCTTCTAATACCCATTCCCATTTCATTTTTTTAAGAGATGTATTATTACTATAGTTTTGTGATTTACAAAATTGTTCTGCTAAAGACTCATCGTCTTGAGTAGCAAATCTAAACTGTAGTTTTCCAAGTGTCGCCATTTAATTTTTTCATCCGTTGTGCAAAGCGACAAGGACCTAATTTAAATAAGTCGCCTGTTGCTTTTCCGTTTATATAACATTGTTGCAAGTCGCCGCTGTATTCGCCGGCAGGCATAAACATAATATGATACCGATCTTGATCAACTGTAGATAGGTCAAACTCTGGTGTGTTGTATCCAACAAATACCGGCGGAGGAACTTCTGTCATACCATACCAGTTAGCAACTGTTTGTACACCCTTGCTTGTAAATGCATCTATAAAGTCTTGTGTAATAGTACTACTTCCTGTAACCATATAGCGTACACAGCTCATATCTAAATCAGCAAAGCCTTTTGTATTTTTAAGCAGTTCTAGATGTTTTGGTATAAGTGATAGATATGTAGGTTGGAACTTCTTAAAGTTTTCTATATAACTGTAAGGATTAAAGTTTGCACTTAGTAGTTTCGCACCTACTAGTTGTGCAGGATACGCTGTAATAGTATAGTGTGCAATTGTGTTTGCTGGAAACACATCTAATACTCTATCTTGAGATGTAAGTTGTATTTCTTTGATACTGGCTGCTGCACATTCTTTTATATAATCCCAAGAGTGTGTTACCTGTTTTGGTTCGTCAGTACTACCGGAAGTGAATAAAGTCAGCATACTATAATTTATGCTGACTTTTGTTTATTCTAAGTTAATCTGATTATGCTTGAATTGCTATTTGTACCCAGGCAGTTCCTAAGTAGATAACTGCTTGTTGCTTAGTTGGGTTAGCACCACTTGGATCCCAAGTAGCACCATCTGCAATAGCAATCATACCTGCTGCTGGACTTGTTGGCTCTGCTGTTAAAACAGCAAGTTTTGCGAAACCATTAACATCAAGTGTTGCTGCTGCATTTTGCTGATTAATTGCAACTTGGCCTTTTGCATCAAATGTAAAGTATTTAAGATCTGGTGTTGATCCTGTACCGCCATTGTTTGATAATACAATCTTACCTTTTACAGTATCACTAGCAACTGTTTCGTTTGGATCAATTTGGAAAGCAAAAATACTTGTTCCTACATAACTGTTGGAACCTGTTTCAAATGCTCTTGCGGATAAACTACCAATAAATTCGCCTGCTGCTGGATTAGTTGGTGTTACAATGTTATTGTGTCTTGAACTAAATGTAAATTTAGTTGTATCTGTAATACTTGTACCACCTAGTGCTACAATTTCAATTGGTTGTGAATAATCAAGGTTTGTAATTTGTAATGTAGGACTCGGTGCAGAATCTGCAACATCACCAATCTTAATAAGTGTTTCAGGAAGTTGTACTCTTAAAACATTATCTGTAAAATTAACAGTACCGTTGTTTAAGTTAACAGTACCGTCCATTGCATTAACAAGTTGTGTACTATCATCAGCAAATACGTTACCAATAAGATCACTGAAAACTGTTTGTGCAGTAATTGTGTTTGCACTGCTATTAACAATAACAGTTGAATCGTCACCTACAATGTCAACATTAAGTGAGCCGCCAGCGCCTGTGCCGCCGATTGGTCCGCCGTCTATTGTAGAGCCTGCAGGTAAGTCCACACCGCCTGCACCGTTACGTGACATTTGTGCTGTACCTAAATAGATAGTTGATCCACTTAGATATAAATCTTTAAATCTTGCCGCTGCACTACCTAAGTCATATTGTTCATTAGCATTAGGAAGAACATCTGTACCAACTGTGCCATTTAAGTTGAATGTACCGTTAACTGCATCAACCATAATAGTTGAATCATCTGCTGAAATAGAACCTTGATAGTCGCCTGTGAAACGTGTAGCAGTTACATTGCCAGTGATATTTACGTTACCGTTTCCTGTAATATCAAAACTGTTCATATCTACGTTTTGACGTAGTTGGTCTAGTGATACTGTAGCATTTAGTGTACCTGCAGCATCGTTGTAATTAAAACTTAGTCCTTGGTGTGTACTTGCAGTACCAAGCATTGCACCAATAGCGTCTTCTGCGTCTTCTGCATTGAAGCCTGTAATTGGCGTTAAATTTCTTAATAATGTAGCACCATCGCCGATGTACAGTTTTTGATCATCTGTTATCCAGATCATCTCACCCATTTGTGGAGGTGATGAAAGTACCTGTCTTTCTGCTTCAGTGCCGCGTCTAATTTGTAATGGCATATTTTTTAACTCCTGGCAACATCATATTCGTTCTTATGCTTAGTATTTATGTCTAAACTGAATATAATGAAATGTTTTTAAGACAGCACATCAACATCTGCTGCAATTATATAACGATATTTATCGCTTTGAGGAATACCTGGACGATGCCAATAACTGCTAGGATAAATTAACCAAGTAAAATCAGTAGGTTTTACAAAGAATTTACCGTCATTTTCAGGCCCGTTTGGCGCTATTTCAGTACCTGCTGTATCTCTATTATTCACATCTTCGGGTATATGCAAGTACCAAATACCACTGAAACTTTTAGGGGTTGGCTTGTGTTGATGATTGTGCCAAAGTATGTCTCTATCTTCTTGTGTAGCCTTGTTTGTTTTAAAACTCCAGGCCTGCATATTAGCAATTTGTACTTCTTTGCCGTGCCACATAAACACGCTCATAAGAAAACTCATTCTAAACTTTAACCAGAACTGTTCCGGTCTAGCAAAAATGTTTTCTTTTGTTTGATATTTAGGACTGTTTTCCCAGTAGTTTCCTGAGTCTATGATTGAATCTATTGTAGTGATAGCATCATTTACATCCTGTTGTCCTATAATAGAACTCCAGTTATATTTTCTAAAAACTTCTGTTTGATCTATAATTAAATTATCCATTAAAATTCTTGTTGCCAAACAGCAGCAGTATAACCTTTTCCATTAGTATCTCCGCCCTGATTGTCAAGTTCTTCTCCGTTATACTTTATAGTATGTATCACATCTTCACCATTAGGGGCTTCACTACAGGTTATACGTAATTTGCTGGGATCAAAATCTCCCACAGTTTCTACAATTGCATCATAGAATGTGCCTTTTTCCATAGAAAGCATTTGTACAATGTATGTTCCTTTTTCTGGATAGAGATCATCAACTGATTCCATAAGTTCAACTTCCCAATCAGTGCTTTCTCCTACTCTTTCTATTAGTTCATTAACACCTTCGTTGCTTATTACGTCAGCAATAAATTTTGCATTATATTCGTCACTGTCAACTTCTTCAACATTTATAGTTGCACTATCTACACCTACACTGTTAATATGTTCAAATTCAGTTGGCATTTCATACCAACTACTACGCCATTCATTGCCGTCACTACCTGGACTCATTAAAAAGTCTGCCTCAGGCGGAACTTCATTAATGTTTTCAAAATCAAAATCACCGTCCTCAGCATTAAGTGCATAATTACACAGATCGCTATCACCGTGTTCTTCTACAATAGGCTTCCAAAAATCATATGCTTCTTTTGTTAATTTACCATATACGTGCTCTCCGCCGTAGCCGTAAACTTGTAAACGATAATAACGTTTACCTTTTAGATTATCAACTAGTTCTTGTTTTTCTTCTGCTGTTGCCATTTTACTTCCTTAAAATAATGGAGCGGGTAAGGAGAATCGAACTCCTAGCATCAGATTGGAAATCTGAGGTATTACCATTATACGATACCCGCTGAAATATTATTCGTGTTCACCACCAGGGTCGTTTTTGTCAAAGTAGATTTTTTTTGGATTACCATCTTTATCGTGCCAGATTGTATATCCTCTGTTCCTGCCATAAGAATGATAACTGCCAAACATATAAGGACGCTTTTCAGCAACCTTAAATGTTCCTACAGTGATAACCACTGCGGCAATTACTGCAACGTGTCCTATAGCACTTATGCCAAATATAGTTAAGTTGTCTATGATAAACAAACTAAATGCCAGTGCCCACATAAAAGCCAACACCTGCATTACCATATGACGAACTTGTAGGTCTGGGATATGTCTTAGTGGATTGTGTTTGTAATCCATCACACCATTCCAACTGTTGTAAATATATTCTCTCATTTAATCATACTTCCTTGCATAGATTAGTAACGCTAAAACTAATATTGAAACAGGGATGCCTATAAAAAGCAGCCCTATCACAGAATGCCTTCTTCAGTTAAGATTGAAACAGTATCCTCCGACAGAGGAATTTCAGTCTTAAAGTTTAGATCAAGATTCTCATCATTGACCTTTTGCTTTTGCTTTTTAAGATTTTTAATCTCAGATTTTGCTTGAGAAATCTGATCTTTACCAAAGATCGAAGTAGCAACAGTATCACGACTATAATACTCTTTATCATCTCGCTTCTTAATACGATCTAGGCGTCCTTTGATAACATCCATAGAAGTCATAGGCTTTGCGTTGGCAATAGGACCTAGTTGAACAATACGCTTCTCAATGAAAGCAGCCTTGGCAAGGTTAGTAGAAATACCGCAGCCTGCATTTGCAGTTGCAACTAGGGCACGGATATTATAAAATGCTTGAAGCAGTTTCTGCCTACGAGCATCATTGCCAAAGAAATTATTATTGGCCGTTTGAATTACATCAACGGGATTTTCAAACTCGTTGATTTCTACTTGGGATTCCATTTCAATGGAAGTTAGTGCATCTTGGATGCTATTCTGGAGTGCGTTCGCTTTGCGTAAATTGATGTTCATCTTCTAGTTCCTCTTTCTCTTGTGCCTCTTTGGCAAGTTGTTCTGCATTTTTAATTTTACCATCGAAATGATCTCTTGTGTAAAGACCTTCCTCAATCTCTCTAAGTGCTGTTACAGCAGATTTTTCATCTTTATGTTGTCGTTCTGACAAAGGCCTACTACCTTGTGAAATTTCTCTACCTCGTTTCGATGCCATTAAAATTAGATCATAGGGCGATTCTCCTGTAACCTCTAGTGCTTTTTCTACAAATACTCTTGCCATTTTTTGCCTTTCTATAAAAGTTGACGGCGCCGTAAAAGGCCAAGTAATGGACAAAACAAAATTCAACAGTCCTGTCCAGACCTTATCAATTTACACACAATCAATATGCATAAACTGTTTATACCCGACTAGCAATATACAAACAAAACTAAAGTCGGATCACACAGTAAAGGTTTTCAAAACCTTTTCTGTATATGGAGATATTAGTTACCCAATATCGTGTCCACTCTCGTCTGCCTTTTACTTTGCCGGTTACTTAAAAATACTAGTGTATTGCCTAAGTAACAGTTTATAATATAGCAGTCTTTATAGTAAATGTCAAGTATTATTTTTCTATTTTGGACATTAATCTTACGTCCCAAGCCAAAATAGTACGTTCTCCTTCGCCTTTCCACGGATATACTGTGTGTGGAATATGACTAGGAAAAATAATCATTTTGAGCGGCTGTGGTTGAAAACGCCATTGATCTGTAAAAATTAAGTGTGCCGGATTGCGTACTACAGGAAATCTAAACTCAATTTGTGAATCTGAAGGTTTTGAATCTTCATCAAGATCTGGTACATCAATATAGATGTTGCCACTAATATGTGCTTCGTGATTGTGTAATGCTTGGTAATCACCTTGTGTTTGTTTAATAGTCCAAGCACTTATTAGCGTGGGTTCAAAACCAACAAGATCGCTAATTCCTTGCGATCTAACTACGTTGTCGATATATTCTTTACAACGACTTTCAACAAATGATTTTAAAAAGTCAGTATCTAGTCCAAACTCATTTGGAACTAGTTGTACTTGCTGACCACCTCTAATGCTAATGTTAGGATTGCCCTCATCATTATGCTCTTGCTTTGTATGTGCGAGGTCAACAATATGTTTAAGTTGAATATGGACTTCAGACGAAATATCGTCTACGGCCATTACTGTTGGATTAAAATAAGCAAACTTCATATCAATATTTATGGGGCAGCATTTTAGTACTGCCCCATTCTGATTATTTCTTTTCTTCGTTAACTACTTCGGCATCAATTACTTCGCCTTCGTCTGATGAACCATTTGCTTCAGGCGCCTGTTGTGCCTGTGCTTCTTTATAAATGGCTTCACCTAACTTTTGGCTTACTTTAATTAATGCTTCTTGTTTAGTTTTGATATCTTCAACATCGTCATTTTTAATTGCTTCAGCAAGATCTTCTTTTGCTTTAACAATACTATCTTTAGTTTCACTATCGACTTTGTCTCCGTGTTCTTCTAAAGTTTTATCTGTTGAATGTACAAGTGCGTCGGCTTGGTTTTTAGTATCAATTGCTTCACGCTTCTTCTTGTCTGCTTCAGCGTTTGCTTCTGCATCTTTAACCATTTGCTCGATTTCTGCTTCACTTAGTCCGCCATCTGATTTAATTGAAATCTTTTGTTCTTTGCCTGTGCCTTTATCTTTTGCACTAACATTAACAATACCATTTGCATCAATGTCAAATGTAACTTCAATTTGTGGTACACCTCTTGGAGCAGGAGCAATGCCTTCAAGGTTAAAATTACCAAGACGTTTGTTGTCATTAGCCATTTCTCTTTCACCTTGTACAACACTAATTGTAACAGCACTTTGATTATCATCTGCTGTACTAAACACTTGAGACTTCTTAGTAGGAATCGTTGTGTTCTTTTCAATCAGTTTAGTTGCAACACCACCTAGTGTTTCAATACCTAGTGACAATGGAGTAACATCAAGTAGTAACACATCTTTTACATCACCACTTAATACACCAGCCTGAATAGCAGCACCTAGTGCTACAACTTCATCTGGATTTACACCCTTGTTAGGTTCTTTACCAAAGTAGTTCTTAACTGCTTCTTGTACAGCAGGCATACGTGTTTGGCCGCCTACAAGAATTACTTCTGTAATATCACCTTTGCTCACACCAGCATCTTTCATTGCTTGTTCACAAGGTTTAATACTACGCTTGACAAGATCATCTACTAAACTTTCAAACTTAGCACGAGTAATTTTTAAGTTTAAGTGCTTAGGTCCAGATGCATCTGCTGTAATAAACGGCAAACTAATATCTGTTTGTGTTGCAGATGATAATTCAATCTTTGCTTTTTCTGCTGACTCACGTATACGTTGTAGTGCAAGTTTGTCGTTGCTTAAATCAACAGCATCAGACTTTTTAAATTCGTCAATGATGTGTTGTGTAAGAGCAGCGTCAAAGTCTTCACCACCTAGTGCTGTATCACCGTTTGTTGAAAGTACTTCAAATACTCCGTCACCTAGTTCTAGGATAGAAACATCAAATGTTCCGCCACCTAAGTCGTACACTACAATTTTACCTGATTCTTTTTTATCAAGACCGTATGCAAGTGCAGCCGCAGTTGGTTCGTTTACAATACGTAGAACTTCTAGTCCTGCAATTTTACCTGCGTCTTTTGTGGCTTGTCTTTGTGCATCGTTAAAATATGCTGGCACTGTGATGACTGCTTGAGTTACAGTATTACCTGTATATTTTTCAGCAGTTTCTTTCATCTTAGTAAGAATCTGCGCAGAGATTTGTTGTGGCGAAAGTTCTTTACCATTTGCTTCTACCCAAGCATCACCTGAGTTAGATTTTACAATTTTATAAGGTAAAGTTTTTGCATCCTTTTTAATTTCAGGACTGTCAAACTTTCTACCAATCAAACGTTTGGCAGCATAGATTGTATTAGTTGCATTAGTTACAGCCTGACGTTTTGCTGATACACCTACAAGTGTGTCTTCATCAGTGTATGCTACAATACTTGGGGTAGTACGTGCGCCTTCTGCATTTTCGATTACTTTTGGATCTGCGCCGCTTAGAATAGCAACACAGGAATTTGTTGTACCTAGATCGATACCGATTACTTTACTCATCTTTTTCTCCTTTATTAAGCGAGTTTATATTTTGGACCCTTTTCGGCATCCAGAATTATTTATCATTGTAATATATATAAGCATTAATTTTGATATTACAACCAATAAAATTATCCAAAATGTGTTTGGTGGAGGTAGAGGGATTCGAACCCACGACCCCTTGAATGCAAATCAAGTGCTCTCCCAACTGAGCTATACCCCCAAAAATGGTGCCCCTTGTCCGACTCGAACAGACCACCTACTGATTACAAATCAGTTGCTCTACCAGATGAGCTAAAGGGGCAATAAAGTTAATTATTGTAATTTTCTTGCCATTTTACTAGATCTGATTGAGTATTAATTTCAATTCCGTCAAACTCTACTTCTACTACTCCCACTTCAATATCATTTTGAATCCAACGTAATTGTTCTAGTTTTTCAATATCTTCTTCTGGAAAACGTGTAAGGTCTTTATAACTATTTAGGATATAATTTCTATACCCGTACACACCTAGGTGCCAATCACCGTAACCTGTAATGCCACGGCCAAACCACTTAGCAGTTCTACCATTGTGTATAATTTTTACACTGCTAGGATCGTTTTGTTGTTGTTCAGTCATCTTTGTATATGCTGTAACAACTCTGTATTCTCCTAATTGCTGTGCTATTTTTTGAATTATTGTCGATGTAATGTCAGGCATATCACCTTGCACATTTATAAAGTTAGCATAGTTAATAAATTCAGCAGCCAATGCGCATCTAGCCGTTCCATTTTCAGCATCACCTACTATAAGTGTATTTTCTTTTCCTATTACATCTGCGATTTCTTTATCGGGTGTAACTACATAAGTATCAAGTCCACTTTCTTTACACTTGTTATAAACGTGTTGTATTAACGGAACTCCATTAAGTTCTGCTAACATTTTATTAGGAAATCTAGTACTTGCTAATCTAGCAGGTATTGTTATCGCTGTGTACATTTTTTTGTTCTAAACCTTTTTGCAAAAAGATCATCAGTTCATCTGATTTTTTTAGTATACCGTTTTCATTTACTACAAACACGTCACCTGGTTTATATAGGTGATATTGTTTAGGGGTACCATCTTCTTTTATACCCATCACTTCACCAGGCCAATCACCTTTGACAGTAAAACTACCGTCAGGAAAACTCTCCACCAAATAATCCATCCATAACATATAAAGTACTCCTTTTATCTACGTACTTTATATTTATTATGATCCGCCTACCTGTTGTTGAGCAATCCTAACGAGTGTTTGATCTGCTTCAGTTAATACTGAAAGCAATTTGATCTTTTCTTCTTTATATACTTTCCAGAAATTAGGATCGTATTTTTCAATGCTCTGTGTGTTGTGAATCAAGTCAGCAACTTTGATAGTTTGTGCCTCAGCAGGTGCTCTAGCACTGTGATCTCTATCAATTGCTTTTCTTGTTTTCCTGTTACCATCTTCTGGTCTACTAATATCTGTCAACCAACCCACAAGATCAGCAACTTTGTCACCGAACTTATTTTTAATATCATCGATAGTAATTGGAGTATCCTCCACAACATCGTGAAGTAATGCTGCCGCAATCATTTCATCTGTGTGCGGAACTGTCTTAACAATTTCTGCCACAGCAATAGGGTGAACAATATACGGATCATTTGTATATTTTCTCTTTTGATCACCGTGTGCCGCAGTGGCAAATTTTAAAACATCGTCTAACATAACTTCACCTCTTTGGTAGTCCGTAGGGGAATCGAACCCCTCTTTCCGCCGTGAAAGGGCGGTGTCCTAAACCGATAGACGAACGGACCATTAATGGCATAGGAGCAAGGACTCGAACCTCAACCAACGGTTTTGGAGACCGTTATGCTACCAATTACACCACTCCTACAAACT
>Ga0222715_10004360_pt1 | contig 12313 bp, 8 predicted proteins | sample C33_9DmetaG_FD_165056 | JGI IMG/M metagenome (GOLD analysis project Ga0222715, IMG submission 165056) | Estuarine water microbial communities from San Francisco Bay, California, United States - C33_9D | ecosystem: Environmental > Aquatic > Marine > Unclassified | place: USA: California...
AGTTTTGGACAGAAACGGCAACAACGTCAATAGCTTTACGAAATCAGGCATGAGCACCAACAGTACTCTTGGTATTTTTGATTATGACAACCAACGAAATTACCGCATTGTTTTGTCTTCTGGGAAATCACTAAATATGTATGATCGGAGAATGAAAAAAATCAGCGGTTGGCGTAAAAACAGAATATCGGGAGCTTTGGCTTATCCACCCAAACACATTCGCATCGGAAGCCGCGATTATATTGCACTGGTTCACAAATCTGGCAAGGGAGAACTCTTACACCGAACAGGAAACACTCGTATCAAAATTCCAACTGATGTAATATTTGCCCAAGACATTTATCCCTATCAAAACGGTTTTGTGAGTATCGATAACAAGAACAGGTTGGTAGAAATCAGCACGGCAGGAAAAATCACAAAGAAAGCGCTGCCTTTCGAAACACGCTACTCCCTAGCTGCCAACAAAAACACATTAGTTACGCTAACAGAAAATAAAGTAACGATAAACAATCAATTGGTGGAGTTGGATTTTGGAGTTTACGCCCCACCGCAAATTCAGGTAGTTAATAATCGTACCTATATTATCCTTTGGGATAATCAATCTGGTAAAGTATATGTTTTTGATCGAGATGCAGTGCTTCTAGATAGTTTTCCTGTCAATGGGGAACGTTGGGCGATGCTTGGACAGGGCGCACCAGGTTCGGCTATTTATTTAGCCGCGCGGAACAACAAACGAGAATTACGTTTTTACAGAATACCCTAACGGACTTCTGCATTAAAATAATGCGCAAAGTGCTGTTGGAATCTTTGGCTCACTTCGCTTAGGTTTAACGCTTTTCCTAACTCTTTTTGCATTGAGGTAACCCCTTTGTTGCGAATTCCACAGGGAATTATATAATCAAAATACGACAAGTCAGTATTTACATTAAGTGCAAATCCATGCATGGTTACCCAACGACTTGTTCGGATACCCAAAGCGCAAATTTTGCGTGGATTTTTACCTTCCGCATCAAGCCAAACACCTGTTTCCCCTTTGCTTCTTCCCGCTAAAATATCGTAATCCACAAGGGTGGCAATTATGCATTCCTCTAGTAATCGTAAGTATTTATGGATGTCAGTAAAAAAACAGTCCAAATCTAAAATGGGATATCCAACCAACTGACCCGGTCCGTGATAGGTAATATCTCCTCCACGATTGGTAGGGTAAAAACGCACACCCTTTTCAGATAGGGTTTTACTGTTTATCAGTAGATTGTTTTCATTGCCGCTTTTTCCAAGCGTATATACATGAGGGTGTTCAACAAAAAGCAAATGGTTTTCGGTTGGTACTTGCGCGTCAGAGTTCCTGCGATTATGAATTTTTTGGTCTATCGTACGCTGAAAGAGTTCTTGCTGTAAATCAGTAACAGCATCATAAGCTGCCAAACCCAACTGCTTGACTTTAACAATGGGCTTATGGGTCATAATAGAATGGTCGGTTGAGGATAATGAGTGCTCCAATAACTCCGGGAACCCATGCGCACAAGGTCAGTAAAAAGACAATCAGCACAGAACCGCAACCTCGATCAAATACCGCCAAAGGAGGAAAAAGAATTGCAAGGAGAACACGAAATAAACTCATAGCGTATCAAAGATACAAATTTAAGGAGTCTTGAGAACTCATACGCATTGGTTATCTTTGCTTCAGAAAAAATAGGGATGAACGAACTATCAGAACAGGAACTTGTCCGCAGGGAAAAACTAGCAAGACTTCGTGAGCTTGGAATTGATCCTTACCCAGCCGAAGCCTTTACCACTTCACACTACGCTTCAGATATTTTTGAAAAATTTAAGGAAGGTACAACCGTTTGCCTAGCTGGAAGACTGATGTCTAGAAGGGTTCAAGGGAAGGCAAGTTTTGCCGAACTTCAAGACACTACTGGAAGAATTCAACTCTATTTTAACAGAGATATTCTCTGCTTGGGTGAAGATAAATCCCTTTACAACGAGGTGTATAAAAAACTGTTGGATATTGGTGATATCATTGGTATTGAAGGGAAATTATTTACCACACAAGTAGGTGAAAAAACAGTTGAAGTCCATGCGCTTACGGTCTTAAGTAAATCGCTTCGTCCGTTGCCGCTGCCAAAAGTAGATGCTGAAGGCAATACATATGATGCTTTTACCGACCCAGAACAACGCTATCGTATGCGCTATGTAGATTTGATTGTCAACCCACAGGTAAAAGAGACTTTTGTGAAACGTACAAAAATCACAAATACGATACGCTCATTTTTTAATACACGTGGCTATCTTGAAGTAGAAACGCCAATTCTTCAACCCATACCAGGAGGTGCAGCTGCACGTCCTTTTATTACGCACCACAATGCGCTCAATATTCCCTTGTATCTGAGAATCGCTAATGAATTATACCTGAAGCGTCTTATTGTAGGTGGATTTGACGGTGTTTATGAATTTGCCAAAGACTTCCGAAACGAAGGCATGGACAAAACACATAATCCCGAGTTTACCGTTATGGAGCTTTACGTTGCATATAAAGACTATCATTGGATGATGGAAACCACTGAAGAATTGTTGGAGGAAGTTGCGATTGCTGCTAATGGAACTTCATCTGTTCAGGTTGGTGAGCACACCATTAACTTTAAAGCGCCCTATCCGAGAGTGCCCATTTTAGATGCAATAAAAGAGCATACGGGAGTTGATGTTTCGAGCATGGATGAAGACGCATTGCGTATAACAGCAATAAGCTTAGGTTTAGAAGTAGACAACACTATGGGGATGGGTAAACTCATTGATGAATTGTTTGGCGAGTTGTGTGAGCATCATTACATTCAACCCACTTTTATTACTGACTATCCTAAAGAAATGAGTCCGTTAACAAAAGCCCATAGAAGCAAACCTGGGTTAACTGAACGCTTCGAACTCATGGTAAACGGAAAAGAATTAGCAAATGCCTATTCTGAGTTGAATGACCCCATTGACCAGCGTGAAAGATTTGAAGACCAAATAGCATTATCCGAAAAAGGGGATGATGAGGCAATGTTTATCGACCAAGATTTTTTACGTGCACTTGAATACGGTATGCCACCCACGTCGGGCATTGGCGTTGGCATTGACCGACTAACAATGTTGCTTACCAACAACAGCTCTATTCAAGAAGTACTATTCTTTCCCCAAATGCGTCCCGAGAAAAAAGGGCCAGTATTAACCGAAGAAGAACAAGTTATAATTGAAATTCTACAAAAAGAAAACCCTGCCGTTCTAGAAAATCTTAAAGAACAAACAGGGCTCAGCAACAAAAAGTGGGATAAAGCCATCAAAGGTCTTACAAGCAAATCGGTAGTCGAAGTGAAAAAGACCGATGAAGCTTTACTGGCTGTACTCCTTCGCTGATTTTAAAAGAATTTAAACTCAGTTCTACGATTTTTTGCATGCTCACTTTCTGAGCAATCAGCGCCGTCTTCACACTCATTTAAAGGGCGAGATTCGCCATAACCAACTGCTATCATTCGAGAAGTTTCAATTCCCTTTTGATTTAGGTATTCGGCTACAGATTTGGAAAGAAGCTCAGATAAATCTTGATTTGATGTTTTACTCCCTCTAGAATCAGTATGAGACCCTATTTCAACAACTGTATTTTTATCCTCTTTAAGTTTAGGTAAAATATGCTTGTCAAGTATTGATTTTGATTTGGCTGTTATACGCGCACTTCCCAGCTCATAATTAATGGGTAAAATGATTGCATTTTTTGGAAGAGTACACGGAACTTCTTTCCATGCGGCCATACCACCTTGCTTCGTAACGATTCGCTTTTCTACAGTTGTATATGTGGCAGGTACCTCTATTTCTCTAGTGGTTTCATCTTTAACCAAAACACGGCGCTCAACTACTTCTTTTACTTCTGGAATTAGTGTTTCTAATGTGTGAGCAGGTGTAGCAATCACTTGACGTTCAACTAACTTAAACTTCCCACCAACTTGTTTGGTGGAGCTTTTTGCAGGGACAACCAGCTTTTTAACAGGGATTGAGCGCATTACAGCAGGATCTTCACGGTAATGGAAAATACGGCAATCGTTCGGGTCAATAGAGGGGCAATCTGGGTTTTCGCCAGCCACCCATTTTCCAGATTTTGCTTTAACTTCTACTTCTACGAAATCGTCAGCAAAAATGGCTTTAGCAGGATACTGTTTATTATAGGGCTCCTCAATCCAAAAGGTATCTACAACAGTAGTAAAAGTTGCAGGAACAAATTTGTATTTTTTTGAAGCGGGTTTTACGACCACCTCATCCTGAACAACTTTATATTCTGCTGGGATTACTTCTATAACCTTATAAGCAGGAACTTCAAGAATACGAAATGTTTTAATTTCAAATTCATCAGGTGTAGTGTGTTTCACATAACACTTTCCAGGTTCGGGGTTTGAAGGGAATTTCTCAAGATGTTTATCTTGAGCTTGAAGCATTAAAGCGAACAATAGCGCAAGAAAAAAACAAGTAGCTTTCATGAGTATTAAGATTTGGTAACGCTAAAAATAAACAAAATTTCAGCATCTTTCCAAATACATTTGCCTTTTTATATCTTAATTACATATTTAAAAATTTATGAGTTGGTAAATTGATAATTATTTAACAACTTGTGGCATGCTAACACAATGATTATGAAATTCTTTACTCAATTACTGATTATTCTTTTTTTTGCATCAAATGCAAACGGGCAAATACCTAAGCTATTCAATAAAAAGAAAAAAGATGCTGTTAAGACCGAAGCTCCTAAACCCAAAAAAGAGGACAAAAACGGCATAAAACCCTACAACAAGGTCATCACCGATAAAGCCATTTCAGATACTGGCCTTTTTGATGTACATCAAGTGGATCAAGATTATTTTTATGAAATCCCTGATTCGTTGTTTGGACGCGAAATGCTTATGGTAACACGAATTGCTAAAACAGCCTCAGGTATTGGTTTTGGCGGTGGAAAACAAAACACTCAGGTGTTGCGTTGGGAAAAAGATGCTAAAAAAGTGTTGTTACGTGTGGTGTCCCACGAGGTAGTAGCTGCCGATTCACTCCCTATTCATGAAGCAGTTGTGAATTCAAATTTTGAACCTATCTTATATAGGTTTGATATCAAAGCCTTTGGAAAAGATTCCATATCCACTGTTATTCAAGTAAACAAATTATTTGAAGAGGATGTAAAAGCCATTGGGTTTCCTCAATCAAGGCGTAAAACCTATAAGATATCAAGTTTAGACAAGTCACGATCATTTATTAATACCCTTAAAAGTTATCCGTTAAATGTAGAGTCAAGACACGTTAAAACGTATAATTCAAGTGAGCCTCCATCAAATTCTAGCACGGGGTCTATCACTTTGGAAATGAGCAACTCCATGATATTACTCCCCGAACACCCTATGCGAAGACGTTATTTTGACGAGCGTGTTGGGTGGTTTTCACGTGGGCAAACCGATTATGGGCTTGATGTGCAAAAGAGTAAAACCGTACGTTATTTAGACCGCTGGAGACTGGAAGTTAAAGATGAAGACTTAGAGAAATTTGAACGTGGCGAATTGGTTGAACCCAAAAAGCCTATCGTATATTACATTGATAGAGCAACACCAAAAAAGTGGGTTCCATATCTGAAGCAAGGTATAGAGGATTGGCAAGTAGCATTTGAAGCTGCAGGGTTTAAAAACGCTATTATTGCCAAAGATCCGCCAACTCCTGAAGAAGACCCCGACTGGAGTCCCGAAGATGTACGCTATTCTGTGGTTCGCTATTTGGCCTCACCAATTCCTAATGCCAACGGTCCTCACGTAAGTGACCCGCGGTCGGGTGAAATTTTAGAATCTGATATTAATTGGTACCACAATGTTATGACATTACTGCGCAACTGGTTTTTTGTGCAAACGGCTGCGATAAACCCAGAGGCTAGAGGGGTAGCATTTAAAGACGAAATTATGGGGCGTCTTATTCGATTTGTTTCTGCACACGAAGTAGGTCACACCATTGGACTTCCACACAATATGGGCAGCAGCGTTGCCTATCCTGTAGATTCATTGCGTTCGCCATCGTTTACAAAAAAATACGGAACAGCACCATCCATTATGGATTATGCAAGGTTTAATTACGTTGCTCAACCGGGCGATGGTGACGTATCGCTAATGCCTGATATTGGTATTTATGATATTCATGCCGTACGCTGGGGATATCGACCTATTCCTTCCGCAAAAACAGCAGTGGAAGAAAAAGAAACCTTAGATCAATGGATTTTAAAACATCAATACGACCCAAAGTATCGTTTTGGAAGTCAGCAGTTTGGAAACCCCATTGACCCAAGCTCCCAAACTGAAGACTTAGGTGACGACGCTATTAAAGCCAGTAAATATGGAATTGCCAACCTAAAGCGTATTGTTCCAAATCTCATTGATTGGACTGCCGAAGAAGGGAAAAACTATCAAGATTTAGAAAATTTATACAATCAAGTCTTGAGTCAATTTAATCGATATATGGGACATGTAGCAGCAAACGTGGGAGGCGTATACGAATACTACAAAACTTACGATCAAGAAGGGCCTGTTTACACCCATGTAGACAAAGCACGCCAAAAGGCATGTTTACAATTTTTGCAAGAAGAATTGTTTGCCACTCCCAACTGGATGTTAGACAATACTATTTTTAATAAAATAGAATTTTCGGGAGCACTAGACCGAATGCGACGTACACAAACCGGAACACTAAATCGATTGTTGACATTTGATCGTATGGCACGTATGTCAGAAAACGAGGCGCTAAACGGCAGTAAAGCTTATACGCTTACACAAATGATGACTGAATTACGAAGAGGTATTTGGTCAGAATTATACAGCAATATTAGTATAGACGTATATCGTAGAAATTTACAACGCGCCTATATAGACAGGTTAGCTTACCTTATGACAGAAAGTCAAGAACCGCTCGAGGGTTTTGCAAGAAGCTATAGTAATCGTACCCGCGTTTTGGTTAGTCAATCTGATATTAGAGCCGTAAGTAGAGCGCAATTGGTGAACTTAAAAGCTGCTATTGGAAAAAGCTTACCAAACGCTTTAGATCTAAACACACGCTATCATTTACAGGAATCCTTGGTTAGAATTGACAATATTTTAGACCCGAGTTAACTAAAGGGATTTTAAGGTTTCATTAAAGACTTCGAGTGTATACTCGAGGTCTTTTTTGCTTATGGCATCGTTTAAGAAGTAACTTTCAAATGCACTAGGAGGCAGATACACCCCACGTTGTAACATGCCGTGAAAATATTTTTTAAAATTGTCATTATCCCCCGTTGCAGCAGAATCAAAATCCACCACGGGCGTATCGGTAAAATGCAATGAAATCATAGAACCCAATCTATTGATTTGATAAGGGATTCCTTTTTGTTCCAAAAGTGGCACCATCTCTTGATGTAAATACGCCGTTTTCTCATCTAGGCTAGTATAGGTTTCGGGGTGATTGGCTAAAAGTTCTAACATAGTAAGTCCTGCCGTCATAGCTAGTGGATTTCCACTGAGCGTACCCGCTTGATAGACTGGACCGACAGGTGCCAAAAACTGCATGATTTCTTTTCGGGCAGCAAATGCACCAACAGGTAATCCCCCCCCAATTACTTTTCCATAAGTAGCCATATCAGCACGAATACCCAAGTACTCTTGCGCTCCACCCGGTGCTAGTCGAAATCCGGTCATGACTTCATCAAAAATGAGTAAGGTTCCGTGGGTATCGCACAATTGACGCAAGCCTTCCAAAAAACCTTCTTTAGGTAAAACACAGCCCATATTTCCCGCAACAGGCTCTACAATAATAGCAGCAATCTGTTCTGGATTGGAAGCGAAAATCTCTTTTACTTGCTCCAAATTATTGTATTGCGCTAACAAAGTATCTTGTGCAGTTCCAGCAGTTACTCCGGGACTGTTAGGGCTCCCAAAAGTGACCGCACCACTCCCAGCCTGAATCAAAAAGGCGTCAGCGTGTCCATGATAACAACCCGCAAACTTGATGATTTTATCGCGTCCAGTATAGCCTCGAGCCAAGCGCACTGCACTCATACACGCTTCAGTACCAGAATTCACAAAGCGAATTTGATCCATGTGAGGCACCATAGAGAGTGCCTGTTTAGCAATTTGAGTTTCTAAAGCAGTAGGTATGCCATAAGATGTGCCTTTTTCAGCACGTTTTTGAATAGCTTCTACCACTTGAGGATGCGCGTGACCTAAAATCATGGGACCCCAAGAAGCAATATAATCTATATAGCGATTTTTATCTTCATCGTACAAATACGCCCCTTTAGCGTGGGTTAAAAAAATAGGAGTTCCTCCAACAGCTTTAAAAGCTCTAACAGGAGAGTTAACTCCTCCCGGAATGACATTTTTTGCTTTGGCAAATAAGGCACTACTACGCTGGTACTGTATCATTTTATTTTCAATTGTTGTCCCACAGCCAAGTTTGTTGACTCTAAGGCATTCAGCTCCATTAATTTTTCAACAGAAAGGTTTACTTTTTTTGAGATTGAATATAATGTATCTCCCTGCTGAACGGCGTAAACCTTTTCGAGATTTACTTGTTTGGGTAGATGAATAGGGTTTTTACTACCATCAAACTTCCATAGTTCATAGCGCTCAATTAGAGAAATCAGCTTGTAGGCATACTGCGGATCGGTAGCATAACCTGCTTTTTTGAGTCCATGTGCCCAACTCACATAGTCTTTCTTACTGAGTTTAAATAAATCACTGTATCGAGAGCGGTTTCGTAAAAACTCCGAATGGTCCCGATACGACTGTTCTACTTGTTTGTATTTGCGAAAACATTCGCCTTTAGCATCATCGTCGTGTGAAACGCTGGGGCCACGCCACCCCTTGTGGCATTTAATTCCAAAGTGGTTATTAGATTTTACCGCCAATTCGCCCATTCCCGCTTGAGACTCCAATAGTCCTTGTGCCAAAGTGATGCTTGCTGGAATGCCAAATTTTTTCATTTCTTTTTGTGCCATTTCTGCATATTGCAACACATAAACTTTCATACGTGTTTTTGCGTCTAACTCAGCCAATTTTTTTGCAGACTTTCGTGGTGATGCATCCTCAATTTTTTTTGCAGTTCGCTTTACTTCACCCGAATAAATTACCTTTTTTGAACCACATGAAACCAAAAAAAATGCAGCAAAAGCAATGGCTAAGGTTCGGGCCATTGTAGATCGTGACGAGAATTGAAACCCGCGATACCTTGCGTCCCGCCAGTGTGAATCAGTAAGAGTTTTGTTCCAAAGTTCCATGTCTTATCTTTTATCATTTGCACCAACTGATACAGCATGGGTGCGGTGTAAATTGGGTCTAACAATATGCCTGTTTGACGAAAAACATTTGTTGCAAAAGCAACAAGTTGGGAATCAGCTTGTGCATAGCCACGATATGAAGCATGTTGCACTAATGACCAATTTTCACGTTTAGCAAAGGTACGAATCCGCTCTGGTATTGCAGCATCATCAACCATTTGAAACCCTACAATTTTTTGGTGACTGGCTGCAGAAGTTGCTAAGCCTGCTAAAGTCCCGCCAGTGCCTACTGCACAACAAATCGTGTCAAAAACAGCATCTTTGGGACTAAGTATTTCCGCGCAGCCTTTTACTGCCAATGCATTTGTGCCCCCTTCCGGCAAGACATACAACTTTCCATGGGTTCGTTGTAAAGCTTTCACAGTGTCCCCCCGTTCTTTTAGGGTATATTCTTCTCTTGAGACAAATACCAACTGCATACCGTTCTGCTTGCATTTTGTAAGGGTTGGGTTTAGTGGCTTGTGTACCAGTTCATCTCCACGGACGACCCCAATGGTGGCTATATTTTCTTTATTTGCTACAGCCGATACGGCTGCTAAATGATTGGAAAAAGCTCCGCCGAAAGTAACAATCTTCTTTGCTTTGGCTTGTTTAAATGCCTCGATATTGTATGCTAACTTCCGCCATTTGTTTCCTGAAGCTAATGGAAACATCAAATCTTCACGTTTTAAGTATACAGCATAGCCGAGTTGTGAAAACTCGGGTAAGGAAAGTTGTTGGTTGACTGCAGTAGTAAACATGCTCAAAAATAAACGTTGTGTTTTAAAAATATGATTGCCATACACTGATATCTTTCGGCATTAGTATTTCGGCATGTTTTTTGTGTATTTTTAAGAAAATTTCCACTATGAAACGGTTTCTTCTCTTCACTTCTGCCCTTCTTATTGTCTCCTGCGGCTCTATTCGAGTAAGCAGTGATTATGATACTAGTGTTGATTTTACCGCCTATAAACGCTATGCTTTTTTTAAGCCAGGTATTGATAAGGCTGAAATCTCTGACTTGGACAAACGCCGGGTGTTACACGCATTAGAAAATGCATTGGCTACAAAAGGGTTTGAAGCGTCGGAGATCCCCGAAGTATTGGTGAGTTTCCACACTAAAGCCGAAAAAAATGTCCGTGTTAGCGAAAGTTATCTCGGTTGGGGCAGTCCATTTTATGGTCCCTATGGTGGTTGGGGTTGGGGCTGGGGTTTTAACAGACCCTACAACGTAAACACCTCCACAACAGGCGTACTCTACATTGACCTCATTGACGCATCTAGCAAAAAACTGATCTGGCAAGGAAAAGGTACCGGAAGCCTACGCGGCGGAACACCGCAAGAACGCGAAGAACACATCAATGCCTTTGTAATAGAAATTTTAGCTGCCTATCCCCCCAATAATAATGAATAGGTATAGGTAAAAAATGATCTTTTACCTCAACAACAATTCTTTTGCTGCTGCTAGAGCATCTGCAACTCCATTTGGGTTTTTACCTCCCGCGGTTGCAAAAAATGGTTGACCACCACCACCACCTTGAATATGAATTCCAATGTGTTTTATGATTTCATTGGCTTGGAATGTACCTTTTTCGGCAAGTGCTTTTGAAACATAACACGATAACATAGGTTTATTGTTTTTACAACTCGCCAATACGGCAACAAAGTTAGTGCGGTTTTGTCCCAAATAGAATAAGGCATCTTTCATACCGGAGGCATCTAAATTAACTTCTTTAACAAGATACGAAATGTCGTTTTCTGAGGCTATTCCGGTTTCTAATTCGGAAATCAATTGCTGCACCAATTGCTTGTTTAACTGCTCTACTTCTTTGCGTAGTTTTGTGTTTTCGTCTTGCAGCCCCTGAACCGACTGTATCAAGTCAACGGGGTTTTTAAGCTGTCCTTTTATAGCTTCCACTAATGATGCTTGTTGATATACCAATTTTTTGGCTTCAGTGCCGGTTACGGCCTCAATACGCCGGATACCGGAGGCCACTGCGGTTTCGGTTGTAATCGTAAAATGCCACAATTCTGACGTGTTTGCTACATGCGTTCCACCACAAAGTTCCATCGACTCTCCAAAGCGAACAGTTCGGACGGTATCACCATATTTTTCACCAAACAGTGCCATAGCACCACTTTCTATTGCTTGTTGGTAGGGCATGTTTCTGTGTTCTTCCAAAGCTATTTGTTCTTGAATACGGGCATTGACAAAGGCCTCAACTGCCGTAAGTTCGTCTTGCGTTAACTTCGTAAAATGAGAAAAATCGAAACGCAAATATCCCGAACGCACCATTGACCCTTTTTGAGTCACATGGTCTCCCAAAATTGCACGAAGCCCTTGATGCAACAGGTGCGTAGCCGTGTGATTGCTAGCAGTAGCAGCACGCTTTTGAGCATCAACTACCGCTGTAAAGTTTGAGTTTAAATCAGAAGGAAGTTGATTAACTACATGTATGATCAAATTGTTTTCTCTCTTGGTATCTGTGATATACGTAACATTCCCATTAGGAGCTTCTAAATAACCCTTATCCCCTACTTGCCCTCCACCTTCAGGGTAAAAAGGAGTCAAGTTAAAGACCAACTGAAATGAGGAACCGCTTTTGGTGGTTATTTTTCGATATCGGACAATTCGTACTGGTGTTTTGAGTGTATCATAGCCCACAAATTCTTCTTCGGTATCTTTTCTTAATTCAACCCAATCATCAGTTTCTACTTGGGCTGCAGCACGAGAACGTGCTTTTTGATGTTCCATTTCAGCATTAAAATCTGCTTCATTGAGCGTCATTCCATGCTCTGAAAGAATGAGTGATGTAAGGTCTACAGGGAAACCAAAGGTGTCATAAAGCTCAAAAGCCTTTGCTCCAGAAAGCTCTCTTCCGTTATTTGAGGCTATCAATTGCTGCAACATCACCAACCCCTGTGCTAGAGTTTTTAAAAAAGATTGCTCCTCCTCCTTAATGACATTATGAATTA
>Ga0222715_10004361_pt1 | contig 12312 bp, 6 predicted proteins | sample C33_9DmetaG_FD_165056 | JGI IMG/M metagenome (GOLD analysis project Ga0222715, IMG submission 165056) | Estuarine water microbial communities from San Francisco Bay, California, United States - C33_9D | ecosystem: Environmental > Aquatic > Marine > Unclassified | place: USA: California...
CCTGAAAAGATTTTAGAGCAGGTAAAAGATGGTGCCATTAAGGCAGAGGATGCAATCAATGAACTGAACAAGAGATATATTGATTTGTTAGATTTGGGTCCTTTGGATTTAATCCTTCGTCCAGGTGTTGCAGTTACAGATCAATTGAATGGCAAGAACAAGGAACTTAGAACAACATACAAGTTACTAATTGAAGAGATTAAGCAACTTGAAGAAGCACAAAAACAAACAACACAGAAAGCCAAGGAAGAGGCTGCCGCACAAAAAGATTTAGATGATGCCCTAAAGGCAATAATCAAACCATACGAAAATGTAATCAAGAAGGCAACTGAATACAGCAAACTTGATTTTAGAACTCCTATTGAAAAAGCCAAGGACAATTATGAACTTGCTGTTAAGACACTGGAGTCATTGCAGGAAGCACAACAAAAATTAGTTGGTAGTGGCAAGGACTTAGAAAACAGCACTGTTTCAATTGAACAGGAAATTAGAAATGCTGAAAAGGCAGTAAATGGTTACAAGGAAGCACTTGACAAACTAACTGCTGAAACTGATACATATGAAAATTTCTATTCCAACCTAATTAAATCAAGCCAAGACACTGTAAGAGAAACACAATTTGCCAAGGATGCACTTGAACAATTAAGCAGAGATTTAGAGGCTGGAAAAATAGGGCCTGAATTATATGCAGAAGCAGTTGAAAGCATTAACAGGGCACTTGGCAATGTTCAAAAAGAAGCAAAGAAAACAACTGAAGAAATCAATAAAATACTTGCTGATGCTGAAACTAGAAAGGAAAGGGCTTTTGAGGAAGTTGAACTTTTTGGTTTGGATGAACTAAAGAAAAAATTAAGAGAAATTGAATTAGAAGAAAAACGCCTGGCTAAGGAAGCAGAAGCAAGAATTAAGTCACAGTTTAAGGATGCAGATGAGGCAGAACTCAAGAAAGCACTTGAGGAAATAAGAAAGAGTGCAAATGAAACAATCAAGAGCAGGCAGGATGCGGCAAAACAGTTGGATGATTTAATCCAACAGGAAAAAGAAAATCAAAGAACATTTGAATATGGTTGGGAAAAGGCTTTTGAAGACTATGCAGACAATGCCACCAATGCGGCAAAGCAGGCACAGAGAATTTTTGAAAAAACAACCAAGGGAATGGAAGATGCAATCGTTAATTTTGCAAAGACTGGTAAATTTGAATTTAGAGGATTCCTAAACAGCATTCTAGAAGACTTACTTAGAAGCCAAGTAAGGCAATTGATTGCAGGACTGTTTGGTGGCGGACAGGGTGGCGGCAGTGTTATACTTGGGGGACTAAAAAATATTCTAGGTTTTGCAAATGGTGGTATCATACCAAGCAATTCACCAGTCTTAGTTGGTGAAAGGGGCCCTGAATTATTGGCAGGTGCCGCAGGTAACAGAGTTACTCCAACGGAAGGTATTGGAAACAACATTACATATAACATAAACGCAGTTGATGCCTTAAGTTTCAAACAATTGGTTGCTAGAGACCCGCAATTCATCAACGCAGTGGTAGAACAGGGTAGAAGAAGTGTGCCACAGACTAGGAGATAATACATATGACAACAGCATTTCAAACTGTTATAGACAATGCAGAAAGTCTTAGCATAAACAAGAAAAAGAGGGTTGCACAAACACAATCCAGAGATGGAACGATTAAAACAACCAGCCTAGGCGGACAAGTATGGGAATTTAATGTAAGGCTTCCAGACGGACCCAGTTGGACTGAGTATCGTCCTCTTATAGAGGCAATTGAAGCATTGGATAGAACAACTGTGGGACAGATACAGATTAACAGTGCTGGACACAGTTACATAAGTGGCTATCAGGGTGATTTAACCAACACCAGTGCAATTAATGTTTCATATTCAAGTGGTAACACTGTAACAATTACCAGTGGAGCAACACTCCTAAGTGGTTATATTTTTAAGGCAGGTGATTTTATTCAATTAGGCAGTAGTGGCAGTGTTTATACCGTAACGGAAGATGTTGCATTCAATCAAACGACTGTAAAATTACATCGCCCAGTTCGTGAAAGTGCTGGTTCCTACCTTCTTTATGTAGGACAGAATGTTACCTGGGATGTAATTTGCGTGGATTTACCGCAATGGACTATATTTTCTAGGGATCAAATTAGTTGGAGTGGCAGTTTTGTATTTGCGGAGGCACTCTAAATGGCAATTAACCTAACTGCTTATACCAGCATCCAGACTAATTTCTTTGTCAAGTTGGTTATTCCTGGATACAGCACACTAACATTCAGTGATTACCACAAGGAATTGACTATAGACAGTGTAAATTACACTGGATTGGGTGAATTATTAAGTGTAAATGACACAGACAGCAATCTAAGGGCGGCTCCACAGGAACTTTCATTGGCTATTAGTGGAATACCCAGTGGAAACATCAGTGACATACTCAATAACAAGGTAAAGGGCAGTGAAGTTACTGTCTATCGTGGTTTCTTTGATGTAGAAACTGGAGAACTGCTTTCTATAAGTGGTAACCCCACTGGAAAATTCCGTGGAATAGTAAGCAACTTTGAAATCAGTGACGATTTAGAGAGTGGCAGTGATACTGGCTCCATAAGTTTAATCCTAACCTGCACAAATGTTGTTGAACAGTTGAATAACAAGGTTGCTGGAAGAAGAACTAATCCAATAGATCAAAAATTATACTATCCAACTGATGAAAGTATGGATAGGGTGGTTGCACTTACCAAGAGTAACTTCAACTTTGGAGCACCCAAGTAATGAGTTTTTTATCAGGAATACTTAACTATGGAAAGAAGGCTGTTAAGTTTCTTGGTGGCAACAGTATTGGTGCAACATTGGCAAAAACGGCACTGCTTGGCTTTGCTGTCAATAAATTAAGCAAGAACGCAATCAAGGACAACAACTATGGTGCCAACTCAGCCGCAAACATAGACAAAGGCGTAAGATTACAGGTTCCACCAGCCGCAGAAAACAAGATTCCAGTTCTTTATGGTGAAGCATACTTTGGCGGTATCATAACTGATGCTGAATTAACATCAGATAATAGAACTATGTATTACTGCCTAACACTCTGTGAGAAAACAGGCACTGATTTAAGCGGCACAGCCAGTTCATACAATTTTAGAGATGTTTATTGGAATGACAATAGAATAGTTTTTGATACTGACGGTATCACCGTTAGTTACACTGTAGATAGAGAAGGCAACATTGATAGAAGCCTAGCAAATCAGGTTAGAATATACTGTTATGCTGGTAACAGCAGTTCAGGTATAGTGCCAGATGGCTATACTAATGCGTCATATCCTGACGCACACAGCATTATGCCAGGTTGGGCTGGTGCAACACACCCAATGACGAATTTAGTGTTCGCAATAGTCAGAGTTGATTACAATAGGGACAAGGGCGTAACAGGACTAGGCAATTTAACATTTCAAGTGGCAAACAGCCTTAAAAATCCAGGCGATGTTTTGTATGATTACCTAACCAATGGTATCTATGGTGCAAACATCAGCCCTAGTGATTTGGATGGTAGCCTAAGCACACTAAAAACCTTTTCAAATACTTCCGTTACCTATGAGGATGAAACTGGTGGTGTTGGACAGACACTAACAAATAGATATCAAATTAATGGACTGTTGGATACGTCAGAAACAGTCAATTCAAACATTGAAAAAATATGTAACGCCTGCGCCAGTTGGTTAAGTTATGACATCCACGAGGGTTTGTGGGGTGTAATCATAAACAGAACTGATACCAGTTCAGCATCATTTAGTGATAGCAATATCCTAGGCAATATTAGCATACAGGGAACAGGATTAGAAAATCTTTACAATGAAGTCAAGGTGGAGTTTCCACACAGAGACATTAGAGATACGGCTGATTTTGTTACTGCGGAAATTCCATCAGCAGACAGAAATTCAAACGAATATGATAACACACTCAATCTTGCCTATGACATAATAAACGAACCCGTTCAGGCAGAACTATTAGGTTTCATTGAATTAAAGCAAAGCAGAGTTGATTTAATGATTAGGTTTGAAACTGATTACAGTTTCATCAATCTAAGAGCAGGCGATGTAATTGATATCACAAATTCAAGAACAGGCTGGACAAACAAACTATTTAGAATTATTAGCATAAGTGAAAGGCAGGATGATTTAGGCGCACTTAGAATGGAAATTAACGCACTTGAATATGACGCCAATGTTTATTCAACTGCTGATTTATTCCGTTACACAAGAACTAATTCAACAGGCATTGTTACAATAGGAAGCATAGGGGTTCCAGGAACTCCGCAGGTTACAAAATTTGAAAGAGATACTCGTCCAAGAATATTAGTTGAAACAACAGCACCAACGGGGGTTGTTGAAGGTATAGAATACTGGATAACATATGATACAACGGAGCCAGTGGATGACAATAGAAGTTACAGTCTATTGGCAACCAAGAGACCCGTTGGTGGTGGTGTATTCAACAGTGGGGATGCAGTAAATTTAGAATATGATGCACTAGAAGAAAGTGATTTTTTTATCAAGACAAGAGGATTCAACAACATTACGGTGGGTCCTTATTCAACAGTTAGTGGATTGGTTGAATTCGTTCCTGAACAGGTTACTGATGTTATTAGCCCAGATACATTTGCTGTTGATAGCACTGGCGGATTATTGACTGCACTTGCCCTAGTTGATTTGTTAAAGGGCGTTGATGGTTTATTTGGTGGTGATGCGGGCACTGGCAGTATATTTGAAAAGATTTTTGATATTTTTGAAGATGAAACTGGTGTTGATATTCTTGGTGATGCCGCAGGCGGCAGTCTTGTTGTTTCATCTAATTTAGAAATAAAAGCAGATGATGTAAGTGTTAGTTCAACCACAGCCAGCATAAATTTTACAAATGGTTTGACGGCAAGTGGAACAACCAATGTCACTGCCAAACTAATTAATGGAACAAACAACAAGGATGTATTGGCGTGGAATGCAACGGATGGTGAATGGCAACTGCTATCTGCCGCAAATTGTTTATCAGGTTGCAATTTCCAAACACCTGTTGTTCCACCAACACCAGTAGTTTGCCAATTATACAAAACAACAACTCTACCAAATGCTCCAACCAAGAGAGGATTGGATTGTAGCCTAACAGGAAACCTAGTTCCTAATACTGGCAGTTATTTCATAACATATCTAAGCAATACAAACACTATCTATGAGGACATAACAAAGAGTGGAAGTGGTTTTGTTTATCTGTATCAGACTGATGGTGTTCTTCTTGAAAGTGTCGCATCAAACGATTTAATCATACACGGCAACATAGTGGAGATACCATTTACGGCACAAAGAGAATTAGGAACAGATTATTACATCTTGATTGATGAGGGTGTTGTTGAACACTGTGGTTGTCCCAACCAAGAAATTAACGATCCCAACACTTGGTATTTTACCGTTGCGCCTTATGTTGTTGATGCTTATCAAGTTCCATCATACACACTGGCAACATTTACACCGCCAGCATTTACACCACTTACCTATACTGCATCACCAACAGGAACGGTATGCAAAACTGGACAGGAGTTAAAATTAACTTTTGGAGAAACAGTTATCAAGGGAACTGGCACGGTTGTGATAAGAAATCACACAACTGGAGCAACAATTACGAGCAAGAATGTTAGTTCAGCAACATTAGAAGATAAAATAGAAACAGATGCTTTTGGAGTAGAAACAACAACAGCAGATGCTATTTTAAATTTTGGAACATTGACACTAAACAATGACACAGTTTATAGATTAAGTGTTCCTGCAGGTATTGCCTCTACACAGCGTGGTTCCTGTGAGCCCGTAAGCATTGAAGTTGAAAACAAGGCGGATACCTTTATCTTTACTGTTGCACCAGCACTGGCAATAACAAGTTATCAATTATGCAGTGATCCCTTTTCAAATGATACCAACAAAGAAAAGGTTAATATTCTATCAAACATAAAAATAAATTTCAATAGAAACATTGATATCAAGGATGTTGCACCAGCAGAATTACACATTTATGAAGCAGACGGTTCCTTACATCAAACAATTGATTTAAGAGATACATTTACGGCACAGAGGGTAGGATGGTTACATAATTTTTCAAACAATGTTAATGCAGATAGGGGTGATTGGGCGGCAGGAACAACTTATCAAATAGGTGATATTGTTTTATATGATAGTAATCAGTATGTTGCGACAACAGTTAGCACTGGTGCGGTTCCTGATAGTTCCCCATCAGATTGGAATTTATCAAACCCTAGTTTCAACTACCTAATAATTAATCCTACTAGAATATTCCGTCCAGGAACTGGATATTATATAAACATTGATAGTGCGGTAATAAAGGATTTAGAATGCCAAGAAGATTTTGCAGGTGTAAGTGATACAACCACACTTGCTTGGGAAACGGATGCACCTGACACGCATCAATTACCAACATATGATGCAAGAACGCAACCACCAATTGAGGATGTTGGACTAGAGTTTCAATTCAATAGAGTGGTGGAACCAGGTGATGGTAAATTAATAATAAGAGATGGAAATGGAAATGTTGTGGCGCAGATTGATAGTAACGACCCTGCGATAACATACAGCAGTTAGGATAGATTATGGCGATAAAGACGATTACAGCAGAGTTAATAGCAACGGTAAGAACTAGTTTTAGCAACAATCAGCCTATGGTTGTTGAGAACTTTGCTGACTTAATCACAGCCAATGCATCAATCAGTTCTTCCTGTTCTTTTGTTTGTGATAACATAAGAGTTAGAATATCACCAGTATCCGTGAATATGGTTGCTTCAACTGTTAATCTTGTCAATTACAAAGCAGGACCCAGCCCTGAACTTGCTTCAACGGCACTGCTTGACATAGTAATACCAACAACCATATCAATTGATTTTAGCAAACTAAACATTCCATTTGTTGATGGTGAAGATTATGTATTTGAACTAACGGAAGGATTTTTTAAGGATGTTGGTGGCAATCAATCACCAAGCAAGGCAATCGCAAATCTTCTTTCATTCCGTAGAAATGAACAAGGCATAAGCACACAGCCCGTGGTATTCACAGCCAGCACTTTGGTTACTAGGATTAAACAACTTGCGGCAAACATCAATGATGCGATGGACTTTACAACATCAATTACCTATTCACCAGGTGGATTGGGTGCATTGTTGCAGGCAAACTTCTATCAGTATTTTAAAGACAGCCGTGTAAAAATTACAGGTTACAGTGCTAACCTAGACACAACAGCAACATCAAATGTTCTTGGTGGATTCCTAAAAGAAGAAACTGCAAATATTAGCAGTTCAGTTTCAACCACAGTTACTGGAGATAGAATTAGAGAAGTTGAGAAAGTTTTACAATCCAATGCAACTATGAATACATTTGCAATTAAGACTACAGATATAATTTTAGGCAATACAGGTTTTGGAACTATGATTATTGATGCTGTTAAAACAACGGTTACAGGCAGTAATATGGATGCTGTATCAACGACTGTTACCAATCCAATTGCTGAATTTGATGCAAACATAAACATCAATCCTGTTGCAGAACTTGAAACGGTTACTGACTTGACTATGATATTCAATACCAACTTGAATAGCACGGATTATCAAGGAAGTTCTCTAACAAACAGCACAACCATTTCAGTTCCAGTAGATTGGCGCACAGCATTTACTTCTTATTCTGGTGTGAGCATAGATTGGGGTGACGGCAATACTACCAACATCATACAGGGTGGAAATTATAACCATACATACTCAAGCCACGGTGAATACAGGGTAAGGGTAATTGCCAATGAACAACTGAAAGGATTTGGTATGACGGGTCCTGATAGTAATTTTTACAATAAAATTAAGGAATTCCGCTGTTGGGGTGTTAATACATTCACAGATGTAGGCACAAATGATTTCGTCTTCCAACAATTATTTGCTCGTATTCCATACACAGGATTCCAAGTTCCAACTTATATGGCAACTGATGCAAGTAGAAATGCAGACTTAAGAGAAGAAAGTATGTTCTTTAATTGTCTGGCAAATCCAACCAATATGCAATACTGGGATTGGACTAGATATAGAGAAGTTGGTGCCACAACTGCATTTAATGGAACCTTCCAAAATATGACTAATATGAACATAGACACAACTGGTTGGGATTTAAGTAAAACACAAGAGGCATTTCCAACCGCATTTAGAAATAACAGGCAGTATAACCAACCAATGGGCAATTTTATTCCAGGAGTAATTCCTACCAGCAGTGGTTACACATACATAAGATTGGAACAGACTAACATAAGTGAAGTAAATTACAATAAAACACTGGTAGATTGGGCAAATGCGGCAACAGGTGCATATAGTAGTTGGGGTAATCACGAAGTGTTTATTCCTAGTGATATTAGTGAAACAACAACCACATATGGTAGTGGCACATATAAAACAGGCGCAACTGCAAGGCAATTCCTGGAAAACTCTAGAGGCTGGACATTTACCAGCAGAACAAGATTCCAAGCATTTTAGGCATTGAAAATCTTTTTTTAGGGTTTTTTGAGGTTTTTTGAGGTTTTGAGGTAAATACATACGCAGACAGGCAACCTTTGATGTTGTCTGTTTTTTCAGACAATATATTAAAAAGGAGAAATAATATGTCAGCAGCCAGCGATTATCTAGAAGATAAAGTATTAGATCACGTATTGGGTAATACAGCATACACACCAGCCTCTAGTAGATACCTAGCACTTTTCACAAGTGATGGTGGGTTAGAAAGTAACAGTTCAGGAAGTTGGACTGAAATTTCGTCTTCAGGAACAGCATATGCTCGTGAAGCAATTTCATTTAGTGCGGCTTCAAGTGGAAGTGCATCTAACTCTGCAACAGTAACTTTTTCAGCGGCAACAGCCAACTGGGGAACAATTACTCACGTGGCAGTAATGGATGCTTCTTCAGCAGGAAATGTTCTTTTCTACGGAGCAGTAACAACTTCTAAAACTATTGAAAGTGGTGATACTTTTCAAGTTTCTTCAGGAAACTTAACAATTTCACTTGCTTAATAAAATAGGCTTATGATTAGGGGATACCAGTTATCCCCTAATTGATAAAAAAATTAGAAGGAGTGCATTAAGATGGCAACAATAGTAACGAGATCAGGTAAGGGCTCAGCACTCACTTTTGCAGAAGGTGATGCTAATTTTACCAACCTAAATAACGACAAATTAGAAAACATTACCAATGAAAACATTGGTGATTTAAGTGATGTTACCATCACAGCCGCTTCTAATGGACAGGTGTTGGCATACGATTCCGCAACAAGCCAGTGGCTTAACTCAACACTTTCAAGTTCATCAACACTGGATGCCTTAACGGACACAAACATCACAGGATTGGCTGATGGACATTATCTAACATACAACAGTGGAAGCAGTGAATGGCAGAATGTTTCATTCAATCAAAGTCTTGGTGATTTAAGTGATGTTACCATTTCAAGCCCATCAACGGGAAATATTCTTCAATATGGAGCAGGCGGTTGGGAAGCCCAGGCGGCAAGTTTCAACCTATCAAGTGATTTTGGTCCGCAATTGGCGGCAAATTTGGATTCAAATGATTTTTCAATCACAAACTCAAATGCAGGCGGTGATGTAACACTAAACCCTAATAGTGGGGGCAAATCAATTGTTAATAACATTAACTATTACGAAACTCCCTACGCATTGGGTAGCACGGATACACCAACGATTAATGTTGCCAACGGTAATGTTCAGACGGTAACAATTACATCAGGTTTAACACTGCCAACATTTACGAGTGCAATCACTGGACAGAGCGTGACACTGATTGTTACGGGTTCAGGAACGGCAACTGGAGCAAGTGGCTATAAATTTGCGGGTGGTAGCACAACACTAACATCATTCAGCATTGTTTCTGTTTATTACGACGGAACAAATTACTGGGCATCAATAGCAACGGATTTCCAATAGGAGGATAGACTATGCCATTAGGCGCAAATAGAATAACACTCCTCGCATTCCAGGCAACGGTGGCGGCTGAGGCTGAAGTCATTCGCAAGAAGGCGGGCATACAGTCATTTGGTAACGCACAGATAGACACCGCACAATACAAGACTGGTAGTAGTTCTGCGGACTTTGATGGAAGTGGTGATTATGTTACGGCATTCAACACAATTACGCTTGATGGCGATTTTACCATAGAGTGTTGGTATCGTGTAGATAACCTTCCAGGCAGTGGATTGGTTCCTTTTTTCACATTCTCAGATGGACACCTATTTTATATTGGTTACGACGGTGGCAATACCGTTCTTGATTTCTACAAGGCAGGAAGCAAGGTAACACTGGTCCCAGTAACAATTAATGCCTCAACTTGGTATCACGCGGCCTGTGTGCGTTCAGGATCCACCATAAGCATATATCACAATGGAACATTGAATACCACTGGCACATACAGCGGAACAATCACAGCCACACTGGATCTTGCAAAATACAGCACATACTATCTTGATGGACACTTAGATGAAGTCCGCATATCTGATACCGCAAGATACACTTCAGGTTTCACACCCAGCACCACACCCTTCGTCAATGATGACAACACTCTACTATTGATGCATATGGACGGCACGGATGGTAGCACATACTTTGATGACGACAATGGAGTTGGTAGAAGTGCGGTTGGATTAAGTGCAATAGGCAACGCACAGATTGATACCACAAGGAGCAAGTTTGGCGGCGCAAGTGCTCTCTTTGATGGAACGGGCGATTATCTACGCACAGGAAGTGCTGTTGATGTTAATAGTATTTTTTGGAGATATGAAGGTAGTTGGACGGTGGAGTTGTTTTTCAATGTTGATACAGATCCCAATGATAATAGTGCATTCTTACATTGTCAGGGAACGGGCAGTGGTAATGCTTACACATCTTTCATAATATGGAGAAATCTTGATCAAAAAATTCAGTCCAACTTCGTAGCCCGCAATATTAGTGGAACGGGCGGAGTCCAAAGTTTAGGTGGTATTGAACCCACGGTATTGGCACTTGATACTTGGCACCACGTCGTGATACAATACGATTCAGTCAATCAATATTTTGATGTTTATATCAATGGAACCAGAACACGACACCAAGCAGTAACGATTACAAATCCCATATGGGGAGATACAGGACAATTTGGTATTGGTGCTTCCTACACTGGCGCATTGCCTTTCAACCAGGGCGGTAATGGTTGGATAGATGAAGTTCGCATTTCAAGTGTCGCAAGATATTCAGGTGCCACAATAACGGTTCCAACTGCACCATTTGTCAATGATAGTGACACACTATTTTTGACACATATGGACGGAACGGATGGAAGCAACCTCTTCCTAGATGACAATGGCACACAGGGCAGAGGCAATGCCGTTGTTGCCACAGCAATAAACAATGCACAAATATCAACAGCACAAAGCAAGTTTGGTAGTGCCAGTGCGGTATTTGACGGCACAAATGATATTATAGCACTTGGTAGAGATGATGACAGCAATTATGTTCTTGTTCCAAGGACTGGAGAATTTACCTGGGAATTATGGATAAGATTTGACAATGTAAGCACGGGTTCAATATTTCTGGCAACCAGCATATATGGAGCATATGGTGATGCCAACCCTGTGGGAAGAAGTTGGATGGGATTGCTCTACGGAAAACCCACATTCACAATCAATGGTGGTCCCACAATCAGTGACACTACCAATGCTTCAGCAGATACTTGGTATCACTTTGCGGCATCAAGAGATAGTTCCAACGATGTAAGATTTTTCCTTAATGGAACACTGATAGGAACCAGCAATAGTTCAGCAACCATAGCCGCAGGTTATGTTGCACTGGGCGGAACTGGTAATGGTTATGATTTGGACTTTGATGGCTACATAGATGAATTGAGAATTTCCAATACCTGTCGTTACACGGCATCATTCACACCACAGACGGAGCCATTCACCAACGATGCAAACACACTGGCACTATTCCATTTTAATGGACAGACTGGAATGACAACATTCTTGGATGATTGTGGTAGAAGCAAGAAAGGTGTTAAAGCACTTGGTAACACACAGGTGGATACCGCACAATCATATTTTAGTGGTAGTTCCGCACTATTTGATGGCACTGAAGATTATATGATAATAGAAAACCCCATTCCAAGAGGAGGAGATTTTACCATTGAGTTTTGGATGAGGCTATCAACCATAGATGCTTTCCGTCCTATATGGAGCATAAGAACAACAGCAGGCACTAA